>Ga0316194_10003225_pt1 | contig 11385 bp, 10 predicted proteins | sample CroRivsedime1_MG_FD_204936 | JGI IMG/M metagenome (GOLD analysis project Ga0316194, IMG submission 204936) | Coastal sediment microbial communities from Maine, United States - Cross River sediment 1 | ecosystem: Environmental > Aquatic > Marine > Coastal > Sediment | place: USA: Maine... | reverse complement strand
TCATCTTTTTTCGCATCAGCCAGGCGGATTCCCGGTGTGACCAGGCAGAAATCTTCACCCATGTTTTTTCTTAACATCGGGGCTTCCTGTGCCGAGCAGACTACGCCATCAAGGCCGGCATTTTTTGTCATGCTTGCCAGTCTTGATACCATCGCTTCCGGGGTCGACTGTATACCAAGCGCATCCAGTTCGGCCTGACCGCTGCTGGTCAGCCATGTTACCGCTATCAGTAAGGGGGAATCTTGTGAACTCATTGCCTGCCTGGCAGCCTGCATCATCTTTTCACCACCTAAGGCATGCACGTTTAACATCCATACACCGAGATCAGCTGCAGCTTCGCAGGCCCTGGCTACCGTGTTGGGGATATCGTGATATTTGAGATCGAGGAAGACATCAAAGTTTTTATCGACCAGCTGCTTTACCAGTGCGGGCCCGCAACGGGTAAACAGCTCCTTACCTACTTTCAGGCGACATAACGTTGGTTCTAGTTGTCCGACCAGTTGCATGGTTTCTTTTTCAGAAGGGAAATCCAGGGCAACGATTACTGGTGAAGACTCAGTCATATTCTTTTAGTTCTTTTTCATGCGTAAGTTGCAGAGGCTAATGATTAACAAGGTTAAGATCTCTCAGATGAAACTTTCGAGATGACAGTTGCCTGGTATTCCGGAGGCAGTTTACACAGTCGCATCAACTGTATTATGGTCATGCTCGACAACACTGGGCTTCACCCTGCCCCAATTGTTACAGCTCGGGCACAACCAGTAATGCGTGTTGGTGCTGAAACCGCACTTCTGGCAGCGGTAAGCTACTTTGTCTTTCTGCATGACAGTAAGCGCTGTGGTCAGGTCACCGAATACTTCATCAGCATCTATTTCTTTTTCTTTGTATGAGACGAGTTTTTGCAGGCCTGTCAGGCTAGGCTGCTGTTTTACCTTACTAGACAGGTATTCCACTGCAGCCTGTTTCCCCTGTGATCGTTCCAGCACACAGGCGATCACGTTTTGCAGGAACAGGTTTTCATGTCGACTCTGAAGTGCGAGCAGGTATTCGTACAGCTTGTCTTCAGACGATATATTTTCATAACACTGCAGCATCGAATCTATCACCAGGATCATCGATTCAGGATCCTGTTTCTCGATGCCTTCATACAGTTTGATCGCCTTCCTGTCATCACCTGATGCTTTTGCCTGGTCCGCTAACAGGATCGTCGCGCGTACGCAGTTGGCATCGTAACGTAATGCCTTGTTTGCGTTATTCTCCAGCTGGCTGATGTCACCTTTGGTCTTGCAGATATCTGCCAGCTCACAATAATACTGCGCTATCATCGGGCCGATGATAGCGGGATCTTCCTCATACAGGTCAACCGCGATATCGATTGCCTTGAACCAGTCTTTTTCCTGTTGATAGATAAGGATGAGGTTGTGGCGAGCTTCTTTTGATTTCTTGTCCTGTATCAGGACTTCCTTGAACAGGCCTTCGGCACGATCGAACCAGCCCGCACCGAGATAATCATAACCCAGTTCCAGCAGGATCGTGCTACGGTAATGTTCAGGGAGTGTCGGTCTTGCAATTAGGCCCTGGTGGATCTTGATGGCCTTATCCATCTCGCCATTCTTGCGATAGATTTTACCCAGGGCAAAATGGGTATCGATAGTATCCCAGTTTGACTCTACTAATTTGACAAAGATATCGAGCGCTTTGCCCTGCTCATCATTCAGCAGGTAGTTCAGACCTTTGAAATATTCGGAAGATAATGTGGACTGCTGTCTTTTATGTGATTGCGAGGAACGAAATAGCAACCATAAGAATCCGATAGCAATCGGAATCATCGCTAAAGACCAGAGCGGAAGTTGTGAAAAATCAAACACGGTTTTTTATCAGTTCCTTTCCTGTCATATTAAACGGGAAAACGTATGATAGATGTAGATAAAGAAGCAGAAGACAGTTGCGGCAACACAGGTGTCATTCTTTGTACTATTTATCTCTTTGGATTATATGCTTGATTCGGTTTCTTTTTGCATTGATTCATTGACCCGTTCACGTAACTCTTTACCAGGCTTAAAGTGAGGTACGTATTTACCAGGAAGTGCAACTGAGCCACCTGTCTTGGGGTTGCGACCAGAACGTGGTGGACGGTAGTGTAAGGAGAAACTGCCGAATCCGCGTATTTCTATACGTTCGCCGCTGGACAATGAATTACTCATCTGTTCCATGATACTTTTAACCGCCAGTTCTACATCCTTGTATGCGAGATGACTTTGCTTTCGTGCAATACGTTCAATCAATTCTGATTTCATCATTGCATCTGCTTGCATTTCTTCAGCCATATTTGTATCTTCCTCTGTTGTTAATTCAACATTCAACTGACAATTAAACTTATTTCAACCGTGTCTTCTCGAACGCTGGCGAGAGTCCTTATAAGTATAGTGCATAAGATCTCTCGGTAAATGCTCCATGCATTACCTACTAAGATACATCCTTGTATCGATCCTGTTGCTCGAGAAGACTGTTAACAGACTTAGTCTTTAGACTTCATCTGCTCTTTCATTAAATCACCTAATGTTGGTGCTGCACCTGTCGCATCCTGACTATCAGAGAAGTCTCTCAATGCTTCAGATTCATCATCGTAGTCTTTCGCTTTGATCGACAGTGCGATACCGCGGTTCTTACGATCAACACCCATCAGCTTGGCTTCTACTTCTTCGCCAACCTTGAGTACTGTACTTGCATCTTCAACGCGATCACGTGACAGTTCAGAAGCACGTAATGTGCCTTCGACACCTTCACCCAGATCGATGATCGCTGCTTTTGCATCGACAGACAATACGGTACCTTTAACGATAGATCCTTTCTTGTTCTCTGCGATGAAAGTAGAGATAGGATCCTGTTCCATCTGCTTGATGCCCAGTGAGATACGCTCACGCTCTGCATCGATAGACAGTACGACCGCTTCGATCTCGTCGCCTTTCTTGTAGTTGCGCACGACATCTTCACCGGTCTCGTCCCAGGAGATATCAGACATGTGGATGAGGCCGTCGATCTCGCCGTTCAGGCCAACGAATATACCGAAGTCTGTGATCGACTTGATAGTACCAACAACTTTGTCGCCCTTGTTATGTGATGCGAAGAACTCATCCCATGGATTAGGCTGACACTGTTTCATCCCCAGTGAGATACGGCGACGTTCTTCATCGATATCAAGAATCATCACTTCTTTTTCTTCACCAAGCGTAACTACTGCAGCTGGATTAACATTCTTGTTAGTCCAGTCCATCTCAGAGACGTGTACCAGACCTTCGACACCGTCTTCGATCTCAACGAAACAACCGTAATCGGTGATGTTGCTGACCTTACCCCAGAGACGTGAGCCTTCAGGGTAACGACGTGCGATCTCAGCCCATGGATCTTCGCCAAGTTGCTTCAGACCCAGAGAAACACGTGATTTCTCTTTGTCGAACTTGAGTACCATGACTTCGATTTCCTGACCCACATCAACGATCTCTGAAGGGTGACGTACACGTTTCCACGCCATGTCAGTGATATGTAACAGGCCGTCGATACCGCCGAGGTCAAGGAACGCACCGTAATCGGTAAGGTTCTTGACCACGCCTTTGATCGGCTTGCCTTCTTCGATGCTGTCGAGCAGCTGCTCGCGTTCTTCGCTGTACTCGTTCTCGACCACTGCACGGCGAGATACCACGACGTTGTTACGTTTCTGGTCAAGCTTGATAACCTTAAATTCGAGTTCCTTGCCTTCCAGGTATGATGTATCACGAACCGGGCGGACATCGACCAGTGAACCTGGCAGGAATGCGCGGATATCACCTAATTCAACAGTAAAGCCACCTTTGACTTTGCCAGTGATGATACCGGTAATAATTTCTTCTGCTTCGAAAGACTTCTCTAATGTGATCCATGCTTTAGCGCGTTTCGCTTTTTCGCGAGATAGACGTGTTTCACCATAACCATCTTCTACGGCTTCTAATACCACTTCAACTTCATCGCCGATAGCAACTTCTAATTCGCCAGACAGGTTAGTAAATTGGCTAACTGGTATAACACCTTCTGATTTCAAACCGGCAGAGACAATAACGTAACCATCGGATATATCAGCAACGGTACCAATGATAACGTTGCCCGTATTCATCACGGTTTGATTCAGGCTTTCTTCAAATAATTCTGCAAAACTTTCAGACATAATAGTATTTTCTTGATTGTATGTGTTTGTTTTTTAATGAGAATAAAAAACAGGACACGGTTAGTTAATAAAACAGCCTGTCTAGCGACAGACCACCCATAGTTACCCACTTTAGTGAGCGATTGCTTAAGTATCTAACTCAAACGAACTCGTTGATCTACCAGGCTCATGACTTCATTCGTCACTTGATTGATATCCAGAGTGGTAGTATCGATGATAATTGCATCCGAAGCGGGCTTCAGCGGCGCTGCCTTCCGGTTCATATCGCGGTCATCACGTAGACGTAACTCTTCAACAAGGGATGAGAGGTTAGCATCTATTCCTTTGTCTTTCAACTGCTTATAGCGTCTATGTGCCCTTTCTTCGGCACTTGCAGTCAAATAAATCTTTAATTCGGCCTGCGGGAACACCACGGTGCCCATATCACGACCATCGGCGACCAGCCCCGGTTCGACCAGAAAGGCGCGCTGGCGGGCTAATAGCGCCTCTCTGACCATCGAAATTGCGGCCACCTGGGAGGCCTGGGCACCAATCTTTTCGTTTCGAATAAGCTGCGTGATGTCTTCACCATCGAGGAAAATCTTCAGCTCATCATTCTCTTCTTCATATGAAACCGACAGATTTAAAGCGATTTCAGCGAGTTGCGCCTCATCGACCTCATAGATCGACTGTTCCGGGAACACCCTGGAGACCTGCAAAGCCGTGATCCGGTATAACGAGCCGCTATCGAGTATATGCCAGCCAAGCTTTTTCGCCACGGCCAGGCAGATAGTGCCCTTGCCGACACCGCTGGGACCATCGAGACAGATTACCTGAGGTGCTATTCTATTCATGGGCAGACAACAAACAAGAATCGAACCATAGAGAACACGGAGAGAATCATGGGCTTAATACCTGAATAACTCTGTGTCCTCTGTGTCTCTGTGGTAAAAAAAAGATTTTTATTGTTAATCATTGATGACCCGGATAGAAAGGCCGCAGGAGGCTGCCAGTTCGGCGAAACCCGGGAAAGAGGTATTGACGTTGTCGCAGTCCTCGATATGGATCTCACCGCTGGCACGCAAACCGGCCATAGCAAACGCCATCGCGATTCGGTGATCATCATGGCTATGAACCGTGCCCGAACCGATGCCTCCACCCTGGATGATCATACCGTCATCAGTGGCCCGGGCATCAACACCAAGCGCGATCAATCCATCGGCCATCACCTGGATACGATCACTCTCCTTGACCCGCAACTCTTCAGCACCGGTGACCACGGTCTGCCCGTCTGCACAGGCTGCAGCTACAAATATCACGGGGAACTCGTCGATCGCCAGCGGCACCAGTTCCTCCGGTACGTGAACGCCTTTTAACCTGGAACTCTTAACACGGATATCGACTACCGGTTCGCCGCCGATTTCCTGCTGATTTGAAAATGTGATATCGGCGCCCATCAGTCTCAGGATATCGATCACACCGGTACGCGTAGGATTGACGCCGACATGTTTCAGCACGATATCAGAATCATCGGCGATACAGGCTCCTACCATGAAAAATGCCGCAGAAGAGATATCTGCCGGCACGTCGATATCGGCTGCGATCAGCCTCGCAGGGCCACTGACACACGCCGTGGAACCATTTATATCGACATCACAGCCAAACGCTTTTAGCATACGCTCGGTATGGTCGCGTGTTACCGCTGGCTCAGTGACACAGGTCTTACCCTCGGCATACATACCTGCCAGCAGGCAGCAGGATTTCACCTGTGCACTTGCCATCGGCATCTGGTAGCTAATACTGTTTAACGACTGGTTACCCGTTATCTTTAACGGTGGTTTACCGCCCTCAGCTGTCTCAACTTTTGCGCCCATCTCAGATAGCGGGTCAGTAACACGCTTCATCGGCCTTTTTGAGAGGGAGACATCGCCGCTTAACTCGACATCAAATCTCTGGCCTGCCAGCAGGCCGGCGAGTAAGCGCATCGATGTTCCGGAGTTACCGACATAAAGCGGCTGTGCTGGCGCGGTCAATCCATGCATACCAACGCCTTCGATCGTCACCTTGCCGTCGACCGGGCCTTCGATGTTTACGCCCATCGCCTGAAACGCACGTAAGGTATTCAGACTATCCTCACCTTCGAGGAAACCGCTGATATGGCTGGTGCCCTCAGCCAGGGAACCGAACATGATCGAACGATGAGAGATAGACTTGTCACCGGGCACACGGATGGTTCCGCTTAACCCTGACTTATCTAAACCGCCTTGTAAAATATATTTCATATATAAATATTAGTTAGTTGTCATTTCGAGAGCAGTAAAAATAAAAAATTTTAGATGATAACTTTTACAACAGGACATCATTACAAAGAGATTGCTTCGTTCCTCGCAATGACGAGAATTTAATGAGTAAATTTATCGCGGGTCTTTTTTGCGTGCTCGAATACTTCCATCAGTTTGCCACCATCCCCTGCTTCGAGCGCATTATATAACATATCCAGCTCATCCTTATAACGCTTCATCATATCGAGGATAGGTTGCTGGTTGTTCAGGCAGATATCTCGCCACATGGTTGGATCACTGGATGCGATACGAGTCACATCACGAAAACCGCCGGCAGCAAAACGGAAAACATCTTCTATATCGTCCATGTTTTCCAGACAGTGAACCAGGCCAAAAGCCAGCATATGCGGCAGGTGGCTGGTTGCAGCCAGTACTTTATCGTGGTGTTCAGCATCCATGTTTTCCACCTCGGCACCAACCGTCTGCCAGAGTTCAGTGACGCGTTTCACTGCAGCAGCATCGGTATCCGCTGTCGGAGTAAGTATCACGCGACGGTTTTTATAGAGGTCGGCAAAGGCTGCTGCCGGGCCACTGTTTTCTGTGCCGGCTATAGGATGCCCGGCAACGAAACGATTCGAATCGTCGGCAAAAATCTTTTCAGCGAGCTGCTGCACCTGTTGCTTGGAACTGCCGGCATCAGTGATGACCGCTGTCTTATTACCTGCCCGTTTTAAGCCGGCGTCGACCTGTGTGAACACGCTTTCCATCGCACCCAGTGGTACAGAGACAAAAATGATATCAGCATCTTTTACCGCGTTACTGATATCGAGATCATAGGCGTCGATGATTCCCAGCTGCTGTGCTTGCTGTAAGGTTGCTTCGCTGCGGCCGGCACCGACGATATTATTCACGGCACCAGCCTCTTTCAGGGAGAGACATAATGAACCACCGATCAGGCCTGTGCCGATAACGCATAGATTATTGATTGATATTGTCATTTATGTATAGATTTCTATTTTGTTTTCGATGGCGGTTTCATCTGAGGGGTCTTAGCGAAATACATTATTCAGCATATCCATATGCTTCACCCCTGACGGGGCTAACGTGAAAAACTTTTCCAGAAAGTTTATTCCGCTCCTACAGGCTGATATTATCCTACGAGGCCGGTGCAAGTATATTATGTTTTTATATCACAAACACTGCCTGAGCGTTTCGACAAAACGTTCATTCTGCTGCTGTGTACCTATGGTTATCCTGAGGTATTCTGGCATCGAATAATTTGCAACCGGCCGGACGATGACACCCTGCTCCAGTAACTTCCGATACAGTGCCATACCATCCTGCTCAACGTTGAGCGAAATAAAATTCCCCATGGTCGGCAGGTAGCGCAGGCCCATTTCAGTAAATGCATGCTGCAGATATGTTTTTCCTGCGCTGTTCATCGATACACTGTTAACCACATGTTCCTTATCATCGAGCGAGGCGATAGCTGCTGCCTGTGCCAGCGAGTTGGTGTTAAACGGCTGCCTGACACGGTTCAATATATCAGCGATCTCGGGATTAGATATCGAGTAACCGATCCTCAGCCCTGCCAGTGCGTATACCTTTGAAAATGTCTGCGTCACCACCAGGTTTGGAAACTGTTGCAGCCACTGCTTGACTGGCGGTTTAACATCCTCATCCATATATTCTGTATAGGCCAGGTCGAGCACGATGATGACGTCCTGTGCGATCCTGGAGAACAGGTTTTCCAGGGCATCAGGTGTCAACCAGGTGCCTGTGGGGTTGTTCGGGTTAGCGATAAAAATGATACGCGTAGTATCATCTACCTGGGCGAGCAGCGCCTCGGGATCATGCCCCAGGGGCATAGTTTCATGATCTTGTGGGTAAGCTTTTGCAACATTTGCTTTAGCACCAACAGCCTGCACCACGATCGGGTAAACCGCAAACGAATACTCAGAGAACACCGCAGAATGTTGCGGCGTCAAAAAAGCACGGGTGACAAGTTCAAGGATATCATTCGAGCCATTTCCCAGGGTGATACTGGAAGCACTCACGGCGTGCTGTTTTGCGAGTTTGTCACTCAGATCAAAGCCGCCGCCATCAGGGTAATAATTGATCGTCGGAGCGATATTCGCGATCACATCCAGGGCATGGCGGCTCGGACCCAACGGGTTTTCATTCGATGCCAGTTTGATAGAACCGGTAATACCCAGTTCACGCTCCAGCTCCGCCACCGGTTTACCCGGCTGGTATGGTGTTAACTGCTGTACACCCGGTGTGGCAAGTTCGAGAAAAGACTTCGGCATCTTAGATTACAGCTTTTGGATAAGAGCCAAGAATGGTGACCATCGCTGAAGCTTTTTCGATTTCAGTGATGGCATCCCTCACCATCTCATCATCGCGGTGGCCATCGATATCGATAAAGAACACGTAGTCCCATACACCCCTGCGTGATGGACGTGATTCGATATTACTCATACTTATACCGCGATCGGCCAATGGTTTGAGCAGGTCGAACAATGAGCCCGGTTTGTTATGAACGAATACCAGCAGGCTGGTGCGATCATCACCGCTCGGTGGTGACAGGTGCTGGCCGATCACTGCAAATCGTGTCGTGTTGTCCGGCTCGTCTTCGATATCGGCAACCAGAACAGGTACATCATATAGTTCAGCAGCCATCTTGCCGCCGATGGATGCTGCATTATGTTCTTTCGCGTAGAGTACCGCCTGCGCATTGCTGTTCATCGCTATACGTTCTGCATTTGGCAGGTTCTTATCCAGCCACTGGCTGCATTGTGACAACGATTGCTGATGCGAATAGACGCGGTCGATCTTATCCAGCGAGTCCAGATTGCTCAACAGGTTATGCCGGATACGTAGCGCCACTTCGCCGCTGATACTCAGTGACGATTTCATGAAAAGATCAAGGGTGTGATTGATAACGCCCGCACTCGAATTTTCAACCGGGACGACGCCAAAATTTGCGCCGTCCGCTTCGACGACACGAAAAACCTCTTCGATACTCTCTACCGGATGCGTCTCGATCAGGCTGCCAAAATGTTTGACTGCGGCGGAATGGGTATAGGTACCTTCCGGCCCTAAAAAGGCAACTTTTAACGGCTTCTCATGTGCGAGACAGGCCGCCATGATCTCTCGAAAAATACCCGCGATACTCTCATCGGTGAGAGGACCGGTGTTTCGTTGCATCACTGCGCGCAAGACCTGGGCCTCACGCTCCGGGCGGTAGAAGTGCCCGGTTTCTCCCTGTTGCTGTTTGACCTCGGCCACCTGTGCCGCACAGGAAGCACGTTCAGAAACCAGTTCCTGAATAGACTTGTCGATCTCGTCGATACGTTTACGTATCTCTGCTAATAGGTCTTTTTCGGTCATCTTTGTTAAGTTATATGTTGTAAGTTATATGTTGTAAGTTTGTTTATCTGTTACTTATAATTTACGACCTATAACTTAAAACTGTTTAGTTAAACCTGCCGCGCCTTGAGCACACCATCGATAGCGGCAAACTTCTGAATCAGATCATCTCCGATTTCACACTCGATGTCCATCAATGTATAGGCCAGATCACCTTTCGACTCGTTGCGCATGTGATGGATATTGAAACCGTGATCACCGACAGCTGTCGATATCCTTGCGATCATATCGGGCATATTTTTATGCGTGATGGCGACACGTGATTTGCCGCCTCGCGGCAGCTTGACGGCGGGAAAATTGACAGAGTTTTTGATATTGCCATTCTCGAGAAAATCCTTTATCTGATCGGCGATCATCATCGCGCAGTTCTCTTCCGCCTCGACGGTAGAAGCACCAAGATGCGGTAGAGTGATCACACGGTCGTTATCTTTAAGTTTCTGTGCCGGGAAATCACAGACATAAGCATTGATCTTTCCAGACTCGATACCAGCGAGTGCCGCGTCATCATCGACAACACCGTCACGCGCAAAGTTCAGAATGACAGCACCATCTTTCATGCCGGCTATGCGTTCTGCATTCAACAGGTTCATCGTGGCATCGATCAGTGGCACATGAAAAGTGACGAAATCAGCCTCTTTGAGCAGCTCGTCGATACTCGCCATCTCTTCGACAACCGAAGACATCTTCCAGGCACTCTTGACCGTGATCGTCGGATCGAAACCGACGACGCGCATACCCAGGGCGACTGCTGCATTGGCTATCTCAACACCGATAGCACCCAGACCGACGACACCGAGTGTACGGCCAGGCAACTCGTATCCGACATATTTTTTCTTGCCCGCCTCGACCGCCTTGTTCTGCTCTTCATCACTACCTTCGACATTAGCAGCATACTGCCAGGCCTGGCAGATATTTCTGCACGCCAGTAACATACCGCAGATGACCAGCTCTTTCACTGCATTGGCATTCGCACCCGGTGCATTAAATACCACGATTCCCTCTTCACCAAGCCTTTCTACCGGTACATTGTTGGTGCCTGCACCGGCACGACCGACAACTTTCAGGTTCGATGGGATCTCCATATCATGAAGCTTCTGTGAACGCAGGATAATCGCATCAGGATTATCTATTTCCGGGCTTACTGAATATGTCTCTGCTGGTAGACGGCTCAGGCCTTTCTCAGAGATATTGTTGATGGTTTTGATGTTAAACATGGTGGGTCCAGTTATTTTTTAAATTATTTATTTAGAGTTCCGTCATTGCGAGCGAAGCGTGGCAATCTTTTGATGCAAGAGTCCACAGTAGAGAGATTACTTCGTTCCTCGCAATGACGATATTAATCAAGCCTGAATTAAATCAGGCCTGGCTCTATCAAGATTGAGTGCGTTCAAATTCCTGCATGAAGGCAATCAGAGCATCGACGCCTTCTTCGGGCATGGCATTGTAGATACTGGCACGCATGCCACCGACGGAACGATGACCTTTCAGTGTCAT
>Ga0316194_10003224_pt1 | contig 11386 bp, 8 predicted proteins | sample CroRivsedime1_MG_FD_204936 | JGI IMG/M metagenome (GOLD analysis project Ga0316194, IMG submission 204936) | Coastal sediment microbial communities from Maine, United States - Cross River sediment 1 | ecosystem: Environmental > Aquatic > Marine > Coastal > Sediment | place: USA: Maine... | reverse complement strand
TAATCTGAAGATCTCGCGACAGGGCAACCTGGCCCTCGGGTTTCAAGGGATCGACGTCGCCGCCGACTTTCATGATGTTGGTGGCCACGGCATAGCCGGCCGTATGATCCGCTCCCATGGTCGTGGTGGCGTAAGTCACACCGATGCCCTGTACGGCCCGGGGATCATAAGCCGGCATGGACTGGCCTTTGACCACCGGCACTCTTTCCACCCCGAACACCTTGCCGGTGACCGCCGCACCATTGCCCAGAATTTTTCCCAACGTCGTGCCCTGGCCGACTTCTTTGACCAGATTGATAGCGGCTTGGGCATCACCGAACTCGGCCACACCCGCTTCCATGGCCACTGCAATGGTGGCACCCATCTCAATGGTATCCACTCCGTAATCATCGTCCAAACGGTCGATTTGAGCAATGGCATCCAAATCATCGATGCCGCAATTTCCACCGTGGGCCCACACCGTTTCGTATTCAACCTGCTTGGTTAAAAACCGGCCGTTTTTGTCATAAAAGGTCCCCGAGCAGCGAATCACGCAGCCTCGATGACACCCGTGGGTTGCAGAACCTTCACCCCCCCGGGCATTTTCCAACTCGGCCTGGGTCTCGCCGCTGATTTTGCTCGCGCCCTCAAATTGCCCGGTTGAAAAATTTCTCGTCGGATAGGCTCCGGCTTCGTTGATCACATTGGTCAATACATTGGTGCCATAGGCCGGCAGCCCCTCGCCGGTAACCGGGTGCTTCCTCAAACCGGCGACAAACTCTTTGTTGGCGGCTTTGAACTTTTCGGGATCTGCAGGCGCTCTGGCTGCGGTGCCGGCATCGTCAATCACGATCACTTTCACCCCTTTGGCGCCCATGACGGCTCCCACACCACCCCGGCCGGCATGCCGGGTGGGCCTTTGTTCCATATCCGTGAAGGCAATCGATGCGGCCGACATTTTCATTTCGCCGGCAGGGCCGATGGAGATGCAGTGGACTTTTTCACCGTATTCGGCTTTCATCTTGTCGACCAGATCGTAGTTGCCGAGCATGCATAAACTGTTGTCTTCCTTGATGTCCACCCCATCTTTGTTGATGAACACTTTATAAAGTGTTTTTTCTTTGGGTTTGCCTTCCAACACGATGGCGGCATATCCCAATCTGCCAAGCATCTGGGATGGCTGCCCCCCTGAATTGGCTTCCTTGATACCGCCGGTCAGCGGACTTTTGCAGCCCACTGAAATTCGACCGGACATCGCCGCCACAGAGCCGCTCAGCATCCCCGGGGCGATCACCAGTTTGTTGTCCTCGCCGAGGGGGTGACACAGCGGCGGAACTTCCTTGGCGACAATCCCCGATGTCATCGCGCGTCCACCCAAACCGGCATAATCACCCAGGGGTTCGGTTTTAATTTCGGGGCCACCGTCTGCACCCATGTTGATTCGTAGAATCTTGTCCATTGGTACCTCCTTTTTTTAGTCAAGGTTAGAAAACATAGGTTAAGCGGTTCAGGGTTCAACGTTCAGGGTTGAAAAAACTCAGACAGCTCCTATCAAAGGGGGCTTCATCTGGTTATAAATCCGTTTCACACAATGGTGTATGACGGGTATGCTAGATATTGATTGAAATTGTGAGCAGTATCCATCGGTTGTAACCTTTGAACTTTGAACCCCGAACCTGGAACCGCTCAATTTAGGCAAAAAATATTTTCTGCTGTTATTGAGGTCTAAAAAATTTCCAGCTTTTAGCTTCAGTTTACATGTCTTAGATGTAATTATTCGTAATAAATAGTAAAGTCAAGAAAAACCAGCAATGACAATAATTCAACGTCTCGGAATTTCTACAATCTACTGAGAATATTGAGGTATTTTGAGGTTTACGAATTTGCCCCGAAAATTGATGGTTTCGTAAAAAGTCTTAAATCGTCCTTTGACGTCATTCCCGCGAAGGCGGGAATCCAGTGTTTTCAAATAGTTCTGGATGCCTGCCTTCGCAGGCATGACTGAGTTTCGGACTTTTTACGAGTTTGTCAACATTGCATTATCCCAGAACCCATTATTCCACTATTCCATTGTTCTCTCCGAGGCGTAGGCTCTACGTAGGTTCTCCGAGCCGGAGGCCATCATCCCAATTGTGAGCGAAGCGAACTAACTTGGTTATCCGTTTTTCCTTTCAAAATTTGCCATAAAATCGGTTAGGACTTCCACGGCATCCAGCGAAACCGCATTGTATAATGAGGCCCGGCAACCCCCCACCGAGCGATGACCCTTGAGGCCGCCGATGCCGTTTTCCAGCGCCTCGCGGATAAATTGTTGTTCCAGTTCCTCATTGGGCAGGCGAAAGGTGACATTCATCAGCGAGCGGCTGTCAGGTTCCGCCGTTGCCCGGTAAAAAGAGCTGTCGTCAAAGAGTTTGTAAAGTAATTGGGCTTTATTCCGATTTATTGCCGCCATTTTTTCAAGGCCGCCAACAGTTTCTTCCAGCCACTTCAAGACAAGCTGGACGGTGTACACCGCGAAACATGGCGGGGTATTATACAAGGAGTTTTTAGCGGAATAGGTTGTATATTTTAGCATGGTCGGTACCGAATCGGGCACCAGATCCAGCATGTCGTTGCGGATGATTACCAGGCAGACACCGGCCGGTCCGGCATTTTTTTGGGCGCCGGCATAAATCAGGCCGAATTTTGCGGCATTAAGCGGTCTGCTCATGATATCGGACGACATATCGCAAAATATGGGAACGCCCTTGGTATCCGGAAATTCAGCCCATTGGGTTCCCTTAATGGTGTTGTTGGAGGTGAGATGGACGAAGTCGGCCGCATCACTAAACGGTATGTTTTTAGGGATGTAGCAATAATTTTTATCCGCCGAAGACGCCACAACGTTGATCGATTTTTCCTGGATCCGTGCTTCTTTGATGGCCTTGGTGGACCAGGTGCCGGTATCGACATAGTCTGCCGACTTACCTGCCGGCAGAAAATTCATGGGGATCATGCAAAACTGCATGCTGGCCCCTCCCTGGATAAAAAGCACCTGAAAATTGTCCCCCAGATTCAGCAGCCGTTTGGTTCTGACCACCGCATCGTTGATGACGTCGTCAAATTCTTTGGACCGGTGACTGATCTCGGTGATGGACATACCGGAACCTTTGAAGTTCAAAAAATTTTCCCGGATCTCTTCGAGCACGACAAGGGGTAGGGCTGCCGGCCCCGGATTGAAATTGTAGATTCTTTCCGTCGTCATTTTTTTTCTCCGTAGGTAAATGGGGATGAATAGTCTTTGGTTTTTTCCATCACCTGCTTTTTCAATACCCGCTTGGGTGTTTTGCCGGTGTTCAATTTGGGGAGTTCCTCCAAAATAATGAACTCTTTGGGAATTTTAAACGAAGCAAGATGCGTTTTTAAAAAAATCTTCAGTTCAGGCAAATCGAGCGGTGCGTCTTTGTGTTTGGGAACAATGCAGGCCGTCACCCTTTCGCCGTATTCTTCGTCCGGCAAACCGATGACGGAGCATTCTTGAATCTCCGATCTCTGATATAGAACCTCTTCAATCTCTCTGGGATACACATTCTCACCGCCGGTGATGATCATGTCCTTGATGCGGTCGACAATGTACAGATAACCATCCTCATCAAAGGTCCCCAAATCACCGCTTCGCAGCCAATCATCCCAGAAAGCGGCCCGGGTTTCAGCGGGATTGTTCAGGTAGCCTTTCATAATGTTGGGACCCCGGACACAAATTTCTCCCTGAGTACCTAACTCCAGGACCGCACCCTGGGGATCTCTGATCTGGACTTCTGTGATGTTGACGGGTGTACCCACAGAACCGGCCACATGCCGCAAGTAATGATTATATGTTACCATCGCCGCCGTCTCGGTCATGCCATAAGACTCATGAATATTGAGCCGGGTGCGGGCTTTCCACTCCCGGATCAGCTCGGCAGCCATGCTGGCGGCCGCTGAAAAGCAATAGGTCACCGAACCCAGCTTCTCCTTGAGGCCTTTCAGTTGAAGCAGCCGGACATAGATCGTGGGTACTGCATAAAATTTCGTTATCCGGCATCGTTTAATGGCGTCGACGACCCTATCCAGATCGAAGGAGGGCTGCATGACGACCGAACCGCCGGCGTAGACCATGGAATTTGTGATGTGAATCTGTCCAAAAACATGATTCAGCGGAAGAAAGCAAAGAAAGCGATCTTGATGGCTGGAGCGTTCGAAGTGGCAAACATTGTGCGCTGATGCCATTATATTCTCATGGGTTAACATAACGCCCTTGGGGATGCCGGTCGTGCCGCCGGTGTAAAGGATTGCAGCAACGTCCCGACGTTCCATTTCCAGCGCCTTAAGTGAGGAAGTTCCCGTATTTTCGATCAATTTTTGATAAGAAATATCGCCTGCAGGACAGATGACTTTTGCCAGATACGGACGGTCCTGCCGGTCGCCCAGGGCATCGAGCTTTTCATCAACGGTGAATAGTATTTTCGGACGGGCATCATCCAGCAGGCGATTCAGCTCCGTTTTTTGCAGCGCGGTCGACAGGGTAACGGCCACCGCTCCGACCTTGAGAGTACCAAAATAAAAGGCTAACCACGCATAGGAATTGGTTGCGTAAAGTGCCACGTGATCGCCTTTTTGAACCCCCAAATCAATGAGGCCTGCGGCGACCCGGTTGGCCTCCTGATTGAATTGCCGAAAAGAGATCTCTTTGGACCCTTCGATTACCGCGGGCCGATGCGGGAAAAAGAAAGCGGACCTTTCCAGATTCCTTGCTATATTCATAACCGAACCGTTTCAAACATTGCTCCCAAAGAGATTTCTTTTTCTAATACGCTCTTTAATTTCTCACCGCATCCTTCAGAACAAACTAAAAACATGCCGTCATTACCGTTACTTCTGGCTTGCGAACCTTGAGCGGTTACCATCATACGAACAGGCTTTTCTTCCGAAACCAGGCCTATCTGAATGCAATGGCTTTCATATTCAGATAAATCAACTTCCGGATTTAGCTTCGCGCCCAAACCCAAGACCTCCATATGGTCAGTGATATGGCTTTGGCACCATGCACATTTACTCAGGGCTTCTTCATCCGGGATTATGTGAAATTCCATGACAACCTCATACTTTTATAATTGTTTTCCTTTTTGACCAACATAAACGAAATCTCAGCTAAGAAGTGATTATACAGACTTGGATTTCATCACCTATGTAACGTTAACCGCCTTTACCTCGATTAAAACAGTGATATGCTCTAAAATTGGCCTCAAATTTGACGGATTGCTGGATGATATATAAATCATTCCATCAAATTGGTCAAATGGTTTGCGGTAACGGTATATCCAGATATTCCAGCGTGTTCGCGCCTTGCCAGACGGGCGGTTCAACGCCTAAAATTGTGAACTTATTTGTTCGTGAATCCTTCGGGTAGCCGTGAATAAAATTTCTGGCTGAAAGAAATGTAAGTGTGGGTAGGCAATCACAAGGAACGAAACCGAGACACCCTGCTACGGCAGGTGGCGCGCCTAAGCGGAAGATGGCATTTTTTTCAATGAAGGCCAAAGTGAAGATATCATTTGAGTATCTTGAACTTTAAGTCATTGGTTTAATTATAGATATATAGCAGATAGCAACACCGGAGACCAGAAAGCCGGGAATAATGATATCACAAATATTATATGGACGCTGATAGTTACAACTTTGTTGGAGGTATCTGTAACGGCCACAATGAGCGGTGTGAAGGGGAGCCCAAGTGAAGCGCATTGTTTGTAGTTTTAACCACTTAAGCTCCGACAGGTTGTTCCGGTGATTCTCGGCTATCGCCTTGCTCTCACCTCCCCAACCTATCTCCGCTTTCCCCCCAAAAGATAACATGTGTTGGAGATTGGCCGAAAATTGACAAAAAGCTATTAGGAGAGGTGCGCATTAAACTTGTTGCTATTTATATCTTATTGATATCATTGTTATTATAAAATTTTTTTTGTTGACAAGGGGAATATAGGATGTCCCCTTTATTCACCCCTTTACATACAGAGCAACAATAAAATAACTTGACAAATGAAAAGGGGTTGATAGGAATAGTCTTCATTTACTACTCACCAATCCACTAACGCCTTCATTATAATGCCAGGCATGGCGATTGCCTGCTGTGTTTCTTTTAACCCACTTACATAAGGAGGATAAGAATGAAGAGAATGACTTTTTGGGGAATGATTGCGACCTGTGCCATAGTCTTAACGATAGTGGCCGGTCCAGTTATGGCCGAAGAAAAAACCGACCTTTGGAAGATGTACGATACCATTAAAGCCAAGAAGTTCGTTGACCTCACTCACGCATGGGACGCGAATATCCCCCACTGGAAAGGGTTCGATCCAGCAAGGGCGGAGACTCTGTTCTATTATGAACCCAACGTCGGCACCCAGGGATACGGTTTTTTTGTCACGCTCTATACCCACGTCGGCCAGTGGGGTACTCATGTCGATCCGCCGAATCACTTCATTAAGGGCCTGCGTTCTCTTGACCAGATTCCGCCTCAAGAGATGTTCCTTCCCCTGGTCGTCATCGACTGCCACGAACAAGTGGCCAACGACAACGATTACCAGATCAGCATGAAGGACATCCAGGCCTGGGAGGCTAAATACGGTCAGGTCCCGGAGGGTGCATTCGTGGCAATGAGGTCAGATTGGTCCAAGCGATGGCCGAGCCAAGAGAAAATGCAGAATGTGGACAAGAACGGGGTGGCGCATTATCCGGGTTGGAGTCAGGAAGTGCTCACTTATCTCTACGAGAAGAGAAAAATTACGGCCAGCGGCCACGAGACCACGGACACAGATCGCGGGCTCAGCACCACTAAGAACGATTACGGCCTCGAGGCCTACCTGCTAAAGCAAGATAAATACCAGATCGAACTGCTAGCCAACCTGGATCAAGTGCCGGCGGCGGGTGCGCTTGTCGTGGTGACATGGCCGAAACCCAAAAACGGATCGGGTTTCCCTGCCCGGGTTTTCGCCATCCTGCCATAGGATAAGGCGCGGGCTATAGATCCAAAAAGAGATGGTTTGTCGAAATGAATAGTGAAGGGGTGGTGCATGGACTGCACTGCCTCCTCCCTTGGTAGCGTAATCGGCGTTGGCGCGCCGCATGCTTCGTCCACACATCCTTGACCTAAATTCTGCAATTGCCGATTTCGCTACAACATAACTAAGCTAAGAGTGAAGCCGTATTCCCAGACTGCGAAGCCCCAGGGACAAAGAAGATTCGGGAGGGCAGTGGGGCGTAAGTCAAATTAATCCTTCATTTTTGTCCGTCGTGTCATCAGAAACGCGTGGTAAAAATGCGGTTGATATCTTCTGCAAGAATGGAATAAGTTCTCATTCTGAGTAAAATATCAGGGGAAATGAGAATTCCGAATCGACGATTTGAAACACGTTTCATTTATCGGAAAGGAGAAACAGCATGGCGACTGTGAAGCTCATTGAATACAAAGCGGCTAGCCCGGAGGTGCGTGCGGTTTACGATGATATCATGACCACGCGGGGAATCGATTGGATCAACAATTTCTGGAAAGCGATAGCAGTTCAACCGGAGCTTTTGCGACACACCTGGGAAGGGGTTAAAGCGGTCACGTCCCCGGGGGCACTTGATCCACTGATCAAAGAGATGATCTATGTTGCGGTCAGCGTAACAAACGGTTGTGAATATTGCATAAACAGCCATACCGCATCAGCCAGGAAAAAAGGCATGACCGATGAAATGCTTGCCGAATTGATGGCGGTGGTGGGCATGGCCAACCAGACCAATGCGTTGGTGACAGGCTTCCAGGTCGAACTCGACGAGGTTTTTCAAAACGGCGGACGTCAAGCCTAAGTCAGATCCGATTGAACGTTATCGCTCAGGGGAAATCGTAATAATGTAAAGGGGTCACCCATTAAAGGGTGAGTACCTCCCCCTTTACAAGTTTCGGTTTCTGAGGTGCAAGAGCTAAACATAAAGCACGTCCGATACCTTCGGACGCACCAGTTATGATGATTACTTTATCTTGGAAAACACTCATTGTTCCACCTCCCCCAATATTTTTTTTATAACGGGTCAGTGCAGGTAATTGAATTGGACTTTTTAGAACACATAATTATCAAACCAAATTCGAGGAATTGATGGCCAGAAGGGTTGGGTCACCCTCATTTTCTGGAGAGTGGATAAATTTGTGATCACCGATAACAAATCTCAGGTTTGGTCGCAACTGTGGTATATTGACTATCCCCCTCGGGCGCCACTTGTGATATGTAGTGTTTTCAAGTTCGGTTTGAGGTGCCCCAAACCTTGTGCTTTCTTGCCAAAACTTTTAATTCGATGATTATCGAAATGTGTGATGATATGTTTCGGATATCACACGGTTTTAAGGGCTGTCAATCGTAAACATATATAGCAGATAACAACACCGCGGCTCTGAGAACAGGGCTTAATAATATCATAAATTTAGGTACTCGCTGATAATTTTAATTTGTTGGAAAAATATGCATAAAATGTGTTCTGAGTTAGGCGGCCGTTATTACAGAAAACCTTCGTTCCGATTGACTGATGGTATAGGGTTGACCTCTAATTTGAAAATAGAACAGGAAAAGGAATCAAGTTCCGTCTATCCCGTGAACAATTTCGTTTGTCAGTTATCATCGCCTTAATCTTATTTCAAGCCAAGGACATTGAATACAGTGACCGGGCGGTGAAGCCCTTTAAGGATTATTTCACCTACCGGCTCCACTTCTACAAAAGTCCCTACTTCCTCATAGACTCGCTGATTGATAAGTATCTGTTTATCTTCAGCTTCATCGGACAGACGGGCGGCAAGATTCGTTACGGTTCCTATGGCCGCGTAGTCGAAACGTCCCTCAAAGCCTATACGTCCAAGAGTGGCAAAGCCTTGGGCAATACCCATCCCCATACCTAAATCGTGTCCCCTTTTTTGCCATTTTTCATTCAAGTCAGCCATACCTTCGCGCACGGCCAAGGCCATCTTTACAGCCCGCATAGCTGGATCGGGGCATGGCACAGGGTCATTGAAAAATACCATAAGCCCATCGCCGGCAAATCGCTCCAAGGTCCCTTCAAAACGAAAAATCATAGGCCCAACGGTCTCGTGAAACTCTCGCAGAACCGCCATGACTTCCTCAGGTTCGTGCGTCTCTGAAAAGGCCGTGAATCCGCGAAGATCGCAGAATACCACAGAAATCTCTCTGCGGTGGCTCTCGATAATACTGTCATCTCCCGAGGACACTATTAGCTCAGAAAGCTGGGGAGAGAAAAAACGTTTCAGCCGACCTAAATTCTCCAGCTCAGCGATTTTAGCTGTCATGCGATTGAACTCTTCGCCTAAAGATTCCAACTCATCCCCTGTGTGGATTTCGATTCGATGTTCAAGTTGTCCCATACCGACAAGGGTAGCGCTTTCCTGTAAAGCACGGATAGGTTTCACCAACCTGCGTGCGAGCACAAAGCTTGTAAAAACGGACATTGCAATAGCAATGAGCAAGAGTGAGACCGTTCGGTAAATTGAGGCATATAAAGGCTCGAAGGCCTCTTCCAGCGGCTGTTCAATGAAAACAAACCATCCCAACGGAATAACATCAGCGTAAGCTGTGAGAACGCTCTGCCCTTTAAGATCTCTGGAAACCGAGACCTTTTTTTGCAACTCACCACCTTCAGGCGAAGGAACCATAGCAGCTGCGACGTGGTGCAGTGATGAAAGGTTCGTCTTTTTCAGCACGCGGCTGATGTCTGGATGGGCGATGAGATTACCGGCGGCGTCCGTTGCATATGCTCGACCGGCCTTGCCCACCTTGATCTGGGATATCACTTCCCAAACAAACTTTAGGTTCACCTCAGCTACAACCACACCTGAGCTGCCTCTGCGCCCTGCAATGGCAATACTCATATACGGTTCTGACCCCCTACGGAAATAAATCGCGCCACAGTAGGACTTGTTTTCCTTTGCATTAAAAAATTTTGGGTCCTGAGAAAAGTCGGCCCCACTTCCTACGACATCCATTGCTAACCTGGAAACTTGGAGCTGTTCTTTGCCTGATGAATCCAGATACCTGATCTCGGTGACCGACGGGACACTGCGCAGAAGTCGAAGGAAATCGATGCGCCACTGGTTAGGGTTCACTGCATAAACACTGTCCAGTGCATGCATAACCCATCTGATTTGTCGCTCTATCTCTTCTACAAATTGCCCGATCTTGGCGGCGGCAGCAAGAGCCCTTTCCCGTTGGATACGGACCAAGGATTCCTTGTTTTCCTGGTAGGAGAAATAGGCTTCCATAAGCCCACTCGCCAATATTGCTCCGCAGACCACGGTCACGAATACCAACATATACTTGCGGAAAAGATGTCTCCGAGGCTTTCGCTCAGATGTCATTTCTAAATTCTCGATTATTAATTTATCATTCCTACAAGAAAGAGGACAGGCTAAAAAACCGGCATATAGAGCGGATCAGTTCTATTCATTTTGACAATAAGCTCTATCGTCGAGAGAAAACCAACCGAAAATTATCTGCAGCACCTACTATTTACTCAACGACTTGGTTGGCCAAAGCTAAAACGGTCTCTGGGATGTTGAGGCCCAATTTTTGTGCAGTTCGTAGATTGATTGCAAGTTCAAACTCCATTGGTTGCGATACGGGCAAAGACGCCGGATCTGCTCCCCGAAGTATTTGATCCACGTAGGCGGCAGCCCGTCTTTGATGCGCAGAAAAGTTCTCCGCATACGCCATTAAACCGCCAACTGGCACGAATTCAGTTGCTTCGTAGATCCCTGGGAGTCGGTACCGATCGGCTAAGCGCACCACGTCCTCCCGGTGCTCCCAGAACATAGCATGAGGGAGTTGCACAAAGGCCTCTACAGATTTTTCTGACATTGCCTTGAAAGCAGGGGCTAGCTCCTCTGGTGAGGTTGCTTCGACTAAGTGAATCTCCAAATTAGTGGCCTCGGCCGCTTCGCGGGTAATCTTGAGCATCTTGGGTACATAGGGTACATTCGGATTCAGAAGCACTCCGAGGCGCTTGAGCTTCGGCATAACCTCGGTCAGAAGCTGCACTCGCTTGCCGCAAAGCTCAGTATCCATCTGGGAAACACCTGTAATGTTGCCGCCAGGTTGGGCGAGGCTTTGAATGATCTTGCTCTCCAGCGGGTCGGAGACAAACACAAATACAAAGGGTGTTTTGGTGGTCGTCTTTTTAGCGGCGAGTGTGATCGGTGTAGCGACGGTCACGATTACATCCAAATTGAGCGCAATCAACTCAGATAGGATTTTGGGTATAAATCGTTCGTCGCCGTCGATGGATCGCCACTCGATGGTTAGGTTCCGTCCTTCAGTCCAGCCAAGCTTTTCGAGTTCCTCCACAAATATCTTGG
>Ga0316194_10003223_pt1 | contig 11392 bp, 9 predicted proteins | sample CroRivsedime1_MG_FD_204936 | JGI IMG/M metagenome (GOLD analysis project Ga0316194, IMG submission 204936) | Coastal sediment microbial communities from Maine, United States - Cross River sediment 1 | ecosystem: Environmental > Aquatic > Marine > Coastal > Sediment | place: USA: Maine... | reverse complement strand
CCGATCGTCACCTGCTGCAAAACCTGTTTAATCATAGCAGTACCTTTTCCAGTGCACGTGATATCCCCCCGGGAATAAGGTATCAGTTAGTTGACCTGGCGTTAAAGTCGGCCGACATTAAAGAGGCCACTCGTCTGATGTCGGGTCTGAACACGGTACCAGCAGGAACCAGTCGGTTTGACTGGCAGTTGCGCCAGTCCCGCGTGTTGATCCTGGGCGGTCGTTACGAGGAAGGAAACCAGGTGTTGCAGAGCCTGATCGGTGAATATCGTGAAGCGACACCGGAATCTACCGATCGGATACTGCAGGTATTGTTCGATTTACAGACCGTTAACCTGTATGCCGAATCAGTTTCTCATTTTAACCAGTTATTGCTGCTGGAACTCGAGCCCAAGCAGCGGCGTGAAATTCTGTACTGGATAGCAGATTCATACCGCGGTATGGAGAAATTTGAGCAAGCGGCGTTACTCTACCTGCAGTCCGCGATGTTGCCGGCACCAGATTCGATGGACCCCTGGGCCCAGACCGCCCGGTTTAATGCCGCAGAGAGCCTGCAGGCATCCGGGCTGATCGATGATTCACGCCGCATATACGAGGAGTTACTCAATATCACGGAAGATGCGGCCCGACGCTCGGTGTTAAATCACAAGGTACAGCAATTATGGTTAAACCAGGGTGTTCAGTAGCCCGGAAGCCCACATCCTGGTTGTTAAAATCTACTGCAATATGCTTGAAAACTCATCCGGGTAACCGCATATAACGCCGCTAAACCACCTTTCTTAACGGAGAGAATTAAGACATGACAACTGCCGCCAATACCGAAACCCGGGGCTTTGAGACCGAAGTAAACCAGTTACTGGATTTAATGATCCACTCGCTATATTCGAATAAGGAAATTTTCCTGCGTGAGTTGATTTCCAATGCCTCCGATGCCTGTGACCGCCTGCGTTTCAGTGCGATCTCCGATGCCAGTCTTTACGAGGAAGATATCGAGCTTAAGATCAAGGTCAGTTATGACGAGGATCAGCGTACAATAACGATTAGCGACAATGGCATCGGTATGACCCGTGAAGAAGTAATCGATCACATCGGCACCATTGCAAAATCAGGAACTCGTACATTTCTCGATTCGATAACCGGCGATGACAAAAAGGATGCCAAGCTTATCGGTCAGTTCGGTGTCGGCTTTTACTCGTCGTTCATAGTCGCCGAAGAGGTCACCCTGCGCACGCGTAAGGCAGGCGAGCCTGCCGACCAGGGAGTCGAGTGGGTATCAAAGGGCAAGGGCGAGTATAACATCGCTTCCGTAGACAAGAGCGATCGTGGCACCGAGATAACCCTGCATTTACGTGAAGGTGAAGATGAATTTCTAAACGACTGGAAATTGCGTTCGATTATAACTTCCTACTCCGATCATATCGATTTCCCGGTAGTCATGGACAAAAAGGTGGAGCCCGATGCGGAAGCAGAAAACGGTGAAACCTTAATTGAAGAGGAAACCGTCAACCAGGCGTCCGCATTGTGGACTCGCGCCAGATCTGAAATCAAGGACGACGAGTACAGGGAATTCTACAAGCATGTCGCCCACGATTTCGAAGATCCAATCGACTGGAGTCATAATCGTGTCGAAGGTACCAATGAATATACTTCGTTACTCTATATCCCGGCCCGTGCTCCCTACGACCTCTACGATCGCGAATCGCACAATGGCATCAAGCTTTACGTGCAACGTGTGTTTATCATGGAAGACGCTGAAAAGTTAATGCCGCGTTACCTGCGTTTCGTGCGGGGAGTGATCGATTCGAATAATTTACCGCTTAATGTCTCGCGCGAAATTCTGCAGGGCAGCAAGGTTATCGACAGTATACGTAGCGGCTCGGTCAAAAAGGTACTGAGCATGCTAGAGAAAATCGCCAAGAATGATCCAGAGAAATATCAGAAGTTCTGGCGAGAGTTCGGCAAGGTGATCAAAGAAGGACCGGCGGAAGATTTCGCCAATCGCGAAAAAATTGGCAAATTGCTTCGCTTTGCCACGACGCATAGCGGAGACGAGGAACAAAACGTTTCGCTGGAGGACTACATCGGACGTATGCAGGAAGGTCAGGACAAGATTTATTATATCGCTGCCGATTCCCACTCAGCTGCCAAAAACAGCCCGCACCTGGAAATATTCCGTAAGAAGGGAATCGAGGTTTTACTGCTTTCAGATCGCGTAGACGAATGGCTTACATCGCACTTGATGGAATTTGAAGGCAAGAAGCTGCAATCGGTTGCTAAAGGTGAACTTGATCTGGGGGCGGATGAAGAATCCGAGAAAGAGCTGGAAGAAAAAGCCAAATCGGCGGAAAAACTTCTCAAACGCATGAAAAAGGCTCTGCAGGATAAGGTTGAGGATGTCCGCGTGACCAATCGACTGACTGATTCGCCAGCCTGTATCGTGTTGAACGAACAGGACATGGCGATGCATATGCAGCGATTGTTGAAGGAAGCCGGACACGATTTGCCGAGTTCGAAGCCAATTCTTGAAATTAACCCGGATCATCCTATAGTTAAGAAGCTTGATGCGGAGAAATCGAAGACCAAGTTTGCGGACTGGTCCGATATATTGTTTGATCAGGCACTGCTGGCGGAAGGCGGTCAACTGGATGATCCAGCTGGCTTTGTCGCGAAGCTAAACCAAATGTTGGTGACCATTGCCAGATAAGACAACGATACGAAAATTTATCCGCCACCCAGCGGATGTGCCGATACAGGTCACACTGGACTGGGTGGAAGATGAAAACGATGAAACTGTAGACCAGACCATAACCAATGTAAGCCTGGGTGGCCTCGCGTTTATGTCGCGAACGCCACTCGAGATTTTACAGCGGGTCAGGATCTGTATTCCTCTTCTGCAGCAGGAAAACCATCTGGTAGGGAATGTCGTATGGTGTGAAAAAACCGGCAGCGGTTACGAAGTAGGCATCGAATTTGAAAAATCCAGGGACGTCTTTCGTTTACGCATGATTGAACAGATCTGCCATATCGAACATTATCGCAAGGAAGTCGAAAGGCTGGAAGGTCGCGCGCTTACCTCCCAGGAAGCTGCAGGGGAGTGGATCTCCAAGTACGCCGGCGATTTCCCGGCGCTTTAATCGGGACGTGGGCAAAAAGCCGTCAGTCGCCATCATTGGCGCCGGTTTGGCAGGTCTCACCTGTGCAACCGCGTTAAAGGGCCTGGTCGAAAACGTAAAGATTTTTGAAAAGAACATTTTCCCCGGCGGAAGAATCAATCGTTTCCGTGCTGGAGAGTACGAGTTCAATAATGGCGCGCAGTATTTCACGGTAAACAATCCCCTGTTCTGGAATATCGTCTCTGCCTGGCAAACCGAAGGCTTCGTGCGGCCCTGGGATGGCTGGATCGTCGAGTTACAAAAAGGCCAGATCATTAACAGTGACATGGCGACACAAAGATTTGTCGGTGTACCACGCATGCAGACGATTGCCGAACACCTGGCGCAATATTGCGAACTGGTTACCTCGGCCAACATATCCGAACTGGAGCGTCAGGATGACGGTGGTTGGCGGCTTTTTAACGATCGCGGCGACTACCAGGGCGCCTATGATATCGTCATCATCGCCACTTCGGCGCATCAGGTATCTGACCTGTGCCGCTCGATTACAACCATTTGCGATGCTGCCGAGAATGTCGACATGACTGTATGCTGGAGTGGTATGTTTGCCTTTGAGCAAGCGCTCGACATTCCCTACGATGCGGCTTTCGTACTAGATTCACCATTGTCATGGATTTCTCGCTATCAATTCACCGACGCCACTAACGATGCTGATTGCTGGGTATTGCACGCGTCACCCGAATGGTCGCAACAATATGCGGCCAGTTTCCGCGGACGAGTTATGCACGCCTTGCTTGATGCCTTCTGGGAGGCAACCGATTTGAAAGTGCACAAACCTGTGTCTGCCGCGGTACATTGCTGGAAACATGCGCTACCGATTAATCCGATCAATGAGGATTCCCTGTTTGACGAGTCACAGGCGATTGGCGCCTGTGGCGACTGGTGCACCGCGCCGCGTATCGAAGGCGCCGTGCTAAGCGGTTTTTCGATGGCTGACCGAACAATGAAATACATCCACAAGCACTATGCCTGACAGGACGACTCGACTGGCGGAGACCTGATGAACAGCGACGACAAGAAGATTCGCCTGGACAAGTGGTTATGGGCGGCGCGATTTTTCAAAACCAGGGCACTCGCTGGCGAAGCCGTTACCGGCGGCAAGGTGCACCTGGCGGGGCAACGAGTAAAACCGTCGCGCAGCGTCAAACTCGGGGATTGCTTTGAAGTTCAGCGCGGTTATGAACGCTACGAAGTAATTGTGACTGATCTCAGCGAACGCCGTGGGTCGGCTGGCGCTGCACAGGCCCTGTATCGAGAGACTGAAACCAGTATCGAGAAGCGTGGTAGTGAAGCGGAAAAACGTAAGTTGGCGATGATGCAACGCCCGCATTCCGCATCGCGTCCAGACAAGAAGCAACGCCGACAGATACGCCAGTTTAATGGTAAATCGTGAATCGGGTATTCGTTTATGGCACCTTGAAACGGGGTCAGCGAAACTACCATTTTCTGCATGACGCGGAATTTGTTGGTGAATTTGTCACGCAACGTGTTTATTCGATGTACGAATTTGAAGATTATCCGGCAGTATGCCTGGATGGTGATCATGCGATCGAAGGCGAAGTTTTCCATGTTACTGATCACCAGTTCAGGATGCTGGATGACCTCGAGTGGTACCCGCAGTTTTATCAGCGTATCGAAATTTCCACCACTTACGGTGACGCCTGGATGTACATCGTCAAGGCCAAACTGTGCCACGGAAAAAAACAAATCACCGGTATCTGGCGCTAATCAGCCAGGTTCAGAAAATTGGCGCGGCGACCGCAGGTTCAATGGGGGTTGGCTCTGATCAATGACAGGATGCTGCTGCGAACTTCGGTGCTCAGCAGGTTGCGCAGGTTCAGGCTGGCATAGTTGAACCCTTGCTTGAATTCGAGCTGTAGTTGATCGTTCTTAACCAGGTATTTGTTTTTCAACGCGTTATTGATGAAGTCTCCAAATAACAGGCGGTCGAAAAAGTCGGGGGAATTGATGCCGTAAATCATTGAGATTTTTTGCGCCAGTAAATGACAGCGATGCTCGAGTTCTGCTTCCTCTAGTGGCGCTGCTGATGTCTGCCACAACACGATAAAGGTCATGTAGTAGCGTTCGAGAATCGGTTGGACTATGTGCGCCAGCCTGATCAACTGCATGAACCGTCGGCTGTTCCGCTGGGGACGGCGTAAATCATTTTCGATTCGCTCGAGCAGGGATTCGTCAACCAGGCAGGTGATGCATTGATCGACAATATCCGGCAACTCCGAATCCTGCCACTCGAGTTGTAGCTCGGACTTCAAAAAAGGGTATAGAAGCCCGATTTTGCGTTTAATGCTCGCCTGTGACACGCGTTTTACATTGGAGAAGCAGCAGGCTATCAATGCCGGAATAACCAGGCTATGCAGGCTGTTGTTACGGTAGTAGCCGACCAGCGCCGAGTCTTCGGGTTTAAGATAGACAATATCCCCCAGTTCATGTTGGCGAATATGGATGATCTTTTGCTCGGCGATGCCCCTGATCTGTTTTTCACTCACCTTGCCTTCGATGCGAATCGATGCCAGGCAGGGGGCCCCGCGAATGATTCGATGGTGCAGTTCCGCCTGGTTCACCAATTCTTCGATTTCGATGCTTTGCCGTGGTGTCGCGAGTAGTATGGTGGCAATCGAATTGACCGGGTTAATCACACAGGCGCGGTTAATACCGTGCATTATCTCGCTGGCCAGCTTTTGCAGGCTAGCTCGATACCAGTCGGGTCGTTTACTGATTTCGGCAGCGCGACTCGCCCAGTCGCTGCAGTGTTGCTCCAGTAATCCATTCAGCTCGATAGGCTCACCAAAACTGACAGTAACCTTACCGAAGTGCCCTTTAAGCCTGAAGATTGCACTCAGAGCTCCGAGGGTAGACTCTCTTTTCTTGTGGCCGCCGTAAAGCTCGCCAATGTAAGACTTGCCTTCAATCAGCTTCTCATAGCCGATGTAAATCGGCACGAAGGCCATGGGGCGTGCCTGGTTTTTTATATATGCATCGACGGTCATGCCCAGCATGCCGAACTTGGGTTTAAGCATTCTGCCGCTGCGGCTGCGGCCACCCTCGATGAAATACTCCAGTGGTACCCCGAGTTTTACGAGTTGATATACGTAGGCGCGTATTACAGCATTGTAGAGTGGGTTGTCCTTGAAACTACGGCGGATGAAAAAAGCACCCCCACCACGCAGTATGCGCCCGATGAAGGGAATGTCGAGATTGTTGCCTGCCGCGATATAGGGCAGCGCAAGATTTTCGTTGTAAATGACGTAGGACAGCAACAGGTAATCAACGTGACTGCGGTGACAGGGTACGTACACCAGCTGATGAGTGAGGGCCGCTTTTCGAATACGATTTGCATTGTAGATCTCGATGCCGCTGTAAAACCTGCGCCAGAAGGCGCGCAGCAAGCGCAGCATTACCTCGATGGTCAGTTGGGTGCAGTCGGCGAATATTTCACGGCAATATCGATGTGCCCTGCTGTAATCGCGCCGCGTGCTGCCGACTTCCTCTGCTATCAGTTCCTGTACACTCGGGTCTTCGATAACCTGTGCAGAAAGCAGTTTGTGGCTGGTGATTTGTGGTCCGAAGGTGGCTTCGCGTTGTTGACGCAGGGTGGTAACCAGCAATTCCTGTAAGTTCTGTGCGTCATTGCGTTGATCGGTAACGATATCGCGCATGTTTAATGTCGGTGAAAAAATCAGCCGGGTGTTACGGCCGTGAATTAAAATGGTAAAAAACTTGCGCGTGCGTCCGGCGAAAGCCCAGGTGTCGGCGAACAACGCCTGAAACCAGTGTTTATGCCGGGCTAGTGGGCGACCCCAAAATACTGACACCGGCACGATCTGCAATTCAAGCTTGTCGTTACTAGCAAGGACCTGTATTAAATCGGTTAGCATCACCGAGTGCTTGCGGCGACCTTTTATCCAGTCACCCAATGGGCTGCGAGACGCAATACTATAGATCGAATGATATTGCCTGCTGGTCTCGATGGGTATCTTTGCAAGTGGGTCGGGAAGATCGTAGTGAGCGGTAATTTTACTCAGTACCAGCAAATCGCTGAGTCCACGATCGGCGAGAACATATAACACCGGTTGCGCCGGATCTATGTCCGGACGTGGATCGTCTTCGGGTAAAACCTCTACCCTGATCCAGAGAAACAATATCCAGCGAAGAAATCGATTAAACTGTTTTTTCAACGGGAACCTGCGGACTAACTTTCAGTCACAGAATGATAACCCCTCGGAGTCGATCTAATGAAAAAAATCAGGCTGGAATTTGAAAATTCTAACGGTGAGATGCTGGCAGGGCTACTGGAGTTGCCCGAACGCGTAGATAAAATTTCCAGTTTCGCCCTGTTTGCGCATTGTTTTACCTGTGGCAAGGATATTGCCGCGGCTTCACGCATCAGTCGTGCCCTGGCGGCGAAGGGTATCGCGGTACTACGTTTTGACTTTACCGGTTTGGGTAATAGTGATGGTGATTTTGCCAATACCAATTTCTCGTCGAATATCGAGGATCTGGTGCAGGCCGCAAAAGCCCTCGAGGCACAATACCAGGCACCGCAGATTCTGATTGGGCATAGTCTCGGTGGTGCTGCAGTGCTGGGTGCCACGGCAAAACTGGACTCGATAAAAGCGGTGGTGACCATCGGCGCGCCGGCAACCGCACAACATGTGGCGCATCTGTTCAAGGAAAAATCGGCGCAGATCCAGGCGCAGGGAGAGGCGACTGTTGCCCTGGGCGTACGAGAGTTTTCAATCAAAAAACAGTTTCTCGATGACATTGATCAATATTCATCGACCGAAAAAATTCGCGACTTGCGCGCCGCTCTACTCGTATTCCATTCTCCTTTAGATACGATAGTTCCGATCGATGAAGCCGGCAGAATTTTCCAGGCGGCACGGCATCCCAAGAGCTTTATCTCGCTCGACAAGGCCGACCACTTGCTGAGCAAGGCTGCAGATGCGGAGTATGTCGCAACCACTATTGCCTCCTGGGCGAGCCGCTACCTCGATCTCGAACAGGACGATGCTGCCTCTGATAGCCTCGACCTGGCCGATGGTGAGGTGATGATAAGTGAACTCGATCATAAATTTCTGCGCGGCATGTACAGCAACAGTCATTTTTTGCGCGCTGACGAGCCGGTTAAATACGGTGGTGGGGATTTGGGTCCGTCACCCTACGACCTGTTGTTAATGTCGCTGGGCGCCTGTACCTCGATGACCTTGCGCATGTATGCCAAGCGTAAAAAATTGCCGCTCGAAGATGTGAGCATAAGACTGTTTCATGAACGCGTTCACGCCGAAGACTGCATCGAATGTGAAGCCAGGATCGAGCGCATTACCCGGCGCATATCACTGGTGGGCGATCTGAACGACGAACAACGCCGTAAATTGCTTGAAATCGCGGATAAGTGTCCGGTGCATCGAACCCTGGAAAGCGTTCCGAAAATTGTTACCGAGCTGGTCGAGTAGTGTCTTAAAACTCTCGCGCCAGGCGCAGGCCAAAAGTGATATCAGGTGCCGATTCAACCTTGATATCCTCGGAGAAAAACAGATCGAGACGATGATTGTCGAACAGCTTGAGGAAGCCGAGACCGAGCTGGATTTGCAGCGAGTCGCCGAATGCCGTCAAGTCGCTGTCGTCGATAACCTGTGAATGCCAGTCCAATTGTACCGTTCCAGCGATTCCGTCATTGAAGAAATACTGGGTTCCCAGTTGCGCAACCCAGATTTCATCGACGAGCAGCCCTTGCAGATTACCGTCGTCGCCGGGGAAACTCACTCCGAGCAGGCCATAGATTGACAGCTCGGCATTGATTAGCGTTTCGTGGGTCAACCAGGTCGCGTAATCGATGGCTTCATTGCCGCTGTAATCGGACTCCGAGCCGGTGGGTAGCTCGATACCGACGAAATACCGGGTTCCCTCCGTCAGCTGGTAACCAAGTGCCAGGCTGATGTCGGCGAGACCGCTGCTGGATTTATCCTGCGAATACTCGACCTTGCCATCACGGATGTATTCCACGTTAATGTCATTTTTCGGGAGGTCTTTGCGATCGCCATCCGGCAAACCGAACAAATCATGAAAGCTATCTATGGCGCCGTCGAGTTCGCCACCGCGGTTGGCGATGAAAGGTACGTTCACCTGGCCGAGCCAGTTATCCCTGCGGTACCTAAACCCCAGTTCGTAGCGATAATTTTCGACATCGAGAGCCAGGTATTCGTCTCCCGCGTTTTCCAGCTGGCTGGTATTGGTTACATATACACTATGGTCGATGCGCCAACCATTGCTGCTGCCAAACGGTGTATAAGCAGGTATATAGATGGGTTGCAGTACTGGATTGAGGTCGCGCGTAGCCAGACCCGCGGCAGTGTTCGCGGCATGGCTGCTGGTAAAAGCCAGCATGCCGGTAAGCAATGCGATTGCGCTAGTCTGTTTCATAGTCACCGTGTTCACGTGTGGCGAGAAACTCGATTTCAGGCCAGCGCTCCTGCGTCATCGTCAGGTTGACCCGCGAAGGGGCGATATAAGCAAGGTCACCGGCGTGGTCCAGGGCGAGATTACTGCGCAGTTTTACCTTGAATTCCTCGAGTTTTTTGGTGTCGCTGCTGGAGACCCAGCGCGCCGTATTAACGTTGACCGCTTCAAACTGGCAGTCGACACCATATTCATCCTTGAGCCGGTGAGCAACCACGTCGAACTGCAAAATACCGACTGCACCAAGGATCAGGTCATTGTTGGCAAGCGGCCGGAATAGCTGGGTTGCACCTTCCTCGCATAACTGGGTCAGACCTTTTAACAAGGCCTTCATCTTGAGCGGGTCTTTCAGTTGCGCGCGTCTGAACAGTTCCGGAGCAAAATTGGGTATCCCGGTAAATGCAAGTTGTTCCCCCTGGCTGAAGCTGTCGCCGATGCGGATGGTGCCATGGTTGTGAATGCCGATGATATCACCGGTAAATGCTTCCTCGACATGTCCTCGATCAGCGGCGAAAAAAGTCAAAGCGTCGGGTATTTTCATGTCCTTGCCAAGACGTACATGCCTTACTTTCATACCGCGGGTGTATTTACCGGAACAGATCCGCATGAAGGCGATTCGATCACGGTGTTGCTTGTCCATATTGGCCTGAATTTTGAAAACGAAACCGCTAAGCTTGTCCTCTTCAGGGGAAACGATGCGACTCCTGGTAGGACGTGCCCGCGGTGACGGTGCATATTCGTTAAAGGCATCGAGCAGTTCGGCCATGCCGAAATTATTGATCGCCGAACCAAAAAAAACCGGCGTCAGCTCGCCTGCAAGATAGCTGTCGAGATCGAATTCACTCGAAGCACCGCGCACCAGTTCGATCTCCTCGCGAAAGTCGTCGGCCATCGCGCCTAACACTGTATCGAGTTTGGGGTTATTCAGTCCCTCGATGATTTCGCCCGAGGATACCTTGTCTGAATGGCTCGCTGAGAACAGGTGCACCGAGTCATTAAGCAGGTGAAACACGCCTTTCAGGTTTTTACCCATGCCGATTGGCCAGGTAATAGGTGCGCAGCGAATGCTGAGTACCTTTTCGACTTCGTCGAGTAGATCGATCGGATCACGTCCTTCGCGATCGAGTTTGTTGATAAAAGTGATAATCGGAGTATCGCGCAGGCGACACACTTCCATTAACTTGATGGTGCGTTCTTCGACACCCTTGGCGCAATCGATGACCATCAGAGCAGAGTCCACCGCCGTTAAGGTACGATAGGTGTCTTCTGAAAAATCTTCATGTCCTGGCGTATCCAGCAGGTTGATAATACTGTCGCGGTAGGGGAACTGCATCACCGATGAAGTCACCGAGATGCCACGTTGCTTTTCCAGTTCCATCCAGTCGGACGTTGCATGCCTGGCCGCTTTACGACTCTTTACGGTACCCGCCATCTGGATCGCTTTACCGAACAACAACAGCTTTTCAGTAACTGTCGTCTTGCCAGCGTCCGGGTGCGAAATAATTGCAAAAGTGCGGCGTCGACGCATTTCGTCAATGTCTGACATCTTATAATTCCAGTGTGACTTAGTAAGGCTGGCTAGTTGGGCGCATGGTTCGTCGCGACTATATGTCTTGCGAAAAGTAATGCATCTTCCCGACCTTCCGGGGCGGGATAATAATCTTTACGCAATCCGATTTCGTTAAATCCTGCCGAATTATAGCAATTAATCGCCGCAGTATTGCTGGGACGAACTTCCAGTA
>Ga0316194_10003218_pt1 | contig 11400 bp, 9 predicted proteins | sample CroRivsedime1_MG_FD_204936 | JGI IMG/M metagenome (GOLD analysis project Ga0316194, IMG submission 204936) | Coastal sediment microbial communities from Maine, United States - Cross River sediment 1 | ecosystem: Environmental > Aquatic > Marine > Coastal > Sediment | place: USA: Maine... | reverse complement strand
CGCCATGTATCCGAATCGCGTCAAGTCAATCGTACCGGTCGGGGTGTCGGGTCGACATTCAGCCTGGTGCATTGGGATCAGTGAAGCTCAGAGGGCGGCGATTGCGGCGGACCCGAACTGGAATGATGGGCAATACACGGACGAATCGCTCCCTGAGAAAGGTTTGTCGGCGGCTCGCATGATGGCCATGTGCAGCTACCGAAGCTGGGATAACCTCGAGCAACGGTTTTCGCGCGAGCGCGACGCCGAAGGGGCTTTCCAGGTGCAGGCCTACCTGCGCTATCAAGGGCATAAAATAAACGGTCGATTCGACGCAAATACCTACGTGCGACTGACACAGGCTATGGACAGCCATGATATCGCGCGCGGGCGGGGAAGTTACCCCGATGTCCTGCGTGGCATCCGGCAGCCTGCACTGGTCATTTCGGTGAATTCAGACATTCTGTACCCGCCAGAGGAACAGGAGCTGCTGGCCGGGCACTTGCCCGATGCCGAGTTGCAGGTTCTGGAATCTGATCACGGGCATGACGGATTTCTAATTAAGACTCGCGAACTTGGGGAATTGGTCGCCGCATTTCGTCGGGCACTGAAGGCACGACAAAGTGATGGCGAGATACGGCTCGTTTCTTCGACTAATCCAGCTGCCGGATAATCGCGTCGGTCATCTCCGATGTGCTCAATGCGCGATCATTCGCTGTCGCAATGTCTGCTGTACGGGCACCTTCGACAATGGCGTCGGCTATCGCCGTCTCGACGACCTCTGCCTCCTCATCAAGCCCAAGGCTGTATCGAAGTAATAACGCAACGCTGGCGATGCTGCCGCAGGGATTCGCTATTCCCTGACCGGCAATGTCGGGTGCGGAACCGTGAATCGGTTCGTACAAACCCCGGCTGGATTCACCCACCGACGCCGATGGCAACATGCCCAATGAGCCGGCCAGCATCGATGCTTCGTCGGTCAATATGTCGCCGAACATGTTTTCGGTGACTATAACGTCGAATGTCGCAGGTCGACTGATCAAATGCATCGCAGCTGCATCGACCAGCAAATGCTCCAGTTCGATATCTGGATACTCAGCAGCCATCGTGCTGACTGTAACGTCCCGCCATAGTCTGGATGTTTCGAGTACGTTGGCTTTGTCGACGGAGCAGAGATGGCCACGGCGGCTTTCAGCGAGTTTTGCGGCTACGCGTACGATGCGTTCAATCTCGTAGCGATGATAAACGCACAGGTCGCTGGCGTAATCAGCATCTCGCTGTTTGTCGCCAAAATAAATTCCGCCGGTCAGTTCGCGCACAACGATCATGTCGACGTTCTCGAGTAACTCAGCTTTCAGCGGAGATGCTCCCGACAGCTCCGGGTGAATTCGGACAGGACGAAGGTTAGCGAAGACCTCGAGTTCTGCGCGAATTTTCAACAGACCCTGTTCCGGCCGTACCGTGGCGTTCGGGTCAGACCATTTCGGTCCTCCGACAGCGCCAAGCAACACCGCGTCGCTTTGCAGGCATTGTGCAATTGTCTCGGTTGGCAAAGGATCGCCTGTGGCATCGATAGCCGCACCACCAATCAAGGCTTCGGATAAATCGAATCGATGCCCGAATTTCTCAGCGACCCGGTTGATTACCCTGACCGCAGAGTCGGCGACTTCCGCGCCTATCCCATCGCCAGGCAAAACAGTGATCAGGGCTTCCAGGGTCGATTCTCCTCAAAATGCTCAATAGCATTCTGGTGTTCTTGTATGAATCCCAGTTGATCGACACCGTTGAGCAGGCAATATCGGGCAAAACTGTCAATTGGATAATGGGCGACGTCGCCATTTGGCAGCGTTATAGTCGACGACTCCACGTCGATGTCGATGTCAGCGCCAGGATGATTGATAAGCCATTCGTGAGTCGTCGGGTCGACAACGATTGGCAGCAACCCGTTCTTCAGCGCATTGCTTCTGAAAATATCGGCTATCTCGGTGCTGATGACCGCCTGTATGCCGTAGTCCATTAAGGCCCAGGGTGCATGTTCGCGCGATGAGCCGCATCCAAAATTATTGCCAGCGACCAAAATTCGGTGGTTTGCGAATTGTTCGTGATTCAATACGAATTCGTGGTTTTTGCCGCCATCGGAATCGAATCGCCAATCGTAGAACAGCTTGTCACCCAGTCCGTCCCGGCTCGTTGTTGTCAGGAATCGGGCAGGAATAATCTGGTCGGTATCGATGTCCCTATCAGGTAACACAATGGTGCGGGAGCTAAGTGTTGTCAGTGCTTTCATAATCCTGGATTGCTCAAAGATAGGAGCGGGGATCTGCCACGCGACCTTCGATCGCCGATGCCGCTGCTGTCATGGGGCTCGCCAGTACGGTTCGAGCACCGATGCCCTGGCGACCCTCAAAATTTCGATTGCTGGTACTGACGCTGAGCTTTCCTGGCCCGACCGTGTCGCCATTCATACCCAGACACATTGAACATCCTGACTCTCGCCAACTGGCACCCGCAGCTTCGAAAATCTTGTCCAGGCCAAGTGCTTCAGCGTCTTTCTTGATCTGCTGCGATCCGGGAACTACCAGCATCGTCACGCCGTCTGCGATCTTGCGTCCTTGGAGTATGTCAGCAGCTTGCTGCAAGTCGGACAATCGCGAATTCGTGCAACTTCCTAGAAACACGACGTCTATCGCGGATTCAGTGAGTGGCTTGCCGGATTCGACCTGCATGTAGTCCAGCGCTTTTCGAATGCCTGGATCGTTACGGCCGTCCGGCACAACCTCATTGACTCCGATCACCATTCCGGGATTCGTCCCGAACGTCACCATAGGTTGCAACTGGTCTGCCTGCACATTTACCGTCTTATCAAAGCGCGCGTCCGGGTCAGAAACCAGCCGCCGCCACCGTGCAACCGCGTTATCCCAGTGCTGGCCCCGCGGCACGCGAGCGCGTCCTTCCAGGTAATCGAAGGTAATGTCGTCGGGCGCGATCATGCCGGCGCGCGCACCAGCCTCAATCGACATGTTGCACATGGTCATGCGGCTATCCATGTCCATCGTCCGGACTGTGTCGCCAAGGTACTCAATAACGTGCCCTGTTCCACCGTCTACTCCGATCTGGCCGATGATCGCGAGAATCACGTCTTTCCCCGTTACGCCCGGTGCGAGGGTGCCACTGACATCGATCGCCAGTGATTTCGCTTTCCGCTGCAAAAGGCATTGGGTTGCGAGTACGTGTCCGACTTCCGTCGTTCCTATGCCAAAAGCGAGTGCGCCAAATGCGCCGTGAGTGCTCGTGTGGCTGTCGCCACAGACAATTGTTTTGCCAGGTTGTGTTGCACCTTGCTCGGGGCCGATGACGTGTACGATGCCGCGGTGGCTGCTATCGAGGCCGAAAAGTTCGAGGCCAAATTCTTCGCAATTCGCCTGCATCTGCCGCACCTGGTTAGCGGCACTTTCCCCGACAATCTCAAGATCTCTGAAACTTCTCACCGGCGTTGTCGGTGTCGAGTGATCCATGGTGCCGAGCGTCAGGTCGGGTCGCCTGACCGGCAGGCCGTGTTCGCGTAGTACGGAGAATGCCTGCGGCGTGGTGACTTCATGTATGAGATGGAGGTCTACGTAGAGGATCGCCGGAGTCTCGTCGGTTTCGTCGACGACCAGGTGGTCCCTCCAGACTTTCTCGTACAGCGTTCTCGGCGCCTCGACACTCATTAGACTTCCGTTGTCATCGTTTCCTGCTAACCGCCGACAGCTGCTATCGGTTGTCCGTCAATGCCTTCGAGCCAGCCCTCCGTATCTTCGGTTTCACCGCTGAACAAGCCGAAAAATGCTTTCTGCAGTTTTTCTGTAACCGGACCACGATGACCGCTACCTACTTCAATCCTGTCAACCGAACGAACCGGAGTTATCTCCGCTGCTGTACCAGTGAAAAATATTTCGTCCACCAGGTACATCATCTCGCGCGGAATTGATTGTTCGCGGACAGTCATACCCATCTTTTCGGCAAGCTGCATAATCGTATTTCGAGTAATACCGGTCAGGATCGACGACGCTGCTGGCGGTGTCAGGATTTCACCGTTCTTCACGAGGAACAGGTTTTCGCCTGCGCCTTCGCTAACAGTACCGTCAGTGGAAAGGGCGATGCCTTCCGCAAAACCGAGTCGCTTTGCCTCGGTGCTGATCAGCTGGCTCGACAGGTAATTGCCGCCCGCTTTCGCCAGCGCCGGGACGGTATTCGGTGCGACACGCTGCCAACTGGACACGCAGACATCGACGCCGTGTTCCATTGCATCGACCCCAAGATAGGCACCCCATTCCCAGGCGGCAATAGCGACATCGACCGGATGATCGGGCTTCGGTGCCAGGCCAACGTCGCCGTATCCCCGTAATGCGATAGGGCGGATGTAAGCGCCGTTGTTAAGTTCGTTTACAGCGATCAATTGCTTGCAAACCCCAATGAGTTCATCGAGTTCGTAGGGGATTGGCATGCGATAGATTTTCGCCGACTCATAGAGGCGCTTTATGTGGTCGGTCAGCCGAAATACTTTCGGGCCGTCTTGTGTTTTGTATACCCGGATGCCCTCAAATACCGAGGAACCATAATGCAACGCATGCGCCATTACGTGAACGGTCGCCTGTTCCCAGGGGACCATTTTTCCGTTCATCCAGATCAATTTTGCGCCATCAAAACTCATTTCAAACTCCGCACAGAAGTGCAAAAAAACAGACGACGTAGCTTAGCAAGCGAAGTAGAGTTACTCACCAGAATCATGCTCAATTCGTTGACTGATTCCGGGCTAGATTAATGCCCGGTTAATATCCGCCGCATCCTGATCAGACTGCGCTCCACGTTCCTGCCGCCGCAAAATACGGTTAATAACCTCGAGGTAGGCGCGGCTGGCCGCTTCGACAATGTCTACGCTGGCTCCGTGGCCACGATAACTGCTGCCGCCATACTCGACCGTAACAGTCGCTTCGCCCTGGGCATCGTCGCCGACTGTTGCGCTCCTCAATTCGAAGTTATTCAAGGTGAGATTGACACCAGTGGCCTGTCCAAGGGCGCTAAACGCAGCCTCAACCGGTCCTTCGGCACTTGCTGCAACCTGGATTGTGCCGCCGGTCTCATCAAGCAGATCAAGCTCGGCCGTTGCCTCTTCGTCGGTTCCCGACGTGATGGCCATGGATTGCAGTGTCCATGGACCGGAGGAGGCGCTGTCGACATTCATGATAATGGCTTCAATATCGCCATCGAACATGTCTTTTTTCTTGTCGGCGAGTTTCTTGAATTCCTTGAATGCACGGTTGCTTTCGAATTCATCCAGGTCGAAGCCGAGTTCTCTTACACGATCGCGAAACGCGTGACGGCCGCTGTGCTTGCCCATCACCAGGTTTGACTTGCTGAGACCGACATCTTCCGGACGCATGATCTCGTAGGTCGACGCATGTTGCAGCATGCCGTGCTGGTGAATACCGGCTTCGTGAGCAAACGCATTTTCGCCAATGACCGCCTTGTTTCGAGGCATATGCATACCGGTAATGCCCGAAACCAGACGGGATGTCGGATACAACCGCTTTGAGTCAACGCCGGTGGTCAGCCCGAAATATTCTTCCCGCGTCTTCAACGCCATTACGACTTCTTCCAGTGAGCAATTACCCGCACGTTCTCCGATGCCATTAATGGTGCATTCAACCTGCCGTGCCCCGGCGACAACTGCCGCAAGGCTGTTAGCTACAGCCATGCCAAGGTCATCGTGGCAATGCACGCTCAATGTGACTTCATCAATGCCGGCCACATTTTTTTTCAGATAACGAAACAGTTGGTCAAACTCACCGGGCACGGTATACCCGACAGTGTCCGGAATATTTATGGTGGTTGCTCCGGCTTCAATTGCCGCAGTAACTACCTCTGCGAGATACGACAGTTCGGTACGGGATGCATCCTCCGGCGAGAATTCAACGTCATCGCATAATTGCCGGGCCATTTCGATCGCCCCAACGGCGCTCTTGATTATTTCCTCTTTCGCCATCTTCAGTTTGTGTTCGCGATGGATAGCGCTGGTGGCAACAAATACGTGAATGCGATGGTTGTCGGCAGCCTTGACCGATTCGAACACTTTTTCAATATCGGCAGGATTGCACCGCGCAAGTCCACAGATTGTTGGGCCGAAATTCTGTTCCGCAATAGCTTTGACTGCGTCGAAGTCACCCGGTGATGCAGCAGGAAAACCCGCTTCAATTATGTCAACGTTAAGTTCCGATAGCGCGGCTGCAACTCGAAGTTTTTCCCTGATAGTCATGCTGCAGCCAGGCGCCTGCTCGCCGTCTCGCAGCGTTGTATCGAAGATCTTTACGTGTTGCATGCTCATTTCCTGCTCCAGTTTCGAGTGACAAGGCTTTGCGCCCCGGCATTCATCAGTGACCGTAATCGAGACTCGACATCGGGAAGTGTGGTACCGCGTGAGGTGGATGTAACGGCGAGTCGACTTGCAAGGCCTGCATCAGGGTGGCGTTATCAATATTGCCACCCGTCAGCACCATGCCGACGCGTTTGCCGGCCAGTGACTCTTTCATATTCATTGCCGCCGCCAGCGTCGCCGCTCCGCCACCTTCTGCAAGCTGGTGAATGGTCTGTGCATAACAGCGAATGGCTGCACAAATTTCCTCTTCACTGACCAGTACGAAGTCGTCAAGATCCCTCATCATATCTAACGTGTAGCGAACGGGTACGCGAGTAGCGAGGCCGTCCGCAATGGTTTTTGCGGCTACCATCGGTTTGTACTTTTTGCTATGCCAGGCGTGGTGAAATGCAGGCGCGTTTTCTGCCTGAACAGCGATGACTTTGGTCGACGGGGATAGGGCTTTGAATACCGTCGTGGTCCCTGCCGCGAGGCTGCCACCACCGACCGGCACAAAGACATAGTCCAGTGGGTCGTCGCCCGCTTGCTCAATCATTTCCAGTGCGACCGTCGCCTGGCCCGCGACAAGCTCAACCCTTTTGGCAGGATGCACTGACACGGCACCCTGGTCCCATGCATGACGGACGGACGCGTCCCAGGCAGCGTCAAAGTCGTGACCCTTGACAACGACTTCGCCGCCCAGCGCTTTAACGGCGGTGTTCTTGTCGGGGCTGTTACCCTCGGGTACGAAAACGGTGCAACGTGCGCCGTACATTGCACAGGCTTCCGCCAGTGCGCTCCCAAAATTGCCGCGGGTTGCCGTAACGAGCCCGAGGCTGCGTGTTTTTTCATCCATAGATGAGAGCAGGTTGATGGCTCCCCGGATCTTGAACGCGCCCATCGCCTGGCTGTTTTCCAGTTTGATAAAGGCAGTCATACCAAGTCGCCCGGACAATACCGGGTTTTCGAGCAGCGGCGTCGCTGCCAGGTAGGGCTTGATCACGGCTTGCGCATTCTTCGCATCTTCAACCGTCATAGCCAGGGGCGGGCTGTCTGATTCGGAACCCCAGTCCGTGCTGTCTGCGGGCATATGTTTTGCGAGTGTCATATCGGTAACTCCGGTCGTTCTCTAGTTTTCCAGCCAGTCCATGCGGCTACGCAGGTCGGCACCTACTTTTTCAATTTGATGATCGAGATCTTCCTGCATCATGCGTTTGTACTCGGGCTGGCCTGCGTTGTTTTCATCGATCCACTGCTTCGCAAACGTGCCATCCTGAATTTCAGTCAGGATGTCCTTCATTTGCGCACGAACGTGATCGTCAACCACGCGTGGGCCTCGAGTCAGATCACCGTATGCAGCTGTTTCGCTGATAAATTCGTGCATTTTCCGCATGCCACCTTCGTGCAGCAGGTCCACGATTAGCTTTAACTCATGCATACACTCGTAATATGCGACTTCCGGTTGATAACCAGCGTTAACCAGCGTCTCAAAGCCGGCGACCACCAGTTCAGTCGCGCCACCGCACAATACGGCCTGCTCGCCGAACAAATCTGTTTCAGTTTCCTCCTTGAAGGTGGTTTCGATCACGCCGGCGCGGGCGCCACCGATACCATGAGCGTAGGCGAGGGCAAGCTGCAATGCGGAACCGCTGACATCCTGTTCTATGGCGACGAGGCATGGCACTCCGTGGCCTTCCTGGTATTGGCGTCGAACCAGGTCACCAGGGCCTTTCGGCGCAATCAGGGCAACGTCAAGATCGGCTCGTGGTTCAATTTGCTTGAAGTGGATATTAAATCCATGCGCAAACAGCAACATTGCCCCTTGATCCAGCGACGATTCAAGTGCGGTATAAAGTGGACCCTGGACGAGATCCGGCGTCAGGAACATAACGATAGCGGATCCTTTTGCGGCCTTGGCGGGTTCGGCAACTGCCAGGCCATCGGCTTCCGCTTTGCTCCAGCTGGCGCCGTCTTTGCGCAGTCCTACAATCACGTCGAGTCCGCTGTCTTTGAGGTTCAGGGCGTGCGCCCGGCCCTGGCTACCGTAGCCAAGTACAGCAATTCGCTTGCCCTCAAGCACTGAAGTATCAACGTCTGATTCTGAATACATTTGCATTTATCTGTTTCCCAAGTGTCGGTATGAATTAAGAGGCACAAAAAAACCCGCTATTCGTTTGGAATGCGGGTTTTTGATTCGTTTGGTTTATCCAGTCGCTACCCGCTTTTTCTCCTGCTAAGAAGCACAAGAAGGACTAGCACATTCACAGCGCCAGTCGTAAGCAGATCGTTTTTAAGAGTGGTTGCCATGCCCGCGGATCATGTTGCAAGCATTGCGTGATGTCAACTGCTGAAATATCAGTTACTTGTGATATCAATAATTGGCTCGGGCAGCCGTTTGGCAGTGCCCCTCGCGAGTGCCGGTTTGAGACATGTGCAAGGCAATAACAGCCCTGAAATCTGCGGTCCCTGATAATCAGTAATTAGATTAAGAATAATCCTTAATCCTTTGTTTTAAAATTAAATATTGACAACTACTTTTCCGAGGGCACGGCGATCGGCGAGTGTTCGAATGGCGTCTGCAGCGGCCTCAAGATCGAACTGATCGGAGATATGCGGCTTGATCATCCCCTCGCTGTACATCTGCAGCAATTCCTTCGTATTGGTCAGGTGTTCCGTAGGTTCGCGCTCGGCAAAGCTGCCCCAGAATACGCCAACGATGCTGCTGCCTTTCAGTAACGGCAGGTTGGCCGGTATCGATGGGATATCTCCGCTGGCGAATCCAATCACAAGAATTCGCCCGTTCCACGCCACCGATCGCAGGCAATCGTCGAACAGTGCGCCGCCTACCGGATCGAAAATAACGTCGACACCTTTGCCGCCGGTTATCTTTTTAACGGCATCTTTCAAACCGGTTTCCAGGTAATTAATACCCTCTGACGCCCCGTATTCCGCAGCAAGGGCCAGTTTTTCGGGCGTACTTGCAGCGGCAATAACGCGGGCACCCATCTTGACGCCGAGTTCGACCGCTGCCAGACCAACTCCGCCGGCGGCTCCCAGAACCAGCAGGCTCTCACCGGGCTGGATGCGTGCCCTTTGTTTCAAAGCGTGGTAAGAGGTGCCGTACGTAAGGATGAAACCCGCCGCAGTGGCGTAATCCATTTCATCTGGAATGGGAATGACCGCGCGCGCATCGATACACACTTCCTCCGCCATGCCGCCATATCCGCACAGAGCCAGCACCCGTTGCCCGGGCTGCAAGCTCGTTACTTTCGCGCCAACTTCCACTACGTCGCCGGATATCTCCGCGCCCGGTGAGAACGGCATCGGCGGCTGCACCTGGTACTTCCCGGCGATCATCAGGACATCGGGGAAATTGACGCCACAGGCCTTTATTTTTATGCGTGCCTGATTGTCTTTCATTTGTGGCGGATCACACTCTTCAAGAACCAGGTCGTCTGGTGTGCCGTATTTCCTGCAAAGAATTGCCTTCAACGCGAATGCTCCGTGGGGTCAAAATGAGTTGGGAGTCTATGGTGATCGTCGTTTGAGTTGCAACATATAGCCGGCTGGCCGGATACCTTATATAAGGTTATTCTGCGCGTCCGATCCTTAGCGCCATGAACCTGGGAAGACTATGAATTTTGAATACACAGCGAAAGTTGATGAATTGCGCCAGCGAGTTAGCGCGTTTATGGAGACGCATATCTATCCCGCAGAGGCAGAGTATGCGGCGGCCCTGAATAGCGGCGACACGCGGTGGGCAATTCCGCCGATAATGGAAGAGCTAAAAGGGCTCGCGAAGCAACAGCAGCTGTGGAACCTGTTTTTGCCCGAGAGCGAGTACGGCGCTGGCCTGACAAATCTCGAATACGCGCCACTGGCGGAAATAATGGGTCGCTCGCTGATCGCATCTGAAGTGTTCAACTGTTCCGCTCCTGATACCGGAAATATGGAAGTGCTGGTTCGATACGGTTCTGAGGCGCAAAGGAATCAATGGCTGGAACCCTTGCTTAAAGGCGAAATACGATCCGCATTTGCGATGACAGAGCCTGGCGTCGCATCTTCCGACGCGACGAACATTTGTGCGACGATCGAAAAAGACGGCGACGAGTACGTTATCAACGGGCAAAAGTGGTGGACCTCCGGTGCGATGGACCCGCGTTGCCAGATACTCATTTTCATGGGTAAAACCAATCCTGAAGCGGATCGCCACAGTCAGCAGTCGATGATCCTGGTGCCGATGGCGACGCCGGGTGTCGAGGTTATGAGACCGCTCACCGTATACGGATATGACGATGCACCGCATGGTCACGCCGAGATGTCATTTACTGACGTACGCGTACCGCTCGACAATCTGTTGCTTGGGGAAGGGCGCGGTTTCGAAATTGCCCAGGGTCGGCTCGGTCCTGGTCGGATTCATCACTGCATGCGGCTCATTGGGATGGCGGAGCGTGCTCTTTCTGACATGTGCGCCCGGGCAAGCGAACGCATCGCGTTCGGCCGACCACTTGCAATGCAGGGCGTGGTGCGTGAAGCGATCGCCGATTCAAGAATTGAAATCGATCAGGCGAGATTATTGACCTTGAAGGCAGCCGACATGATGGACAAGATCGGCAACAAGGGTGCCCGGAGTGAAATCGCGATGATCAAAGTGGTCGCCCCGTCGATGGCTTTACGAGTTATTGACCGTGCTGTTCAGATTCACGGTGGTGCCGGTGTATGCGGTGACTTCGGATTAGCGGCGGCCTGGGCCGGCGCGAGAACGCTACGACTGGCAGATGGACCGGACGAGGTACATCGTGCATCGATTGCCAAGCTGGAGCTCGGCCGACAGGCAGAAATCGGCCAATAGAGCGTCATGCCTATACGTTATGGTGATGTTGGGCTGGTGATCTACCAAGCATGTGGTATTCTTGGCCGGAAGCAAGGCGGGACCCAAACAAAAATGGCTGCTTTCGCAAAAAGTGATCGTGGTCGAGCGTACCGATAATTAAAATTAAAGGGTCAAAAATTAGAATTAAACGCCA
>Ga0316194_10003214_pt1 | contig 11407 bp, 9 predicted proteins | sample CroRivsedime1_MG_FD_204936 | JGI IMG/M metagenome (GOLD analysis project Ga0316194, IMG submission 204936) | Coastal sediment microbial communities from Maine, United States - Cross River sediment 1 | ecosystem: Environmental > Aquatic > Marine > Coastal > Sediment | place: USA: Maine... | reverse complement strand
GCCGGCGGCGTCTGCCGACCAGCATCAGCAGACCTCTGCGGGAATGATGATCCTTTTTATGAATTTTTAAGTGCTCGGTGAGATAGGAAATTCGGTGGGTTAAAAGTCCCACCTGAACCTCCGGTGATCCCGTATCGGATTCATGCAATTTGAATTGTTCGATCAATCTTTTCTTATCATTGGTTGTGAAAGCCACTTTCTTCTCTGCCTCCTCTTGTCAATTGGTATCTTGATTGTGCATTTTTGGGCAATTTTTTTCCGGTTTTTCCGGATTAGGCATTTCTCCCTATTTAGGAAATACACAGCGGTACTTCAGACGGTTTCCAGGTTCGCCATATTTCAATATTGCAATAAGATCTCCGTCCCCGTCAACTACTTTTATTTCAGAACCGGCGCTATGGGTCCCGTCGGCGCCATTTGATCCTGTCAGATCCCTGGTTGAAATCATTTTACCATGGCGAATTTTGTCAGCCAACTGGGTGTCGGCACAAAATTTCGGTATGTCCGGCAAAGCGTCCGCCATGCGAATTATACGCTTCGTCAGTTCTGTGCTGTTTCTCAATTTTTCAAGCTCGGACAATGAGACTGCCTGGCTCAGTGTAAATCCACTGCTTTCGAGCCGTTTTAGCGCCGTCAGATGTCCGCCGCAGCCCAGGGATTTTCCGATATCGGCACACAGTGTTCGGATGTAGGTTCCGGCCGAGCAGGTTACCTCAAAGCCAATGAGCGGAAGTGCAATTTCCTGTATGGTAATGTTGTAAATCTGCACGCACCTGGGCGGCTTTTGCATTGGTTTGCCACGGCGCGCCAGCTTGTAAAGCGGAACGCCTTTGTGCTTTAATGCTGAATAAACCGGCGGCAGCTGCTTAATGGGCCCTTCAAACTTGTTGAATACGGTATTTATGGTTTGTGGTGATACATCAACCGGCTTTGTGGTTGAAACAATAGTGCCGGTGAAATCCTGGGTATCCGTCTCCTCTCCGAGTTTGAGTACGGCGGCGTATTTTTTTTTGGCGTGCAGCAAAAATCCTGCAAGCCTGGTCGCCTGATTCAGACAGCATATCAGGACACCCTCGGCGAAAGGGTCCAGCGTACCGGCGTGGCCTATTTTCTCGGCGTTGAGCGTTTTTTTTACAAATCTTACGACCCCGGCGGATGAGATATTGCCGGGCTTATCGATAACAATAATTCCATTTGATTTGCCGTTCACCATCACAAATCATTAGACAGCGTAATAATTTCAGCTTTTAATTTCGCCATGGTCATTTCAACCTGAAATCCCGCCGCACTGGAATGCCCGCCACCTCCAAAAGAGCCGGCGATGGCAGCCACATCGACAGTTCCGTCGGAACGCAGGCTCACATGAAATTTGCCTAACTCGGCTGAATTTGTTTTACCGTTTTTTTGTTCCTGGATTAGGGCGGCCACTTTGACGTCTTCGATCCGTCTGGCATAATTGATCATACCGTCGACATCTTCCGGTTGGGTGCCTGTTTCTGAAAACATGGCCTTGGTAAGGGTCATGATCGATAATTTACCGTTATCTGAAATTTCAATGGAATCGAGCGCCAGGTTTAAAAGTTTTATACGTCCCAGCGAGTATGTGCCATATACGTGTTGGGCAATGTTATGAGGTTCGACCCCGTATTGTACCATCTCCTGGCTGATGGCAAAGGCGGCCTGGTTGGTATTGGAAAACCGAAACGATCCCGTATCGGTCAAGATACCGGTATATATGGATGTCGCAATGGCTTTGTCTATGGGAGCGTTTAACGCTTTTATCAAGCGGTAGACAATTTCCGCGGTGGAACAGGCGGCCGGGTCGATGAATTGAATGTTGCCAAAGCCGGTATTTGTGACATGATGATCTATATTGATGATGACCGGTATTTGACGGACTTCCGTGTGAACTTCACCAACCCGGGACATGTTGCCGCAGTCCAGAATGAGAGCCGTGTCATAGGTTGTTGCTTTTCTAATATGCCGGACAATACGCTCCACCGAAGGCAGAAACCGATAGACGGCTGGAATCGGGCTGGCGTTGTATAGGGTAACTTTTTTATCCAGTTTACCCAAGGCCAATCCCATGGCCAGCAAAGAACTGACGGCGTCTCCATCCGGATCGCAGTGGGAGGCCAGTAATAGATGTTGCGCTTTTTTAATCTGATTGATTATCTTGTCCATTTTCCGTTATTATTCTTTTCAGCAATTCGTCAATTTGAGATCCGTAGTCAAACGATTCATCATAAAAAAAAACTAAATCCGGCATATAGCGAAGACTTAGTTTGCGCGCAAGACTTCGTTTGATGAATCCGCGCGCGCTTTCAAAACCTTTGGCGGCGGCTTCCGCCTTACTGCGGTCACCATAAATTGAGAAATAAATGCGGGCCAGTCTCAAATCCCGCGACATTTTTACATTTGTGATCGTCGCCATTTTCAAACGAGGATCGTGGATGTCCTTTTTTAACAAATCCGACAGGACCTCCTGGATTAATCCGCTTACCCTGTCTGCTCGGGAAAATGGTATCATAAATGAATTATTTCCATTTCCGTATCGACGATTTCCGCCAGACTTAAATCTTCGGCCATGTTGAAAAGCTTGTCGATTTTAGAATTAATCAAGGCCGCGTCGTTACCGACCAGTGAAAAGCCGATTTCCGCTTTCTGATAGATATCGTTTGAGCCCACTTCGGCTACAGATGCATTAAAATTGTTGCGCAATCTGCTGATCATCGATTTGACAATTTTGCGTTTGCCCTTCAAAGAGCGACAATCGTGCAGCCTCAGGGTGATTAGTCCGGTTCCGACAACCATGGTAATATCGTTGATTGGTTGATTGGTTAAGCGGTTGTAAATATATATTTATCCCATATTTGCAAAACAATTGGACACTTTATGTTTCAACAATCGTAACATTCTAAAATTATGACTATAATTTACCTAATCAACCATTCAACCAGTAAACTATTCAACCAGGTCTGGAATAACAATAAATAGCCCCTCTCCCCACTATTTTGGGCTATTCCTATTAAAAATCCGCAATCGCCAATCCAAATTTCGCAATCCTGTTTATTCTATCGCCGGTCTGATTTCTTCCAGGTAATAACATTCCAGGACATCACCGATTTTGATATCATTGAAACGTTCAATCCCGATGCCGCATTCATAACCGGCCTGTACTTCTTTGGCGTCGTCTTTAAACCGTCGCAGGGAGGAGTTTTTGCCTTCATATAATACAACGCCATCTCTGACAACACGGATATTCTGTCCCCGTTCAATTTTTCCATCGGTCACATGACAACCGGCAATGGTGCCCACTTTGGGTATCTGAAAAATTTCGCGAACATCCGCTGAGCCCAGAATGTGTTCTTTATAGGTGGATTCCATCAATCCCACCATGGCACCCTTGACATCCTTGATGACGTCATAAATGACACTGTAAAAGCGCATATCCACATTTTCTTCGGCGGCGATTGCCTGAACTTTGGAAGTCGGCCGCACATTAAATCCGAAGATGATCGCATTGGACACTGCCGCCAGGGGAATGTCCGATTCGGTAACGGTTCCGGTGGCGGAATGCACGACATTTACTTTTACTTCTTCATTGGAAAGCTTTGTCAAAGCCTCGGTGAGGGCCTCGATCGAGCCGTGAACATCCGCTTTGATAATAAGGTTCAAGTCCTTGACATCGCCTTGCTGCATCTGTTCAAAAAGATTTTCCAGGCTGACTCTGTTGGATTGGGCCAGTTCTTTGGATCGCTGCCTTTGGATACGGTGCATACTGACCTGTCTGGCGCTTCTCTCATCGTCGAGCGCAATCATCTCATCACCGGCCACGGGTACCCCGGACAAACCCAGGATTTCAACCGGTATGGAAGGACCGGCGGATTCCACCTGAACCCCTTTGTCGTCCAGCAGGGCGCGGATTTTTCCGAAGTGAATACCGCATACCACCGGATCTCCGTTTCGCAGGGTTCCATCCTGTACGAGAACGGTGGCGACCGGTCCCCGGCCGGTATCTATTTTGGCTTCAACCACGTGTCCGAACGCCAGTTTTTCCGGATTGGCTTTTAGTTCCAAAACTTCAGATTGGAGTGAAATCATTTCCAGCAGTTCGTCAATGCCCTGCTCCTGCTTTGCGGAAACTTGGATAAAAATCGTATCACCACCCCAATCTTCAGGGGTCAACCCATTCTCGGCCAGCTCTCGTCTGACTCGTTCGGGATCGGCATTGGCCTTGTCAATCTTGTTGACCGCAACAATAATCGGAACATTTGCCGCTTTGGCATGATTGATGGCTTCAATCGTCTGGGGCATGACACCATCATCGGCGGCGACAACCAATATGACAATATCGGTGACCTTGGCGCCCCGGGCCCGCATGGCGGTAAACGCCTCATGACCCGGGGTGTCAATAAACGCTATTTGACCATTGCCGGTGTCAACAAGATAGGCGCCGATGTGCTGTGTAATTCCGCCGGCTTCCGTCTCGGTTACGTGGGTTTTGCGGATAACATCGAGCAGGGAGGTTTTGCCATGGTCCACGTGGCCCATGATGGTAACTACCGGCGGACGTTCCTGCAATTTTTCCGGGCTGTCGGTTTTCTGTTTTAATATTTCTTCTTCTTCAAAGGCCGCGCGCTCCACTTCATATTCAAATTCGCCTGCAACCAGAACCGCGGTATCATAATCGATGCTCTGATTGACGGTGGCCATAACGCCCATGTCCATGAGGGTTTTTATCATTTCGCCGGATTTGATTCCCATCCTTTTAGCCAGCTCGGAGAGAACGATGGCATCATCGATTTTGATGCGGCGCTTGATGGCTTTGGCTGTTGTAATTTGAGTTTTTTGTCCCGAGACAGCCGCCTTGCCCTTGGCACCCTTGCGTGGTTTGCGGGTTCTATAGCCGCCACCGTATAGGGCAGCGCCCTCGACAACCGATTTTTTACGAAATGCAATTTTCTTTTTTAAGAATTTTTTGTTTCCCTCAACCCCTTCGTCAGGCTTCTGCCTCGATTTCTTTTTCTTGGTTTCTTTGGCCGGCAATTCCTTTGGTGGCGCACTGGGTTTCACCGCCGGTGCACGCGGCGGCATCCGCTCAACTTTGCCCCTGGGTTTTTGAGGTGTGGCGACTTTTGTTACCGGTGATTTTTTCACTGGCTTTACAGGCAGCTGGATAATCTTGGCGGCGGATTCTTTCTTAATTTTTTTAGGCTTCTTCAACTTGAGGGTGACCGGTGTCTCCTCCTGGATTGCCGGCTCTTCCTCACTTGCCGGGGTTTCCTGCACCGGTTTCACATCGACCTCCACCAGTTCTTCGGCAACTTGCTCAACAACCTTTTCCATCTCCTCAGAAGGTTTTTCATCAGCGGTCTCTAGCGTTTCAACGGCTTCGGCCGGTTCTTGCTCCACAGGGGCTTCTTGGGGCTCGACAACTTCTTCAGCGGCCCCCTGTTCGGCGGCTATTTCGACTGTATCCGGTATAGGTTCGGCCACAACCTCGATCGGCACTTTTTTTCTGCGTCTGCGAATGACGGTCGGTTTTATGCGCGTTTCCTCGATGGCGTCCTCTTTTTTCCCGAAAATCACGGTTCTCACTTTGGCAACGGCTTCATCATCCAGAGAACTCATATGACTCTTGACAGAGATATCAAGTTCATTCAGCTTGCTCAGCAGAATTTGGTTTGTGAGGTTAAGGTCTCTGGCGAGTTCATAAACTCTGGTCTTGGCCATTACTTCCCCCTAAGGTTCCTTTAATTGCCCTATCAATCTTTCATTTTTCCGATTCAGCCTCATCCGATGGCTGTTCAGATTGCGGTGAATCTTCTATTCCGGCGGTCTTGTCTTCAGAGGTTTGCGGGGCGATTTCTTCTTCGCCGGGTTCATTGTTGGCCACAGTTTCGGGATATGTTTCAGTGTTCGTATCCGCTTCGGATTGTGCGACTGCATTGCGTGCCGCTTCCAAAAGCTTTTCGGCCTTTTCTTCCCCGATTCCTCTAATTTGGATCAAATCCTCGATAGTTGCCCGGCTGATTTCTTCAGCCGAATAAAAACCACTCTCATATAACGCATCGGCCAAACCAATTCCGACGCCGGTCAAAGCCACAAGCGAGTCATAGCCGATTTGCATGGCCAGACTGTAGCGGGTTTCATTTTTTACGTCCAGGTGCCAGCCGGAAAGCTTGGATGCCAGCCTTACGTTCTGCCCCTTTTTACCGATGGCAATGGATAAATATTCGTCAGGGACAATGACCTCCATCGAACGGTTGTCTTCGTCTATGATTACCCTGGAAATTTCCGCGGGAGCCAGTGCGTTGCACACGAATTTAGCCGGGTCCAGATGCCACGGAATAATGTCGATTTTTTCACCCCGAAGTTCCTGCACGACGTTTTGCACCCGGCTGCCCTTCATGCCCACACAGGCTCCGACAGGATCTATGTCGGAATTATTCGAGGCAACCGCGATTTTTGCACGCACACCGGGTTCGCGTGAAGCGCCCATGATGGTTACGATGCCTTCGTTGATTTCCGGAACTTCTGTTCGGAAAAGATCAATTAAAAAGTTTGGATGTGTCCTGGAAAGAACGATTTGCGGACCGCGTGACTCATGCAGCACATCCAGGATGTAGGCGCGAATGCGATCTCCGCGGCGATAAGACTCCCTTGGTACTTGTTCGCGGGACGGAACGATCCCTTCGGTGTGACCCAGGTTTACAATTATATCGTTCCGATCGATCCGCTGTACGATGCCGTTTAAAATCTCTCCCTTACGGTCAATGAAGTTGGCATATACGGCATCTTTTTCGGCATCCTTCATTTTTTGGATGATGACCTGTTTGGCCGACTGCGCGGCGATACGGCCGAAGGTGGTGGCATCCATTTTGGTGCCGAGACTGTCGCCGACCTCGCATTCCGGGTCCAGCTTGCGCCCTTCCTCAAGGCTGATCTGAACAGCAGGCTCGGTGACCTCTTCCGCTACCTCCACAAACTGGAAGACCTCAATCTCACCGCTTTCATCATTATATTGAACTTCGATATCCAGCTTATTGCCGTATTTTTTTCTGGCGGCAGATCGCAAAGCTTCTTCCAGCGCCTTGATAAGCACTTCGCGGTCAATACCTCTATCCCGGCTAACCTGTTCAACGACACGCTTTATGTCTGAGACAAACATCAGATCGCTCCATTAATATGCAGTTTATCCTGGTTTGAGCGGTTCAGGGTTCAACTTTCCAGGTTGAAAAAACCAGAACAGCTCGTATCAAAGGGATCGTGTCTTAACCTGGTTACATATCCGCCTCACACATTGGGGTCTGACGGGTATTCCAGATTTTGATTAATAATATAAGCAGTATCCATCGGTTGTAACCATTGAACCTTGAAACTCAGAATTAAAATAAATCATGTTCTTGCCCGCCGCGGCGGGATTGATTTTCTGACACGTTCAATCTGCAAGCCGGGCCCTCAGAATATCCTGATGTGGAATGGCAACGAGTTGCTCACCGAGTTGCAGGTTAACCTGCCCGTCGGAAATTCCCAAAAGGATGCCCTTAAAATTTTTTTGTCCGTCAATCGATCGATTTGTTTTGATTTTTACCCGGTTCCCTTTAAATTTTTCAAAATCCTCTTTTGAGGCCAGGGGACGCGAAGACCCCGGCGAGGTGACTTCGAGATTGAACGGCCCGATATCATCCAGATTGACATCTATAATATCCCCCATTTGGCGGCTGATAACGACACAATCATTCAGCCTGACACCATCGGGCTTGTCTATATACAGGCGCAGAATCCTGCCCCCGGACTCCCGCTGAAACTCAACGTGAATCAACTCCATACCCTCGGACTCGCATACCGGTTTGGCCAGTGCGCCGACCTGGTCGACAATTTTTTGCTCGTTGACAGGTGGATGATGACGGTTTCCCGGTCCGGAGCCTTCTTTTAGATGATGTTTCTTTGTTCTCACCGTACTGCTATCGTCCTCATAAAAACGCAAAAACGGGCTATCGCCCGTTTCCTCATGTTCCAGGTAGACCTTATTGATGCACAGCGAGATAATTATCAGTTCATACCAATAGCCATAAGGAAAAAGTTAAGTTCATCCCACAATACAACCGTATTACCACCGCTACCCAGACGTAAGGATAAGGCGAAATCTTGCTGGAGCGGGCAACGAGATTTGAACTCGCGACACCAAGCTTGGGAAGCTTGTACTCTACCAACTGAGCTATGCCCGCCCATTTACCGTTTAAATTAGAACAATTATAACAGATTTGCACGGTTGTCAATAATTTTCATCAAACTAATTATCGTCGAGTAAATTCCTGATGCTTGCCAGCTCCGTTTTCAGGTCCTCTAAGAACCGCCTGGTGGCGGGGGACTCAGCGGCGGCTTTGGCGTTTATATGTTTACGGGCACCGTCAATGGTGAATTTTTTTTCATGGAGCAGATGCTTAATCTCAAGGATTATTTCGATATCTTTTTTAGTGTACGACCGCTGTCCCGTCTCTGTACGCCGTGGCTTTATCCTTTTAAATTCAGTTTCCCAGAACCGTAGCACATGGCTCGGTAGTCCGGCGATTTTGCTGACCTCACCAATTTTAAAATAAAACTTGTCAGGTATTTTTATCTGATAAGGATTTTGATCTTGCATTGTCGACCCATGGACCTGCGCTGAGCGGGTTAGGGCAAAGAGGCATCGAATACTTTCAAAAGCTCGTCTGTAATAGCCCTGTGCAGGTCATTTACATCATCGTCTTCTAACGTTTTGGTTGATGACCGGTAGGTAACACGAAACGAAACACTTTTTCTCCCGGCCGCGATGGGATCGCCTTCAAAGACATCAAACAAATGCAATCGATCCACTAGATCTTCACCCATATTATCGACCGCTTCCAGTATCGTTTGGGTTTCAGTTCCGCCATCAACTATGATGGTGATGTCCCGGTAAATAGCGGGGAACCTGGGGATCGGTCTGGAGCCTGTGACCGGCGGAATCAGCGAAATAATTTTATCCAGTTCAAGTTCAAAAATAAAGGCTGTTTGCTTTAAATCGAAGTTACTCCGTACCCGGGGATGGATTTCACCCACCAGACCCACCTGTAAATCATCGGCCAAAATTCGAGCTGAGTACCCGGGCCTGGTATAGTCGCAGGATTCACCGGGCATTTTAGTAAACCGGACCTTATCTACCTTTAACGCCCGAATCAGTCCTTCGACGCATCCCTTGATGTCATAAAAATCACAAGGGATTTCCCGTTGGTGCCATGAGGCCTCATTTCTTGCTCCCGACCACAGGGCCGCCAATATTTCGGGCTCCCGGGGGAGGTTTTGTCCATCCAATTTAATGAAGATTTTGCCGATTTCAAAAATTTTCAGGTTCTTGAGCTGCTGAGCAACATTATAGCCCATAGACCCAAGCATACCCGGAATAAGGGACGTGCGCATGACCGCCTGGTCTTCCGTCAAGGGATTTAAAATATGAAGCAGTCCCCGACGGGGGTCTTTCTTTTTCAGCCTGAGACGCTCACGAGACAATTCGGAATCAAAACTGTAAGTGATGGTTTCGGCAAAACCGAAACCGTTCATCAAATGTTTAAGTCTGTTTCTAAATTCCAATCTGCGGGCCGGGGTTCGGGCTTCGGCAGGTATCGCGGGAAAACTTGTCGGTATATTATTGTAGCCCGATAGCCGGGCCACTTCCTCCATCAGGTCTTCCGGTCTTGAAATATCCACCCTGAACGTTGGGGCCGTGACGTCCAGTCGGTCGTCACCATCTTGGGATGATATCTTGTCCACTTTAAACTCGATGGATTCAAGAAGGTCCTTAATCCGTTTGGCATCCGGTTCGATACCCAACAGCCGGTGAGTCCGTTTTACACTCAAATTAACGCTTTTTGCTGTCTCGGGATTTGGGTATTCATCGATTAGTCCGTCAACAAGGCGGCCCCCACCGAGTTCAACCATGAGCTTTGCGGCCCGGTTAACAGCCCGGACAGTGCCCTGCGGGTCTACCCCGCGTTCAAAGCGATGGGAAGCATCGGTGCCTAAACCCAACTTTTTAGATGTTCTTCGTATACTTACCGGATTGAAATAGGCCCCTTCGATGAGCACCCGGGTGGTGGTAGCTTCAATTTCCGAGTTGAGCCCCCCCATGACGCCGCCCACCCCAACGGCTTTGGCGCCATCACAGATCATCAACATCTCCACCCCCAGTATTCGCTCTTTCTCGTCCAGAGTGATAAATTTTTCACCTTCGGTGGCGGTTCGGACAACGATCCGATTTTCTGCCAGAAAATCAAAATCAAAGCCATGCAGCGGTTGGCCGTTTTCCATCATGACAAAATTGGTGATATCGACGATATTGTTGATCGGCCGCAGTCCAATAGACAACAGTCTGTCCTGAAGCCAGAACGGCGACGGCTTTACTTTCACATTTTCCACCAGTCTGGCGGAATAGCGTGGACAGTGGTCCGGTGCCTCAACTTTTACCGACGAGATTTTATGGATGATATCCGCTTTATCCTCAATTTTGTAATCGGGATAATTTAAGGGCATTTTTTGGATCGCTGCTATTTCCCGGGCAATACCGATCACGCTGAGACAATCCGGTCGGTTGGGGGTTAGATCTAATTCAAAAGTTGCATCTGAAAGGCCAAGGGCTGCAGCAAGTCCGTCCCCGGCATTCAATGATGAATCAAGGGTCATGAGTCCGCTTTTGTCAATACCAAGTCCCAGTTCAGCTTCACTGCACAGCATGCCTTCGGAGCTTTCCCCCCGGATGACGCTTTTTCCCAGTTGAAATCCGTCCGGGAAAAAGGTCCCGGGTTTTGCCAGCGGTGCCAGCATGCCCTCTTGCACATTGGGTGCCCCGCAGACAACCGACCAATCACGGTCTTTCGTATTAACCCGGCAGATCGTGAGTTTGTCGGCATTGGGATGAGGTTTCACCTGATCAATGCGCCCGACCACGACACTGTCCAGATACGCGTAACGATCTGAAACAGATTCCACTTCCAGTCCGGCCATGGTCAGCGCCGCTGCAAGCTGTTCCGCATCCATATCGATGGCAATATAATCTTTAAGCCAGCTTAGGCTAACTTTCATCTGTCAATTACACTCTTAGTTCGCTTTGCTCACAATTGGAATGATGGAATACTGGAATATTGGAACAATGGGTTCTGTGATAATGGGATTGTGGTTTAATGATAAAAATCATTAAGGTACAGAAATTTTAAAATGGATAACATCCTTTAAAACCAATATTCCACCATTCCAACGTTCCATTATTCCACCTACAAATTTTGTAGCAAGCTGTTATAGAAATAGCATATTTTCAATTAGGTGTAAAATTTCCGAGACGGCAAATTAGAGCTGCGCCAGAAACCTCATATCATTTTCAAAAAACTTG
>Ga0316194_10003212_pt1 | contig 11410 bp, 10 predicted proteins | sample CroRivsedime1_MG_FD_204936 | JGI IMG/M metagenome (GOLD analysis project Ga0316194, IMG submission 204936) | Coastal sediment microbial communities from Maine, United States - Cross River sediment 1 | ecosystem: Environmental > Aquatic > Marine > Coastal > Sediment | place: USA: Maine... | reverse complement strand
GCTGAGCTCGAGTTCGACTTTCAGACCGCCGTCGAAAATACGCCGCCAACTTTCCTCGACCGCGACCCGTCCCCGGTCACGGTCCGACATCGGGTGTATACATTCGATAAATTCCCGGTCCGCCCAGGTCTTCATCATAGCCTCCAGATTTGAAGTCCTGAAGGCATCATAAAAGGCCGTTTCTGCTTCGTCCGGCGTCGCAAACCCTGTCTCAGTCATAGTATTCAGCCTGGTTTATCGCGCGCTATGGTACCAGTCCTCCGGAGGGCTGCAACACGCTGTTTTCGTGCAGCTGTTCACGTTTACGAAGTGCAGTATTTGGTTAATTTTCCGGTCACATCGGCCGTTATAACAGGAACTTGGTGCAGATCTGCGCCTGCCCTGCTGCAGGGTATTCAGGATCGCTAACATACTGACAAGACTGGATGGATCGACAAACCATGGGAGCGGCAAAAAAGCTTATTGATAAGAAGGTGTTGCGGACGCTCGTTCCGATTAATGCACTGTCTTCTGTCCACCTCGAAGAAATTTCCAAAAAAGCCATTATCGAAGACGTTCGATCTGGAACGTACGTGTTCAAACGTGGCGACCGCGATTACCAGACAGTATTCCTGCTCGAAGGCGCAGTCGAGTTCGTTGACGAAAAACGCGACGTGGTGAGTACTGTAAATGCCGGCTCGGAAAATGCCCGGCATCCGTTGGCCCACAAACAACCGCGTCAGCTGGGTGCGCGTGCCGCCGGGAAGGTGACCGTGGCGCGCATTGATTCCAGCTTGCTGGATGTGTTGTTGACCTGGGATGAATCATCCGGGTATGACGTCAAGGAAATCGATGCTCAGGACGACGACGACTGGATGACCCGTATGTTGCAGTCGCAAGCCTTCCTGCAGCTGCCACCCTCCAATATTCACCAGCTGTTGATGCGTCTTGAGGCAGTATCGGTCAGTGCCGGCGACGTGATTGTTCGCCAGGGTGAAGACGGAGATTATTTCTATATCGTCAAAACTGGCCGTATGGCTGTGACTCGGAAAGCTTCAGCGCGTAGCAAGGAAGTGTTGCTGGCCGAGCTGGGAGAGGGCGCCTGTTTTGGCGAAGAAGCCCTGGTTTCAGGTACCAAGCGTAATGCATCGGTGATGATGATCACCGACGGCTCCCTGATGAGGCTGTCGAAAGCGGATTTCAATGAGCTGCTGTGTGCTTCACTGGTGCATGAGGCAGATTATGAAGGTGCGCAGAAGCTGGTTGCCAAAGGTGCTCAATGGCTGGATGTCCGCCTGCCCGGTGAGTTTGAGAACCAGGCGATCAATGACAGTATCAATGTCCCATTATCGGCGCTACGCGAACACTGCGAGGAGCTGGATGCCGATACCGACTATATAATCTGCTGTGATACCGGTCGTCGGAGTGCCGCAGGTGCTTTTGTGCTGAGTCAGCGCGGCTTCAATGTCTATACATTGAAAAACGGTCTTATGGATGTTCCCGATGATGTTTTGACGGTACAGGACCTTCCGGAGGAGCCTGCGCCTGCTAAAGATGCAGATATCATCCCGTTCGAGTCCGAGGCCAGAGCAGGCAATGGCGCCGATCCCGGTAATGCAAGTGCGTCGAATGATGGCGAGCAGGAAGTGGACGCCCTATTGATCGACAAACTCGCAGCATCGGAAGCCGACAAGCTGGCGCTGGAGAAACAGCTTGAGGAAGTAGCTGCTGAGCGCGATGTCGCACGCCAGGAATTAACCGAGCTGGGTTCAGAGCAGCAGGCGCACAAGGCAGATCTGGAAAAGATTCAGTTGGACGTTGAGACGCTGCGCAAGCAGCTTGCAGAAGCTGAACAACAGTTTACTACTGGCAGTAAGGAAAAACAGGCCTTACAGGATAAGCTGGATGAGCGTAATGCCAGGATCGAGGCTGAAAAGCAGAAATTAACATCCATTGAGATCGAGAAGCAGTGCCTGCAGGACGAACTGGCCGGTCTCCAGCAGACACTTACGCATATCCAGTCGTCGTCGGAAGGGCGTGACGATGTGCTGCGCAAGGAGCTGGAACGAATCTCGGGCCGTCTTGCCGAAGAGCGGCAGGTGCACAGCCGGCAATCGAGTGAACTCCAGGATGAGTTGGCTAAAATTCGGGCCGACTATACACAACTGGGGCAGCGTACCAGTCAGGTCGCGGGTGAGCGTGATGCGGCGGTTGTTTCGCTTGATGAACTTCATAGCGAGCTTTCCGAGGCTCGTAAGCAGCTTGAGGCGGCTGGTGAAGAGCGACAGCTGCTGGAACAACGTTTAAAAGACGCCGACGAACAGGTCGGTACAGAACAATCAAATGCCAGCGAACTGCTGGAGCAATTACAGCAAGCAAAACAAAAAACGGATGAGCAGCTCGAACAAGTCCGTGCCGAGCTGGGTAAAGAGGCTGATAACCTCAAGCAACAGATTGGCGTCCTCGAAGAACGGCTGGAGGATGCGCACAAGGCCTCCGGAAGCGACCAGGAGGTATTGAAACAGCGCCTGGAGTCTGTGCAGCAGGAGCTGGAGGCAGAGCAGAACCATCATCGCGATCAGGCGGAAAAACGTGAGCAACTCGAACAACAGCTGAGTGAACTCCAGCAGCAGCTGGATGTTGCCGGGCGGGAATCTGGTCAGCAGCTGGAACAAATTCGCAGTGAAGCGGCGCTCGAGAAAGCGGAGCTGGATCGACGCCTGGAGAGTTTGCAGCAGGAACTGGATGGCAGGCAGCAGCAGGCCGAACAGCTGCAGGAAAGTCACAGTTTGTTGGAGGAACAGCTGGCTGAGTTGCAGCAGCAAGTCCAGGAAAAGGACAAACAGCTACAGCAGGTAGATGCTACTTTGCAGCAGCAGCGCGAACAAGGCGAGTCTGAAAATGATGCGTTGCGCACCAGGCTTGATGAAAGTGAGGCGCGGAGTGCAACGCTGGATTCAGAGCTTGATGCCGAACGTATACGTTATGCAGAGGCTGAGCAACGCATTGCCGAGCTTAATGACAAGTTGGCAACCAGAGACAAGGATCACGAAGCTGATATCGCCAGTACCCGAGAGGCAATGAGTCGGGCGCAGAATGAAACTGATAATATCAAGCGAGAGCAGACTCGCCTGATGGAGACGAACCGCAAGCTTGAGCGTAACCTCGAGCGTGAGCGCCATGATCATGAGTCAGAGGTGCATCGTCTGCGAAAAGAGCTCAAGGATATGGCGGGTGAGTCGAGCGCCGGGTTGGAGGCGGAACTAGACGCACTACAGGATAAAATCAAGCAGGATATGCGGGCGCGAGATGATCTCGAAATCAAACTTGGTGAACGTAGTGCGCAGGTAGATGATTTCAAGGCGGATATAGAAAAACTGACACTGCAACTCACTCAGGCGCAAGAGAGTGCGCGTCAGGCCGAGCAGCAACTGCTGGAAACATCACAACTGGCCAATGAGGAAATGGCGGTACGCATCGAGGCGGAGGAAAAAGCGCAGGCTGCATTGCGTGATGAGCTGGCTTCAGTAATTGGTGAGCGCAACCAGAGTCAGGAGCTGCTAACCGTACAGCAGCAGGAGCTTGAAGAACTGCGCACTGGCCTGGATTCTGCGAGTCAGGCTCTGTCTGAAAGTAACAGTTCAGCGAGTACTTTAGAAGCACAGGTCAGCAAGTTGTCTGCCGAGCGGGATTCGGCGCTGGAGAACCAGGAGCGCATCCAGCAGGACCTTGATCAGTTGCGCGCGGAAGCCGAGGTAACGCGTGGCCTGGTGGATATGCAGTTGCCTGCAGGTGAAGTCGATTCGGTGCTGCGGGAAGAGCTGGAGCAGGCAAAGAAAAATGTTGATGTGGCCGTCCGTCTTCGTGGCCAGGCAGAGGACAGAGCTTATGCGCTTGAGTCCGAGCTGGAAGAGTTGCGTGGCCGGCTGAGCGAGGTTGAGAAGGAATCTACTGAGTCGTTGCCAGAGGGTCATATCCCCTCTCTGGATGATAGTGATCCTTCCGCTGCTGCGCTATTGGTTACAGAATATCCTGTTGATGTTGATGTTGATGTTGATGTTGATGCTGATAACAATAATCCGGCTGCAACGATTCTTCTGGAGGATGAGGAAAATGTTGCCCAGATATCTATTGGTTCGGAAACTGTATCGAGCCAGTCTGGCGGACGAAAAGGGCTTGTATTTGGTGTGTTGATAGCAGTAATGGTAGCTGTGGGCAGCGGTGTTTGGTGGTTTTACAATCGGCCGTCGACGTCTGCCAGCGTAAAGACGCCTGATCTACCGGTCGCCGACGCCAGCACACCAGCTTATCCTGAAGCGGTTGCTGGCAACGATACGGATGATAAGCAGACAGAAATTAATGCCGAAGTGCAGGCAGCAGCTTTGCCCGGGAAGGATCCGCGGTCACTGGTAGAGTCTATAAATGTACCCGCCCCTGCATCCAGGCAGGAAATGGAAACTGACTCGCCGCAGCAGGATAAGCCGGAGATGGCCAAAGTTCCGGCTGAGGCAGAGGACGCAGAAACGAAGGCAGCGAAACCGCGAGTTATTCCGAGTTTCGCTAAGGGCGGTGTTGATCGAATGGTTGGTAAGATGTCGTCCGGTGAAGAGGAAGGTTCTGGTGCGAGTGAGCTTTCCGAAGCAATCCCGAAAGTTGCTGCCGGAACCGAACCTGAAGATGCCGTGCCGGCTCCGGCAAAACCGCAGCCCGTCAGAACATATAGTCAGCCGTTGTCAATTGGTGGTAGAGGGCCAACGATAGTGGAGCTTCGGGCAGATTCATTTGACATGGGGAGCAGCTCGACTTCGGCTAATTTTGACGAGCGACCGCGGCATAAAGTTGATTTGCGGTCGTTCGCTATCAGCAAGCGCGAAATCACCTTCGACGAGTACAACAAGTTTGCTAATGCCACGGGACGCAGGCGGCCGGCTGATGAAGGCTGGGGTCGCGGGCAGCGGCCGGTTATTAATGTCAGTTGGCAGGATGCAGTGGCTTATACCAAGTGGTTGTCAGACCAAACTGGCAGTCAATATCGTTTGCCCACGGAGGCTGAATGGGAGTTTGCCGCAAGTGCTGGCAGCGAAGCGCGTTTCTGGTGGGGAAATAATGTCGGTAGCCGGAATGCCAATTGCTTTGACTGCGGTAGTGAATGGTCCGGCGTAAAAACAGCGCCGGTCGGCAGTTTCAGTGCAAGTGCCTATAGTGTTCAGGATATGCTGGGGAATGTTATGGAGTGGGTGCAGGACTGTTACCAGAAAAGCTATAACTCAGCTCCAGCAGATGGTAGTGCGGTCATTACTGCAGGTGAATGCAAGCAACGCGTAGTCAGGGGCGGCGGGTTCGATAGTCCGGCTGACAGTGTGCGTTCCGCGAGTCGTGATTCCCGCGTCGAGACATCACGGCTGAATAATCTTGGTTTTCGAGTCGTCAAGGCGGCTCATTAATGATGTTTCTGAAAGGCGGGTTGCTTTCATAATTGCATTTCCGTTGCCAGGGACATAACCTGCGCATCCATGCCACGTATACTCGCTGTCGGTATTGCTACCCTTGATATCATCAATGAAGTCGCCGCTTATCCGTTGGAGGACGCGGAGCTGCGGGCGTTTTCACAGGTTGTTCGGCGTGGCGGTAATGCGACCAACACGCTGGTCGTGCTAAGCCAGCTGGGCCATCAGTGTGTCTGGGGTGGTGTGCTGGTCGATGAACCGGGTACGCATGTCGTACTGGATGATCTCGAGCTGTATGGCATCAACATTGACTACTGTGCCAGATTGGGGGCCGGAAAATTACCAACGTCGTATATTACCCTCAGCCGTTCCAGCGGCTCCCGCACGATTGTTCATTTCCGTGATTTGCCGGAATATAGCAGCGTCGCCTTCGAGCAAATACCGTTGGAAACCTTTGATTGGGTACATTTTGAAGGCCGAAATGTTGCTGAAACCTTGTTGATGATGCAGCTTGTCCGTAGACGAGCTCCGCATCTGCCTGTATCCCTGGAGATTGAAAAATCGCGTGAGGGTATAGAACGACTGTTTCCATTAGCACGTTTGCTGTTGGTGTCGTCAGACTATATGCGTGAAAGTGGACGTGAACCCGCAGACCAGCTTCAGATAATAGGGCAGCAGGCGCCACAGGCAGACCTGGTGTGCACACTCGGTGCAAAAGGTGCCATTGGGCTAACCCGGCAAGGTCAGTGCTGCAGCGTACCTGCCTGTTTACCGGCGAAGGTGGTGGATACGCTTGCGGCAGGTGATACCTTTAATGCAGGCATGATTGACAGTCTGTGTCGGCAGCATGATCTGGAGTGTGCCATGCGGTTTGCTTCAAAACTGGCTGGAAAGAAGTGTGGCCAGTCGGGTTTGCACGGGCTGCAGATTCCCCGACATGCAGGTGGGGGAGACTGTGGCAAGCATTGATCTCTGCGCGTTGTCGGAGATTAGTGCGCCTGGTAGCCGTGGATTCAGCGTCAATGCGTTGCAAGGGTGTGTTGAAGTATTCGTTGTACGCAGTGGTAATCGCGTGGTCGCCTACCGTAACAGCTGCCCCCATACAGGTGGCCCGCTCGACTGGGTGCCGGATCAGTTTCTCAGTATCGAAAATGACAGGATTCAGTGTGCGACGCACGACGCGCTGTTTAGAATCGAGGATGGCGTCTGTATCAAAGGGCCGTGTGCCGGTCAGTCACTGGTGTCGGTGGCAGTTGAGGTTATTGCCGGGCGTGTAATGCTGAATCTTGATGAGTCAGGCTGCGAGTAGCTGGCGAATCATCTGCTTTACCGAGATGGTGTCAAATGGCTTATCGCAAATGCCGGATACCCCGGCTTGTTGTACCGCAGATAGTCGACTCTGATCGCCTTCGCTGGTGACCATAAGAATGGGGATTGATCGCTGCGAGCTTTGTTCGCGGATAAACCGCGTCAGAGTTTCACCATCCATTTCTGGCATGTTGTAGTCGGTGACTACCAGATCAAAGAAGTTGGATTCAATTTTACTGATTGCATCGACGCCGTTTTCTGCGGTCGTGATATCACTGATGCCCAGGTTTCCCAGAACCCGGCTGATGTGTTTGCGTGCCAGCGGACTGTCGTCGACCACCAGTGTTTTTAAATCATCCAGAATGATGTCTGCCAGGGCATTTTCGTCAGGCGCAATAAACTCGACAGTGGAGTAAAGTGCCTTGCGCAGGTCGTCTGGATCGAAAGGTTTTGGCAAGATCGCGATAACGCCGGCCTGGCGGATCGGGTCCAGCATGGAGAACTTGGTTTCACTGGAGATCAGCATGAACGGAACCGCTTCGAGCCGGGCGTCCTCACGCATACTTTCTACCAGTTCGGCACCGGTCATGTCCGGCAGATACATGGCGCTAACCACCAGATCAGGCGTGTCGTGCTGCATCTGCTCCAGTGCATGTTCGCCACAAGCCTGGTAGAGGATGTTGACTATCCCGAGTTTTTTTAATTCGGCTTCGATTAGTTTGCCTTGCACAGCCGACGGTTCGACAATGGCAAGCGTAAGCTCTGAAATATCCATAACAGCCTAGCGGCCTTAGCTGGCGGGTTCTTTACGAGTTGAACGAGGGCTGGCCCTGTTTCCAGCACCAGCCCTTTGTCTGGAATTCGATTTCAGTCTTCGATGGCGGCAATCAGTGCGCTCAGATCGACACTGGCCGGGTTAGTAGACCTGCTTGGGGAGGGGGTGAATTCAACTTCTGCCAGTCGCAGCTCAACCTGATAGTCGGGGTGTGCTCCGTGCTTCCGGGTTTCTAGCGGACGAGAGCAGCTCAGCTCTTCACCCTGGTATTCCGTACCGCCAGCCATATCGAATATATAGGTCATGGCACACCTCCTTAGGGTGTAGGCCGCTGCGTGTGCAGCTTTCACTAATGCTATCGGCGTGACAGGATAAACATTAACCTGCCGCTTGATTGTCACATTGTCCTTTACAGCAAATTGTGTGCCGGCGCACAAAAACTCCAGGGCGTCCAATTGGACGCCCTTGATTGTTCGAGAGTTTTAGTGAGCTGGCTTTAAGGGAATGCTGGTATGGTGGGTTCAATACCGTGCATGTCTGCTTCAGGATGGTGCCTTCGAATCATCTTTGTCACAGTTTCGACCTTGCCTTTGGGTACATCGACCATCATAAGCACGTGGCCCTCATTCACGGCCGACTGAAACTCTTTCAGCTGGCTATTGGGAATATCGGTGCCAACCATGCCGGCGACCCATGCGCCGATAACCGCGCCTGCAATGGCTGTAACAAGCAGCGTCCAGCCGCCAAGCACCAGGCCCTCAGGCGGAAAGGCAAGCGCAACCAGCCCGGCCAGAATACCGGTAGCTCCGCCGACACTGAGTCCAACCGCCATTCCGTGTACCAGATCGCTGCGTTGCAATAAATTGGCCTCTGGCAGGTCGCCAAGCGGGGTACCTTGACGAGCCATGACGTGGATATGATGATCATCAATGCGCGCCAGCAGCAGCTCGTCTACGACCTGACGTGCACGCGGTACATTGGGCAACAGGAAATAGAGTCTGCGTCTCATGATCTTCCTCCTTATCCACAACACAGATCGTTTCGGGATCCACCTGTTTATTAGACCCTCTTTTTCAGTATAGTTGCTTCACAGGGCTGTCAACCCTTGGCGTTATCGAGACGCTCTAGTTGGCGCATCCAGTCTTCAGTTTCAGTCAATATTTCAGGGTTTTGACTGTCCTCGCGGTTGACGTCCATGGAGCCAGTCCAGTCTTCCGGTGGTTCAATGGGTACCGGGTGCATGTATTCCCAGCTCTCGGCATCCAGCTCCTCAAGGGTGCCATCGTAGTACTGCAACTCCAGGGTATCGTCGTCGAGGTCCTGGGCAACCACTTCAAAGGCGTCTCCAGTGGTGTTCTTGTACCAATCGCCGATCCGCGGGGTGGGCTCGAAAGTCATAGCGGGTTTACCTCCATGAATAAACTGCTGATACTTGGCAGCCGGGAGGCTTTCTCGACGTGTGTTGAGTGAACCACCCTGCCTGTTACGACCTTTTTTGGTTATAGGCGTATAAATCTGCTTTTGCAAGCAGGCAGTTTTCGTTCCAGACGAGAGGTTGTTAATGGCTATAAAAGTTGTGGTATTAGACAGCAGACTCCTGCCGATGGGTGTCGATTTTCCGCCGCTAGATGCGGATAAATACGGTTGGGAGCAATACCCGCAGTTACAGGGGGAAGACATCGCTGAGCGATGCTGGCGGGCCGATATCGTTGTCTCGCTCGATTCAGCTATCAGCGCTTCCGAACTCGAGAAAATGGTCAAAATCGGTTTGCTGGTCTGTGCCGGCCCGGCCTGTGAACGAGTCGATCAGGCAGCAGTGGCGGAGCGTGGAGTCGAGCTTTTGGCTTTTCCAGAGGTTCAGTATGGCACCAGGGCAGAAGCACAGGATCTGTGTAACCGGGTGGCAGCGGCGATTAATCACTATATTCGTAACTATGAAACGGGTGGGTCAATAGTTTGAACTGGTGGGGAAAGCTCCTTGGGGGCACATTTGGTTATTTGCTCGCGGGTCCTCTCGGTGCTCTGATCGGCGCCGCACTCGGACACAATTTCGACAAGGGCCTGGGTCGTACACTGCGTGAGCAGTTTGAACCCGGTGCACAGGAGCGTGTTCAGACAGCATTTTTTACGACATTATTCTCAATTATGGGGCATCTCGCGAAAGCGGATGGTCGGGTCACCGAACATGAAATAGAACTGGCGCGTGATGTCATGCAACGCATGAATCTGGGCGAAGACATGCGACGCACGGCGATCAACCTGTTTAATCAGGGTAAGCAGCCAGAGTTCTCACTGGACACCGTGTTGCGGCAGTTCAGGTCCGAGTGTCATCGCCGCCGCAACCTGATGCAGATGTTCGTCGAGATCCTGATGCATGCGGCCTATGCCGATGGCAATGTGCATCCTGCTGAACACGCCGTTTTGGAGCAGGTGCGGATAGGACTGGGATTCAGTCGCCAGGAGTTTAATCACATTGAAGCGCTGGTGCGTAATGCGCAGCACTTTGGCGGCGGCGGTTTCAATGAAGGCGCATCAGTGTCGCCGCAGGCTGCGCTGCGCGAGGCGTACGAAATACTCGGTGTAGAAGAAGGGGCATCTGATGCCGATATCAAAAAAGCATACCGGCGACTGATGAATCAGCACCATCCGGATAAGCTGGTAGCCAAGGGTTTGCCCGAGGAAATGCTGAAAATAGCCACCGAGAAGACCCAGGAAATCAAGCAGGCTTACGAACTGATTAAAAGCAGGCGCGCAAACGGGTAGGCTAAGGTTAACTGCAGTCTTACCCGGGGGTTTATCTTTTCAGTTTGTTGCTGCAGACGGTCTGGCAATCTAAAGGGCCTGTAGTTTCCGGGATCAGAAAACGTAGCGGCCGCCTGCGGCGATAGTAACGACCAGCAATCCCAGCCCCAGGTTGATACCAACCATGCTCCTGATCTGGTTCAGCTGTTTACCGGCCTCGGGCCACTGTTCGGTAATCACTGCCTCTTTAAACCGTTTGAACGGCGCAAAGAACAGGTGCATATAGATTAGAATCATCACCCAGCCGAGTGCTTGCATAATGTGGATATGCAGGCCGGCCGAGCCCATGCCGCCGTACAGTTTGAATATCAGCCAGTAGCCGGTCAGTGGCAGCAACAGTACGAACAGCCAGACCCATGGGAAGAAGCGACTGAATACACCCGCCCACTGCTTCAGGCGCGCCGGTGGCTCGAGCTGTGCAGCGGCGACAGGACGCAGAACCTGGTGAGCGAAGAACATGCCACCAACCCAAAGGATAGCAGACATTACATGAAGCGTGACAGCCAGAGCGTTAAGGTTCATATTCACTTTCCGTTGGGTTTTTCATAATGGCTTTTCAGCCAGCCGTATATGCGGCGCACCAGGTCGTCTTCCACGCCGACAAAGAAATGGTCACCGCCTTCGATGGGGATCTGACGGTAGTCAGCATTTTGTGCTTTGCGTGCCGCGGCCTTTCCGCGTTCACTGCGGGTCGCAAGCACGTTTTCCAGGTCCCGGCTGCCGTAAATATCCAGCACCGGTAGTTTGATGTTCTCCAGTGCCAGGGCACCGTTCATTTTGGGGTCGATTTCAATGACGCCCATGCTGATGAGAATCAGTCCCTTGACACCAGCCTTTGGATTGTCAGCGACAAAACGTGCTGCCATCGATGCGCCCAGACTATGGGCAATGACAACAATGGTTTTATTGCCCTGCTCGCGCAGGTAGCTGACAGCTGCATTCATTCGTGGTGCTATCTCATCAAATAGCGGTAGATATTCTTTCACAGCGGCATCGTTGGCCAGTATTGGCATCTGGATGGAAAGCGTTGACCAGCCGTGTTCCGGTAACTCGCTGCGCAGCGGGTAGATCACCTCAGGCCAGTCGGGATGCACGCCCA
>Ga0316194_10003211_pt1 | contig 11411 bp, 12 predicted proteins | sample CroRivsedime1_MG_FD_204936 | JGI IMG/M metagenome (GOLD analysis project Ga0316194, IMG submission 204936) | Coastal sediment microbial communities from Maine, United States - Cross River sediment 1 | ecosystem: Environmental > Aquatic > Marine > Coastal > Sediment | place: USA: Maine... | reverse complement strand
TTTTTCTCGTCTGGTCCATTGGTCCACTCGGTTCGAACCCGGCGAATCACGATGTTACGACCCTCGTTAACCTTGAGACCGTCCCCGGCCGTATCCTCTATTGCCAGATCTTCGATCGTGAAATCGCTGGCGCTCACGAGCAAACCTTCTGCGCCCTGCACCTGACCCTTGAATGAAAGTATGGACTTGTCCATGCCCTCACCCCGGATTGTCACGCCCGACACATTCAAAGACAGCCCACGATTGATCTGATGCACGCCTGCCGGAATCGTTATGACGTCACCCGGCTTCGCGGTGATCAATTGTGTCTGCAATTGTTTCTGGAAATCCGAAGGGCCTGCGTCGCGCTGCGGCGGCGCCTCCTGGCCGCAGGCCGCAAGCAATACGACAAATAATATAAAAGACGTCAGATATCTCGATTCTTGCACGCTCTGGCTCCACGCTAGGACTGCCGGGAACTATAGTCCGGCACTGCATGCGCCGCAATTCGGGCTGTCGGGCAGCCGATTTGTGTAACATCGTGCTATGGCTCGTCCCGTCACTATTGTTTTCGTCATCCTCACCGCGCTTTGTTGCATGGCGCTGGTCTATTTTCTGCGCATGGGTTGGCCGGCGGCTGCATTCGGCGCCAAACTAATTGCTTCATCGGGTTTTATTGCAACGGCACTTAGCGTTGGCGCATTCAAACACCGTTTTGGGCAAATTATCCTGATCGGTCTTGTGTTGTCCCTCTGCGGCGACCTGTCACTGACCGGCCTGTCACAACGCGCGTTTACGCTCGGCCTGGCCAGTTTTTTGCTCGCGCACCTCGCTTACATCGCCGCCTTTAGCGTATGGGGCCTGAACCACAAGTGGATGTTGTTTGCGGCCGTTCCGGTTATTGCTGTAGCAGTACTCGTTGCCGCCTGGCTGGCGCCACACACGCCGCCAGAGCTTGCAGCGCCTGTTCGCGCATACACAATCGTGATCAGCATAATGGTCATCTCAGCTGTGGGCAGCAAAGGTGCAGGTGGACCCACGCTGGCTCTTGTCGGTGCCCTGCTCTTTTATGTTTCTGATCTGTCGGTCGCAGCGCAGCGGCTGGTTGAAATGGATTTTCCAACGTACGTGCTTGGTTTGCCGCTGTACTACACCGGTCAGCTTTGCCTGGCACTAAGCGCCTCGCAATCCTCATCCCAGGAAGGCGTGCCCGAGAAGTAGTCGACCAGAAAGTCGATAAAAGTCCGCACACGAAACGAAAGATGCCGGGTCGGCGGGTACACGGCGAACGCGGGCAAGACCGGCCATTGGTATTCGGTCAACAGCTGCGTCAAGTCACCTCGCTTGACCAACGCGCCCGCAATAAAGGTCGGCTGCATTACGATACCGAGCCCGTTGGCTGCCAGTTGCGCCAGCAAATCACCGCTTGATGCCGAAAGTGCCGCCCGCACATCGACGCGGTGCTCGATGCCTTCTTTGTCACGGCCAACCCAACGCGTTGGATCGCTCAGGTTACCGTAGACAAGGCAGTGATGGTCACGCAGGTCTTCGACCGTCTTCGGCACACCATGCTCCTCAAGATAGGCTGGCGATGCGCAAACAACTGTGTGCGAGTCGAACAGTCGTCGCGCTATCAACGATGAATCGGACAAGTGACCGATGCGCAGGGCGAGGTCCACTCCCTCTCTAACCAGGTCAACGCGCCTGTCGTTAAGATCGAGGTCAAAAGTCACTTTAGGGTACATCCGCGCGAACTCGGCGAGCGGTTTACACATATGGCTAATGCCGAATGACAGCGGGAGCGCGATTCGCAGATTGCCACGCAGCTCGCCATGTTCCTGGTGAACAGCGGCTTCGGCCTCATCCAGATCCGCCAGAATGCGGGCGCTGCGTTCATAAAAGCTGCGCCCCGTATCAGTCAGACTGAGACGGCGAGTCGTGCGTTGCAGCAACTGCACACCGAGGCGACTCTCGAGCGATGCCATGCGACGGCTCGTGGCCGACTTCGCTACCCCAAGGCGATCCGCCGCAGCGGTGAAGGAACCCGTCTCCACAACCGCTACAAAAGTCCGTAGATCTTCGAATCGATGCATATTGTTGCGTATCTTAGAACAATGTTATGCGAAATATACTGTTTATTCTGCTTTTATCAAAAGCGACACTACTGTCCAGGCAATTGACAGGAGCAAAACCATGCACGACAAGGCCACAACCGGCACAGCGCCACTTCGAATTCTCGAGGTCAGCGCGAGCGGCAGACATCACGGATCCACGAGCCGAACACTGACCGGCGAGTTGATTGACGCGCTCGAATCAGATCGTGGCCCGGTACAGGTCAGGCGCAGAGACCTGGCGGATGGCCTGCCATTTGTTGACGATGCCTGGATCGCAGCGAACTTCACGGCTGATGAAGATCGCGATTCCTCGCAACGCGAGGTGTTGGCGTATTCGGATCAACTCGTCAGCGAATTGCAGGAAGCCGATGTCATAGTGTTGGGCGCGCCCATCTACAATTTCAACATTCCTGCAGCGCTCAAAGCCTGGATTGATATGATCGCCAGAGCGCGGCTGACCTTTCGCTATACAGAAAACGGTCCTGAAGGACTGCTGAAGAACAAGAAAGCGTACATCGTAATAAGTTCTGGCGGCGTTGCTGTTGGCAGTGACTACGATTTCGCTTCACCGTATTTGCGTCATGCTTTGGCATTTGTCGGTATTACCGATGTCGAATTCATCGCTGCAGAGCAATTGAATAGCAGAGCCGACGAATCGATTGATGCTGCCCGGGTTCGAATCGCAGAACTCGTATACACATCATCCAGCCTGGATGACCGGGCTGCCTGAGGAGGACGAAAAAAATGTTTGAAGTAGTTCATTCTGACAGTCGTGGCACCGCGGATCATGGTTGGCTGAAGGCCAAACATACGTTCTCATTCGGCGACTATCACAACCCGGAAATGATGGGCTTCGGGCCGCTTCGCGTTATCAATGAGGACCGCATCGAGCCAAGCCAGGGATTTGGCACACATCCGCATAAGGACATGGAGATCGTCACTTACATCGTTGAGGGCGCGCTCGAGCACAAGGACAGCATGGGTAACGGCTCGGTTATCAAAGCTGGAGATGTACAACGTATGACCGCTGGAACCGGCGTGTTTCATAGCGAATTTAATAGCTCCGAAGAAGACTCGGTGCATTTATTACAGATATGGATCTTGCCGCGCGAGTCTTCGCTGCAACCTGGCTACGAGCAACAGCACTTCAGTCGCGAGGACAAACTCAATCGATGGCGTCTCGTCGCTTCTGGCGATGGACGCGATTCGTCAATGACAGTGCATCAGGCAGTGGATCTGTACGCCAGCGTACTCGAATCCGGTAACGAGCTGCTGTATGAGTTTTCCGTGGGTCGCAGTGGTTACTTGCAGATTGTCGGCGGCTCAGTAGTCGCCAATGACGAGCCACTCGCGGCGGGCGATGGTGTAGCGATCCACGAACTACAATCGCTAACGGTGCTGGCGACGAGCGACGCCGAGATGATTCTTTTTGATATGGGCTGAAGTCGAGCGAAGATGCAGGGGTTCGAGATAAGATAGCGCAATGCGCTATTACCTTGCTTTGTTTGCCACACTGATTTTCGCCTCACTCGCCGCATGCGGTGGAGGCGGCGGTGCGTCAAATGCGAACCCTCCCCTACCGCCGAGCAGCACCGGTATCACAGCAATTTACGACGTTCAGGGCAGCGGCGACGCAAGTCCGCTGGTCGGGCAGTCGGTGACGATTCAAGGCGTGGTTGTCGGCGACTTTCAGGACAACGACGCGGACGTCACCAGTAACCTCGGTGGCTTCTATCTGCAAAGCGTGCCAGATGCAGATTTCAACACGTCCGACGGCGTCTTTGTCTTTGACGGTAACAATCCGGCTGTTGATGTTAGCGCCGGCGATTCTGTTCGTGTTCAGGGAACAGTCAACGAGCACTTTGGTGAGACTCAGGTCTCCGCAAGCAGCGTTACGGTAACGGGAGTTGGAGCGATTCTGCCTTTCCCCGTGATGCTGCCCGCCGCATCGCTTACAACAAATTCAGATGGCGACTTGATTGCTGACCTCGAACGTTACGAAGGCATGCTTATCCGCTTGCCGCAAACCTTGACGGTAACCGGGCTCCGGAGCCTCGAACAGCATGGTTCGGTTTTGCTGGCCGAAGGCGGTCGGCAATACACGTTCACAAATCGCAATGCGCCCGATGTGGCCGGCTACAGTGCACATATCGAATCGAATGCGTCGCGCCAATTGTGGCTCGACGACGGATTTCGCATTGCGAACGCGACACCGGTTCGTTACCTCTCGGCAGGAGCCGCGCCAAACTACTCTATTCGCGCGGGAGACCAGATAGCCGACATTACCGGGGTACTGCGATATTCGCGCGGCAGCGGCTCCAGTGGACCGGAAGGTTATCGGCTGATGCCCACGGTCGAGCCGCAGTTTGAATCGATGAACCCGCGTCCCGGCCCGGCAAACGTGGCAGGGACACTTCGAGTGGCAAGTGCCAACGTCCTTAATTTCTTTACGACCGTTGATACCGGCCAACCTGTTTGCGGGCCCGAGGGTAGCGGTAATTGCCGCGGCGCAGACAGCGACGTTGAGTTCGATCGTCAACTCGAAAAAACAACGTCGGCACTGGCCATGATCGACGCCGATATCGTTGGGCTTGTCGAACTGGAAAACAACGCAACTGATTCGCTGCAGGCGATCGTCGACTCGCTCAATGCCCGCCTCGGTGCCGGGACATACTCATACGTAGTCACCGGCACGATTGGCGATGACAGTATCAAGACAGGTTTTATTTATAAGAGTGCGACTGTCAGCCTGTCCGGCCCATTCGCCGTGCTCGATTCGAATGTCGACGCGCGTTTCATAGACTCGCGCAACAGACCCGTCCTCGCCCAAACCTTCGCGCAAAACTCGAACGGCGCCAAGCTCACGGTCGCCGTCATCCATCTAAAGTCGAAAGGCTCGCCGTGTGATTCCATCGGCGACCCCAACACGGGCGATGGCCAGAGAAATTGCAATGCGACACGAACTTCGGCGGCAACCGCCATGGCAGATTGGCTGGCGACTGACCCGACTTCGAGCGATGATTCCGATGTTCTCGTTATCGGCGACAGCAATTCTCATTACCTCGAAGATCCGATGACAGCACTGGGTAACGCCGGTTTCATCAATCTGGTTGAGAGCTCGGCCGGGCAAGACACTTACTCTTTCCTCTACGGTGGACAGGTTGGTGCGCTCGACCATGCGCTCGCATCGCCGAGCCTTGTCGACCAGGTCGCAGGCGTCGTCGAGTGGCATATCAACGCTGATGAGCCACGACTGCTGGACTACAACCTGGAATTCAATCGCGATCCGGGTTTATTTGACGGGACGACGCCGTATCGGTCATCCGATCATGACCCGCTAATCATTGGGCTGGATCTGAACTAGTTACCTGGAGAGCCTGGCATCCGCGGAGGTTTGAAAGACACAACGCCAAACCAGATAGCGAAGACAGAGAAAACGAAGGCACTGGCCGCCAGAGGCGCAGCGCCGTGTACAAATGCCGCTTTGCTGAGCATCATCCCGACCATCCCGAAATGAAGGAGATTACCGAGCGCTACGGGCCGGGCGTAAATACCGCCAATCAATATTCCGCGAGCCATCCAATTGAGAATCGCAAAACCGAGATACAGGGCACCCATCATTTGAACGAGGAGCAACGTCGCATTATCTGGCGCCGTGCCGTGCATACTCAGGACTTCAATCGGGAAAAAACTGGTTGCCAGCCCGAGTAGCGCCATAAATAAGGCACTGCTAATCATCAAATACTTCGTGTGCATCAGTCCAGATCTCCCAACAGCGCCAGCGTATCTGCTCGCACCTTCTCGATGCCGGAGAGAATAGCATCTGCGCTACCTTGGCTTATCGCCGAGCTTATTCCAATGGCTGCCCCAGACCGCCACAAGCGCCCTGGAGCTCGAATTGACTGCCACGCACGCTCCTCGAAGAATTCACTCTGCCTGTTCAGAGATGACGGGCTCATGCCATGGATTATTTCGCGATCTTTTGAGCCACAACAGCCACCCAACCACGGCCACACCACATGCCGCAATGCACGCAAGGAACAGGAACAGGTTGAGATGGCCACCGGCACCGGGCGTCGCATCGAGAATTCGTCCGGCGATTGGCGCGAAGAAGATTTCCGGCGTGTAACCAATCAGGGAAATCATTCCTACCGCTGCCCCGGTTATGTGACGCGGTGTTCGCGTTTCCTGTAGCAGAGCGAAATAAATGCCGCGCAGCGCAAATACGGCAAAGTAGCTGGTAAACATATTTCCATAAATAACCGAGAGGCCAGATGTGTCCGGCGTCGCTACGGAAAGCACAGAAAAGACGATGGCCAGAACAATAAATCCGACACCGATCGAGCGCGTCGCATCAAACCTGTCAGCGATGAATCCGGCTGCCAGAGCCGCGAATGGTCGCGAATACGCGCCGTAGGAAGCAAGCCTTGCACCTTCCACCTCGTCCATGCCCAGAACCTGCACGGCGTACAACGAATAATTATCCATCCCTTTGTATGCGCAATACGCGCAGACGATGATCGCTGCCTGGGCCCAAATAATGGGGCGGCCTATAACGAGCGCCATACCCGCAAACGGGTTCGCTCTGTCTTTTAGCGGCATTGCGCCGGGATCCGGAATTATCAACCACGCCATTACGCCCGCAGCGAATGTGGCAGCCGAATACATGAGAATGACCGTTCGAAACCCGGTGAGGCGCTCAGCGTCAGTGGCCAGGGTGGCATCATCCGGGAGATACCAGGCAAGCACTGCAACCCCGAATGCTGCAATCGAGGCAGCGACTATTCCACGACCCGCCTCGAGAATACCGAATGCGGTTCCTTGGGAGGTTTTGCCACCCCACTCGCGGGTTGCACGAATCAGCGCTCCCCAAAACAGGAAAATCGTTGTGAACCCCCAGAAACCGTACAAAACGCCCATCTGAAATGCGCTGGGTATCGTCGCCATGAAAAGCCCGCCGCAAGCCGTAGCGACCAATGAAGCGGAGAGAAGAAAGCGCGCCGAGAACCGGTCGGCGATTGCGCCACCGGGAAAATAACTAAGCGTTGCAGTGATGCCATAGACCGCGAACAAATCGCCTAGCTGCGTGTTGCTGAAGCTGAACACTTCGAGCATGGTCGGCCGGAAAAACCTCGCCGTGTGGAACGGCAGCCCAAAGACCATTTCGCCCGCAATGACGAGCGCAGCTATGTAGAGATATCGCGACACGTTTCAACCGGTTACTGGTACGCTACGCACCATAACACGCTAATTGGAGACCACGATGAGGCCCGCCATTCTTACTGTTGTTATCGCGAGTTTATTCGCTGCATCCATCGCCTATGCTGATTCCCCGGCAACGATGCGCCTGGACTACTTCCACAGCGGTAATGCTGAATCTGAGTTATTCAGTCTCGACCAGGTTGTTTTTGAGCCCTTGCCATGGTCGGGCAACATGCACCAGCCGATCGATAAAACGCTGCGCGGCAAGTACATGTTCGAAATTGTCGACCCTGAATCAGGTGTAGTCGCCTGGTCGCGAAGCTTCAGCAGCATCTACGGCGAATGGGAAACGACCGGTGAAGCACGAAAAATCAATCGCACGTTCCACGAATCGATACGTTTTCCTGCACAAGAAGACCCCTTCGAGGTCGTTCTGAAAACACGCGGGGACAACAATGTCTTCGAGGAAATATGGCGTCATGCAATCGACCCCGGTGATTACATGAATCACCATGAGTCCGCGATGTTCGCTGACGAGGTTGTTGCTATTCACAACAGCGGCGATCCGGCGCAGAAAGTTGACTTATTGCTACTCGGCGATGGCTACACGGCCGAAGAACACGATGCATTCATTGCCAAGGCAAAAGAACTGACCGACATTCTGTTCGCGACCTCTCCATTCAAAGAGCGCAAGGATGATTTCAACGTTTGGGCAATAGCGCCGTCATCAGACGAGTCGGGTGTATCGAGACCCTTTACAAATACATACCGGGACACACCTATCGGAGCGACCTATGACTCGTTCCGTTCCAAACGCTACATACTGACGTTCGAAAACAAGTCAATGCGACGCATCGCATCGTCAGCCCCGTACGACTTCATTGAGATCCTGACAAACACAGAAACCTATGGCGGCGGCGGCATCTATGGCCTGTTTAGCACGGCCGCGGCAAACGGTCAGTGGGCGCCGTATTTGTTTGTCCACGAGTTTGGCCATCATTTTGCCGGCCTCGCGGACGAGTACTACACCTCCGACGTGTCCTACGAAAACCCCGAGAATGTAGTAGAGCCTTATGAACCCAACGTCACGGCATTGTTGGATCCAAAAACCCTGAAGTGGGGACACCTTGTAGCGCCACACACGCCAATACCAACGCCGTGGCCAAAAGCAGAATTTGAAAAGCACTCTTACGCTGTCCAGGAACAGCGCAACGAGATGCGTGCCAGAAATGCTACCGAAGCGGAAATGAACGAGTTATTTGATTACACGATGGATTACAGCGGCAAACTATTTGCCGCGGCTGAGCATCGGGATGCTGTCGGCGCATTTGAAGGTGCCAACTATGAAGCAATCGGTTACTACCGATCGGAGCAGAACTGCATCATGTTCACCCGGATCAGTGACTTCTGCCGGGTCTGCCAGGGAGCAATCTCGCAGGTCATCGACGAATACTCCTTGGCGAATGATTAGCAGAGCCTAGCTGCGGAGCTTGTACCCGGACTTGAATATCCACCAAACCGTAATGAGGCACAGCAGCAAGAAGCCGATCACCATTCCAAGGCTTAGAGCTATCGCCACATCGGAATTCTCGTAGAAGCTCCAGCGGAAGCCGCTAATCAGGTAGACGACAGGGTTGAACAGGCTAATAGTCTGCCAGGCCGGCGGCAGCATGCTGATCGAGTAGAACGTGCCACCGAGGAACGTCAGCGGCATGATGACGAGAATCGGCACAATCGTCAGCTTCTCCCAACCGTCTGCCCAGACGCCGAGGATAAATCCGAACAGGCTGAACGATACGGATATCAGCACCAGGAACAGCAGCATCAGCGCTGGATGAGCGATGTCGATGGTCACAAAAAAGCTGGCCGTCCCCAATATGATCAAACCGATGATGACCGACTTGGTCGCAGCGGCACCGACGTATCCCAACAGCACCTCTACAAACGAGATGGGCGCTGACAACAACTCAAAAATCGTGCCTGTGAATTTTGGAAAGTAGATCGCGAAAGAAGAGTTCGAAATGCTCTCCGTCATGATGGACAACATTATCAGACCTGGAACGATGAACGCGCCGTAACTGATGCCATCGATCTCGGTGATGCGTGATCCGATCGCAGCGCCGAATATCACGAAGTACAGAGACGTCGATAGCACTGGCGCGACAATACTCTGCACGACCGTGCGCATCATGCGCGTCATCTCAGTACGGTAAATCGCTTTGATCGCATGATAGTTCATAGTTTCTGATTCACAAGGCCGACAAAAATTTCCTCAAGAGAACTTTGCGATGTATTCAGGTCGTTGAACTTGATGCCGACATCATGCAAGGCAGCAAGCAATGCCGTAATACCAGTGTGATCTTGTTTGGTGTCGTAGTGATAAGTGAGTTCGCAACCAGACTCACTGAGTTCAAGGTTGTAATCATCGAGTTCGGTTGGAACTGCCGCCAGACATTCGGATAAATGCAGCACCAGCTGCTTTTTCCCAAGATCCCGCATCAGGCGGTTCTTCTCTTCGACAAGAATAATCTTGCCGTGGTTAATTACGCCCACACGATCGGCGAGCTGCTCTGCCTCTTCAATATAGTGAGTAGTGAGGATTACGGTTACACCGGATTCACGCAAAGACCGCACGACGTTCCACATATCCTGCCGCAACTCGACATCGACGCCCGCGGTTGGCTCATCGAGAAACAGAATTTCCGGCTCATGCGCCAAAGCCTTGGCAATGAGAACCCGGCGCTTCATGCCGCCTGACAACATCATGATCTTCTCGTCTTTCTTCTCCCACAGCGACAGCGACTTGAGCACCTTCTCTATGTGGCCCGGGTTTTCCGGCTTGCCAAACAGGCCACGACTGAAGCGGGCGACATTCCAGGGCGTCTCGAAAGTTTCGGTGGGCAATTCCTGTGGCACGAGGCCTATGCGCGATCGTGTTTGCCGGTAATCATTGACGATGTCGAAATCATCAACTATCACCGAACCGGAGGTCTTCGTGACGATGCCGCAGACAATATTGATCAAAGTTGTCTTGCCTGCGCCATTTGGCCCCAACAGACCGAAGATCTCGCCTCGATTGATATCGAGACTGACCTCTTTGAGTGCCTGAAACCCGCCGTCGTAGGTCTTTGTCAGGTCTTTAATGCTGATGATTGGCTGCATGCCGTCGGATCATACAGCGACTCGTTGGAATATCCACGGGTCTGCCACGGTCTTGGCTAAAGGGCATGTTCACAACCGACAAGCTGGAACCTTAGTAAACACTACGGGCGCGAATTACTCCGCGACACAGCTGGTGTCATTCAGGACGTAGCGTGAGCCATCACGCTGATCGATGAGAATACAGGCCGACTGGTTAAGCACCAGTCGGAACTGGATCGGTCTGCTCATATCCCTGCCGAGCGGATTCGGATTTTGAATCTTAGCTGGCGGGTTGAGTTCTACTGTGAGAACGCTGCTCTTCGTCAGAGCATCGTCCGCGAGCGTCACGCTCGAGTGCAGTGCGGTGTTGATTGTTTCCTGCAGCGCTGCCCGGCTTGCGTCGGTCGCTTCACTAATGAGCGCGGGTTGATCCTGTTCAGCGCTCATCGTCTGACATGCCGTTAGCGCCAGCACCGTTACCAATGTCGTCGCTTTAATATTCATCGCTGCGGCTGCCGCATTATTCGATTGGAATCGAACGGTGACCGATAAACCACGCCATCCGTCGGCCTCAGTACTCCCGATGTCTTGCTTAGCCCGGGTGTCGGGCCAAGGCCGCTTACTGCCGGGCACGCCTGGCCATCGCGGTATGCCAATGCAGCCGCGAACCGCCCCTCAGCAGCGACACCCAATGGGTTCGTAAAGTCATCGGCGACTGAGCACCCCGGAAGCTCAGACTGATCAAGGGAATTCGGGGCACCCGGAAAGAGACCATCCGTGTAGTCACCAAAATTCTTTGCATTTACGCCGCGGAGCTGCACCGTGAAATACGTCGTGCCACAGTTATCCACCGGGTAAAAACCGTAGGGTTTGCCGCAGGTGGTCGAGCCTATTTGAATCACTTCAAAATCAACCCCACGCAGCCCGTTCATTATCGCCTCACTCGCGGAACAGGTTCCCGAGCCGGTCAGCACG
>Ga0316194_10003210_pt1 | contig 11413 bp, 8 predicted proteins | sample CroRivsedime1_MG_FD_204936 | JGI IMG/M metagenome (GOLD analysis project Ga0316194, IMG submission 204936) | Coastal sediment microbial communities from Maine, United States - Cross River sediment 1 | ecosystem: Environmental > Aquatic > Marine > Coastal > Sediment | place: USA: Maine... | reverse complement strand
GTAGCCGAAATGCCGGAAAACCTCGCCCCGGACCTTTTCATTCTTGTAGTATTCCGGTTTTTCAAAAACTTCGCGCAGTTTCGGATAAAGGTCCTGCCCCTGGTGGGTGAGCGTCAAAAACCAATCCATGTGATTGATACCGCCACAGATATAGCTGATTTCCTCCTTTGGCACTTCACAGTAGCCGGCAATCAGATCAAGGGTCGTCTGAACACCATGGCACAAACCGACGAAGGGGATTTCGGTTGCCATGCCAAGGGCCAGGCAGTTGGCCGCCATTGGATTGGCGTACTGCAGCATAATCGCACCCGGCTTTGCCAGGCGCTCCATATCCCGCGCGATGTCGGCCAAGACAGGAATGCTGCGCAGGCCGCGGAACAACCCGCCCGGCCCGAGTGAATCGCCGATGCACTGGTCCACTCCGTATGTCATCGGAATTTTGTAATCGAATTCAAACGCATCGACACCGCCGACCTGGATCATGACGACGACGAAGTCGGCGTCTTTGATGGCTTCCTGCTGATCCAGGGTCGCCCAGGCCGTGCCGGGCAGTCCGTTTTCCTGGAGCATGCGGTTGGCAAAGGCTTCCATGCGCCTTAACTTGGGCTCCGTTCTACTCATCAATGCAAACTCGCTGCCAGCCAACTCGGGGGTGGCCATAATGTCACTCATCAGCGTCTTGCAGAACACCACACTACCCGCTCCGATCATCGCTATTTTCGGTTTGCTCATTGTGATACCTCCTGATTATCATTGAGCGGAAACGCTCAATTCGGTTGTAAACTTATACATGGTTGTGTGTTCATATCTCGATCCGGGATCGAGCACCGTGGACGGAAAATCCGGCCGGTTCGGTGAATCCGGAAAGTGCTGGGTTTCCAGGCAAAATCCGCCGCGGTGATGGTAGAGTTGACCGGTTTTACCGGCAATCCGGTTTCCCATAAAGTTGCCCGAATAAAACTGAATGCCGGGTTGGGTCGTATGGACTTCCAGTATTCGGCCGGAGTTCCGTTCCATGACCCTGGCAGCCGGACACAGTCTGCCAACCGCTTTGTTTAACACCCAGTTGTGGTCGTACCCCTTTGCAATTAGCAGCTGGTCATGGTCCCGGTCAATACGGGCACCGATGACCGTGGGTCGGGTAAAGTCGAACGGCGTGCCCCTGACGGATCTCAATTCACCGGTGGGTATCAAAGACTTGTCCACCGGTGTGAACCGATCGGCGTTGATCATCAATTCATGATCTAAAATATCACCGCATCCGGCACCTGCCAGGTTGAAATAAGCGTGGTTTGTTAAATTTACGACCGTTGGTCTATCGCTTGAGGCGCTGTAATCGATCCTCAGTTCGTCTTTATCAGTTAAAGTATATATTACGGTGACCGACAGATTACCGGGGTAGCCCTCCTCGCCATCTTGGCTTAGATGCGTCAGTTCTAAACCAAGACCCTCATCCTTCTCAATCTTCCGTGCTTGCCATATCGCTTTATCGAAACCATGAACGCCACCGTGCAGATGATTCTCGCCATCATTTTGCGCCAGAATATATGCGGTATCATTCAACCTGAATCGGCCGCCGGCAATTCGGTTGGCATAGCGCCCCGCAATACAGCCAAAATAATTGGATCCGTTGACGTATTCTTCCAGCGAATCATATCCCAATATAACATCCCCCGGGTTTCCATTGCGGTCAGCAACGGTTAAAGCAACCAGCGTTGCACCATAATTGGTAATCCTGGCCTCCGTACCGTTTAGATTGATCAATTTGTAAAGGTCCACGCCCGTCATGTCGTTGGTTTGCCCAAAAGGCTGTTTTTTGATATCCATTTTTTATTCTCGGCGGTCCACAGATGTGCTTCTTAGATTGTAGGATTAATCATAGTTTTAAATAGGTTAACCAAGTTATTTAAAGTTATAGGTTACTTTTTTTTCTGCCCGTAATAGGCATCTGCTCCGTGTTTGCGTCGGTAGTGCTTGTCCACCAGGCACCGGGGCGGTCGGGGAGCTTCCGGATTTAACCCTCGGGTATGAACCTCCAATTTCGCCAGAAATTCAACTATGATTGCATGATGAACGGCATCCCGCGGATTGGGCCCCCAGACAAACGGACCGTGATTGGCGACGAGCACAGCCGGAATTTCTTCTGGGTTAAGATTAGCAAAGGCTTCGGTGATAACATGGCCGGTATTTTTTTCGTAGTCTTTAGATGTTTCGGTCCTGCTCAGCTCGCGCGTGACCGGAATGTCGCCGTAAAAATAATCGGCCTGGGTGGTGCCCATACATCGAATCGAAATGCGGGCCTGGGCGCAGGCCGTAGCATATTCCGAGTGACTGTGGACAATCCCACCACAGGTCGTAAACGCCCGGTAAAGTTCGAGATGGGTAGGCGTGTCCGAAGACGGATTCAGATCGCTGCCGATCACCTTGCCGGTTTCAAGAGACACGCAAACCATATTATCCTGGGAAAGTGTGTCGTAAGGCACACCACTGGGCTTGATAACCAGCACAGCACGGTCACGATCAACACCGGATACGTTGCCAAATGTGGAAAGGACCAGGCCACTTTCTTTAAGCGCCATGTTGGCTTGATAAACGGACATTTTTAATTCGGTTAATTCCATGCCGGCGTACCTCCCGAACACGATTGAAAAATAGTTTGCCTCACGCGTCAAACGGATTTTCACCCGGATAAAGCGGTTGTTCTGTTAACGGCGTGAAGATCGTGTCGACCCCAAGCAGTTTGAGGGCATCATAAAGAATGTCTCCACAATGTTTGAAGGCCACCGCAGCATGGTGATGAAAACGACCGAGCAAAACATGCCGGTAAAACCGCCTGAATCCCGGTAAGTAAGCGGTGCCGGTGCAGCCGAAAGTTTTAGGATCGAGGTCTAAAAATTTTCCTTCGGCAATATAGGCCTGGAGGTCATCCCCTATTCCATTTACCTGCAGGACGGTGATGGGCGACGCTGAAATCCGGCCTTCAACGGTGCCCCGGGTAATATCGGGTTCTCCTTCAGGCTCCATCAGCCGGTTCATTATGACCTGGTATTTCATGGAAGGATCCGTCAGCCGCCCCGGATCCGTGTTGCCGCAGTGAAACATCCCGACCAGATCTTGCAGGGGATAATCCGTGTGACCGCTGACTAGATCTTGCGGAATACTGTGGTTGACATCCAGTATGGTGACACTCTGATGCGTGGCATATTGCCCCAAAAGTTCAGCCGTCAGCGAGTGAGCATCATTTTCGCATGCAATCGGAAAACCTCTGGCCGCCATACGGGCATTGATAAAACAGGGCACGTGTTTGAGCGTCTCTTCCTGCTCCGTCCAGCATTGGGTCGCCATGCCGGACAATTTGAGCTCTGCTCGAAAGCCCAGGACCGCTTTTTCATAGGCTGCCAACAGTTTAACAAATTCATCCGATGGAAGGGTGTTTATATCCGCTTTCATCGAAGCCATGATTTCCGACAAATCCTCATCGGCGCTTATGCGTTGCACGGTGTTTGCCAGATCGAAAAAACCGAATTCTTCAATCTCGACACCCAACGATGCGAGGGAGGCCAGATTATAATTGCAGGTCTCGAAATCGCGCGGACGCGGTCCGAACAGTCCAAGGGTGGCATTGCGGATGCCTTTGACGATCTTTATTACCCGCAGGAAGCGCTCGATCGCTGCTGCGCCCTCTGCGGCGTCGACCACCGGGTCTTGCGGGATAAAAACATTTTTCATTAACCCCCGCTTTTTAATCGCCATCATTGCCGAAAGCATCCCGCACAGCGCGTCCCCCCGTTTTGAAGCCAGGCTGGCCGCCGATTCCTCGGCAGCCGCCAGCACCGCCACCGGGCCGCCGAATTGCTTTACAAAAAAGGCATCCTCGATTTCCGGAGAAAAATTCCCCAGAAAAAGGACGGCAGCGTCACAGCCTGCCGCTTGTATCTGCCGCACGGCTTCCAAAGCGTGATCTTTAGATTCGATGATGCTGCAATCACCTGTCGGCACAAAAAGTGACAGGCCGCGCTGTTTACACTGGGCCAGAAGCTTGCCGGTTCTGGTTTCAGAAAGTTCACGTGGGAAACAGTTTCGTGAAGCAGACACGAGCGCAATATTGACATCGGGTGAAAACGTTCCTAATGGTAGATACATTTTAAATCCTCCCTCGTTATTAAAAGGCCCTTAGACCATTTTTTCGAATTCTATTTCCGATACCCCTGCGGATGCCCTGCAGATATAGGCGGTCCCTTGCCGGCCCGCAACCCGTGGGTAGTTGGCATCAATGGCCGCAATCAAATCGCCAACCGCCCGTTTCTCCACCAGGGCGACCATGCACCCGCCAAAACCGGCACCGGTCAGTCGGGCGCCGTAAACGCCTTTGACGTCCAAAGCAATGCCCACCAGCAAATCCAACTCCGGGCAACTGACTTCAAAATCATCTCGCAAACTGCCGTGTGATGCCGTCATCAGGTCACCGAAGGTCGATAAATCTTGTGCCCGCAAGGCGTCTGCGGCGGCCAAGGTGCGGTCGTTTTCCGAAATTACATGGTGCGCTCGCCGTTGTGCGACGGCTGAAATTTCATGGGCACGTTCCCGGAATGCTTCCATATTGACATCCCGCAGCACGGGCACACCGAAATGCCTGGCGGCTTTTTCACAATCTTCGCGCCGTGCATTGTATTCCATATCCATCAAGCCGCGGTGGACGCCGCTGTCCACGATTACCACGGAAGCTCCGGACGGCAGCGGCACGCTTTGATAGCTTAAGTCGCGACAATCGATGAGCAGGGCATGATCGGCTTGCCCCAAACAGACGATAAATTGGTCCATAATGCCGCAACGCATTCCCACAAAGTCGTTTTCGGCTTTTTGAGCCGCCAGTGCCAGCTCTTTCAGATTGATTTCAGATTGCGACAGTTGCAGCAGTGTGAAGCCGACAGCTACTTCGATGGCGGCCGATGAACTCAACCCGGCGCCAATCGGAATATTACCGCTGACGACCGCATCCATGCCGCACAGTTCACGCCCTTGCTGGAGCAACGACCACACGATGCTACGAAAATAATTGCCGCATAGATTACCGGAGAGTACCTCAATGTTTTTTTGGATCCGGAATCGATCCCATTGCTTGAAGTTACGGGCATAAATGTTGATCCGGGAATCATTTCTCGGAGTGGCCGCGACTAAAATCTGCCGATCAATTGCCGCCGGCAGAACATAGCCGGCGTTATAATCGGTATGTTCACCGATCAGATTGACTCGGCCCGGCGCCTGGAAAAGGCGCGGTGCCACGCCGCCAGTAAATTTTTCATCAAAGGCATTGAGGGTTTGTGAAATAAGTGTCATCCTGTCAGCTCACTTCATCCCGAATTTGCTTAAGGGTTTTCATCACATTATTTTCACCGCGGCCGAAGTAATCATGCAAACGTAAATATTCGATATACAGCCGGTCGTAGGTTTTCTGATTTTCAGGGATGGGCTGATAAACTTCATCTTTCAAGCCGGCCATGTGTTTAGCGGCCTCAAAGATCGTATCGTAACCGCCGGCCCGGCTCCCGGCAGCCACAGCTCCAAACATCGCTGAGCCGAGTGCCGGCGTCTGTTTTGATGCCGAAATTTTGATGTTGCGGCCGGTGACATCGGCATAAATCTGCATCAGCATTATGTTCTCTTCCGGCAAACCGCCGCAGGCCACCAGCTCAACCACTTTAACATCGTTTCTCTCAAAAGCTTCTATAATCACTCGGGTTCCATAGGCGGTGGCCTCGATCAGTGCCCGGTAAATATCCTCAGGTGCGGTGCCCAGGGTTGCTCCGATTAATAATCCGGACAAAGTCACATCTACCAGAACAGATCGATTGCCATTCCACCAGTCAAGCGCCAGCAACCCGTGCTGTCCCGGTTTTTGCGAAGCGGCTTTAGCCTCCAGCAATTGATGAACGCTCACCCCCAGTTTTCCTGCTTCGATACGATATTCCTCCGGAATGCAATTGTTCAGGAACCAGGCGAAAATATCTCCGACACCGGACTGACCGGCTTCAAAACCAAACAAACCGGGAATAATACCGTCTTCGACCACACCGCACATACCTTCCACACGCTGTTCTTCTTCACCCAGCACCATGTGACAGATGCTGGTTCCCATAATCATCACCATACGTCCAGGTTCGGTGACGGTGGCTGCCGGTACGGAAACATGGGCATCGACATTGGCAATCGCCACCGCCGTACCTTCCTTGAGAAGCGTCCATTCAGCCGCCTGCACGGTCAGTCCGCCCGCTCTTTCACCGATCGGATAAATGGTGCGTGACAATTTTTCATCCACGACCCTTTCCAGGCGCGGATCAAGGGTCTTGAAATAATCGTCTTTGGGATACCCTTCCCTTTTGGACCAGATGGCTTTGTAGCCGGCCGTGCACGAATTTCGTTTTTCAACACCGGTGAGCTGCCAGACAACCCAGTCGGCGGCTTCGATCAGCCGGTCGGCCCCAGCGTAGATCTCCGGGGCTTCATCCAGAATCTGCAGCGTTTTGGCAAAAAACCATTCGGAAGATATTTTTCCACCATAGCGATCGAGCCAGGATTCTCCCATTTGACGGGCCGTGGCGTTGATTTTGTCCGCTTCCGGCTGCGCGGCATGGTGTTTCCACAACTTAACCCATGAATGCGGGTTGCGACGATATTCCGGTAACATGCAAAGAGGGGTCCCGTCTCTTTTGACCGGCAGCATCGTGCAGGCCGTGAAATCAATCCCGATTCCGATAACGTCTTCAGGCTGAATGCCGGCCTGAGCCAGGACATCCGGTATGGTTTTTTGAAATGTACGAATATAATCTTCCGGATCCTGCAACGCCCATTCGGGTTCAAGGAAAATCGGATGGCCCGCCACCGGCAACTGTTTATCGATAACTCCGTTTTGGTAAGAATAAACCGAAGCGGCAATTTCTTCGCCCGTCTTTGTTTCTACCAAAACGGCCCGGCCCGATTCGGTTCCGAAATCGATTCCAATGGCATATTTGTTTTCACTCATTAATGCCTCCTCCCACCAGGGGTATGAATCAAGACTGTTGGTTATTGGTATGTCCGTGGCAATTTGTGGTATGTCGACATGCCTAGTGTCGGAGTACTATTAACCTCCGCCTTCGATAAAAAAGCGAATAACTCCAGTTTCCCAACAGCCGTGAAGGGGTATCTACTCCTTCACAGCACCCGCCGTTAAACCTTCAACCAGTCTCTTTTGGACAAAAGAAAATAAAATAATGGTGGGTACGATGGTTAAAACAGCGGCGGCGGCGACCTGACCCCATCTTATGAGAAGGGCGGATGACAGCCGCTGAATGACCAAAGTAGCTGTGGCGGTCCTCTGACTTTGGCTGATAACCGAGACAATTAAATAATCGCCCCACGAAACCACAAATGAAAAAAAACCGGCAACCATGATTCCCGGCGCACCCAGCGGCAGGATAATATAAAGTAAGCGCTGGAAAATATTGCAACCATCAATCCGGGCCGAGTCATCGATATCCACCGGAATATTGTCGAAGTACCCCTTCAGCATCCAGATTGAAAATGGCAGTACCAGAATCAACTGCCCCAAAACCACGCCGATAACAGTGTCAAGCATTTGCAATGAAAACACAATTAAATACATGGGAATAATCAACAGAACTTGGGGAAACATCTGGGTTGAGAAAATGCCCAGAATGATCGCATTCTTCCCCTTGATTTTAAAGCGACTCAGCCCATAAGCCCCCGCAATGGAAAAAATCAGTGCCAGAAGCGAGACAACCGTTGCAATCTTAAAAGAGTTCATAAAGTAGGTCGGATAATCGGTTACCGACAAAATAGTTGTATAGTTCTCCAGCGTAAATTCATGCAGCGGCGCAATAACCTTCCCGGTAAAAATAGATGCCTGGGTACGAAACGAACAGTAAATAATCCATAACAGCGGCAAAATAAAAAAAGCCATCGAAATCAAGACAATGGTGTAAGCGGAAATGGCCACGCCAATTTTGTGCCGCGCTTTTGACATTACGAGATGTCGTCCCTTTCACTTAATTTTATAAAGACGATGAAGTATAGCATTAACAACAGCAGCATGACCGTTCCGATACTGGCACCGTATCCGATGGTGTAACTGTTCCAGCACTGGCGGTAGACATAAACCGGCAGAACATCGGTGGCGTTCACAGGCCCTCCGCCGGTGGCCAGGTAAACGAAATCAAAATTGTTAAAGGTCCACAGCACATGGATGGTGACCATCACGATCACCATGTTGCGGATACCCGGCAGGGTTATATACCAAAAGCGATGCCAGGCACCGGCGCCGTCGATTTCAGCGGCCTCATAATAGCTTTTGGGAATTGCCTGCATGGCCGCCAGGAAGGCAACACCATAAAAAGGAACATTTCTCCAAAGATGCAACAGCATGATAAACGCCAGGGCAACTTCCGGATCGCCCAGCCAATACCGATTTAATTCTTCAAATCCCATCGTTTTAAATACAATGTTGATCAACCCGATATCCGGTTGCGCCATAAATTTAAACATAATCACCGTTGCCGCCACCGGAATGACCCAACTGGCCATAATGATACTTTTAAACCAGGACATTCCCGGCAGATTTTGAGTCATGGCCCATGCCAAAATTAGACCGAACAAAAACTGCAAGAAAACCACCACCACCGTCAGCGTCACGGAATGATAAAGTGAAATCCAAAATATTTCATCCGACATAAGCCTGATAAAGTTTTGCAGGCCGACAAATTCAACCCCTTCTTTGAGGAAGTGTTTATTCGTAAAGGCAATGCGGATTCCTTCCAATAATGGATAGACGGTGAATACCCCCATGACGACCAGGGCCGGCAGGATTAATAAAATTCCCTGTTGTTTTCTTGCTGTCATCATCGTGGTTAAGTACTTTCCGCCCCTTTTTCTGATAGCATGTCGTCAGAAATTGAAGGTTTCAGGTGTCAGTGTTCAGGTTTCAGGCAATCAGATGACAGATATCAGAAGCCAGAGGACAGAAGACAGAGGACATACGACAGAGGCCAGGAATACGAATTCGGAATGGAGAATTCGGCCTCCGGCTCATAGGGGGCCTGCGCCTCAGAGCGAAGTCGGAATCAATCAAATTTGGATTTCAGATTGCAAATTGAAACTGCAATCACCTATTACGCTCTGCCTCATAACTTCTACTTTATAAGTTTCAAGCCTCCAATACTTCTGGCTATCATTCCTACCAGCCTTAAGCCTGCTAAACTGATAAGTCCAAGTTTTATTTAAACTAATCGGGATCTTCCTCGGTTTTCCTGACACCCGAAACCATATACCGATACTTTGCGCCACTAAATAGCCAGTGCCATGACTGCCCCGCAGCGGTCTTTTCTTCCAGCCAGACTGCGAAGCAGCCGATAGTCTTTATTGCTTATAGTTCATTGTTGTTCTTTAATTCCATAATCCGGTTGTAAAGCCATTTTGCGGCCTCTGATGGCGTTTTCTTATCATAAATGACATAGTTAACCGCTCTCAGGTTGGCTTCACTGACAGGACCCCAGTTTATCGGCGCCATCGTTACCGATATCGGCAACTCGTTGGCAAAACCTTTCATCCACCATTTGATGCCCGCTTTTTCGAAGACATCCATATCGGCAGAATCTTTCCTGGAGGGGATGCCGCCCGAGTCGACCAGCCAGCCGGCCATATTTTCCTTGGAGACAATGTACTTGATAAGCTCCCAGGCCCCCGCTTTGTCTTTCGAGTAGGCATTCATCATAATCGGTTTTACTTCAAGATAGGTTGCTGCAACACCGTCCAGGCTGTAGGGCAGTCTCGTAATTGCCGTTTTGTTCTCAAGGATATCTTGAGCGGCGGGACTTTCCGTTCTGCGGCCCCAAAGCCATGGGCCCATGGGTGCCATGGCCCATTTTCCAGCCACATAGCCCGGGTCTTCGACCGGCCAGCCGGTTCCTCTCACATTCAAATCGCATGCCGGAAAATCACCGCCTTTGAAAAGTTCATCATAGAGGGTCAAGACCTTCTCAAATTGCTCTGCCGTGCCGTTAAAGACAATCTCCCCGCTTGACACATCAAACAAATTTTTCCTTTGGCTCACCTGATAATACCATGAAATAAATTCCTGGGCCGCCCTCGGATCACCGACTTCGGTGCAAACAAAGAACCCATAGGTTTTCTTAGCCGTCAATTCTGTAATTTTCCTGGCGGTCTGGATCAACTCATCCCAGGTCTGCGGGATCTTCAGGCCATGCTTTTCAAATATATCTTTGCGATAGACCATGGCCCGGGCATTCGTATTGTAAGGCAGTCCGTATAATTTACCATTAATTCGTAAAGGGGCTAAAGTGCTTTCGATAAATTGATCGCTCTCCGGCCAACTTTTAAAATACGAATCCAAAGGCTCAATCAGCCCTTTCTGGACATAAACTGCGGTATCTTCCAATAGCCCCTCGATAACATCCGGCGTAGCGCTTTTAGCCTGCAACAAGAATTTATTCCTTTGATCTTTATATTTTCCGGGGCCATAAAAATTGTCTACCGTATAGCCCGGCAACGCATTTTTGATATCCGTTTCCCATTTGCTGATATATTCCGGCGAAACCTCCTGGGTGACGAAAGGCATGTTCCAGAAGGAAAGGGATTTTTCCGCTTTTACGTCGGAAAGCAGACCAAAGGGGGCCCCCGTCAATAAAACGACACTTAACCCAATAAGAATCCATTTTCTTTTAGACATTTTCGCACCTCCTATTTGTTGCTGGTTGTTGTTATGCCTTGCTTTTTAGCAGAATCGCGTAGATTGATACGGAAACCATGATAATCAATCCATAGATAAGTTGAATCCAGAATCCGGTCAGCCCGATGGCGATAATGCCGGCTTCCAGTGAACCGATGATGATCGCCCCGATAAACGTTCCGAAAATCGTGCCCATGCCGCCAAATACAGAGGTTCCTCCGATGAACACAGCTGCCAGGGTCGTCAGCAGATACCCCTGCCCCTGGCTCGGCCAAAAATAAGTGACCTCAAGGGTAGATAATATCCCGGCAAAGGCGGCAAAAAAACCCATCTGCATAAAAACGATCGTTTTTACCCGTTGGACATTGATACCCATCATCCTGGAGCTTTCCGGGTTGTCTCCCACGAAAAGAATATGAGATCCGAACCGGTGACGATTGAGCAGCATCCAGAATCCGATGCCCAACATTAGCATCCAAACTGCCTGGGCAGGAATTTCGCCACCGATTCGCCCCACTGCCAGGGAGTAGAATACGGTTTCTTTGGCTTTGACGAGCGCAATTCCTTTTCCCTGTGCGATCACGTTGACCATCCCGCGAAAAAAGAACATGGTGCCGATGGTTGCCACCAGAGATGGAATCCCTACGCGCACGATAAGAATCGCGTTGATGG
>Ga0316194_10003209_pt1 | contig 11413 bp, 6 predicted proteins | sample CroRivsedime1_MG_FD_204936 | JGI IMG/M metagenome (GOLD analysis project Ga0316194, IMG submission 204936) | Coastal sediment microbial communities from Maine, United States - Cross River sediment 1 | ecosystem: Environmental > Aquatic > Marine > Coastal > Sediment | place: USA: Maine... | reverse complement strand
TAAAGGACGATGGCCAGACTCAAATTGGAAAAAAGAAGCATCATCGGGAAAAAAGAGCCGATAATTTTGACCAATCTGATGTTCTTATCGACATAGTTTTTAGAGGCGGCTTCCACCCGGGCGGCTTCTTCTTTTTTTTGGTGATGGGCCTTGATAATGCGAATACCCGCAAAACGCTCCCGGATCACTTCGGTGAGATCTGAAAAAGCGGCCTGGACCGTCTGATAGCGGCGATGCATTTTTTTGCTGAAAAAACGGGTGCTGATAACGATCAGCGGCATGGGGATAAGGACAAAAGCGGTGAGTGTGACATTGATGTAGGCCATGAAACCGATGGCGGCCAACCCCAGAACGATGGCATCATTTAATGCCACCATGCCCATGCCGGTGGCCATGCGGATTTGTTGAATATCGTTGGTGGCATGGGCCATCAAATCGCCGGTCTTGACCGTGTCGAAATAGGCGGCGGAGAGGCATTGCAGGTGGGCAAACAGCCTGTTTCTCAGTCCTTCCTCGATTCGCCTGGCGGTACCCAAAAGGCAGCGACGCCAGATATATCGGAAGACACCGATAAATCCAGCGATACCAATCATGACAAGTGCATAGGATAGCAGCTGCGAACCCTCCAACGTGAATGCCGTCAGGTCATCGACGACACGTTTGATGATCCGGGGAATAAAAAGTTGGAGTAAATCGACGATGATCAGGCTGAGCAGCCCGATCAAGATTTTGGCGCGATTTTCGATGAAATAAGGTTTAATCAGTTCTGAGGCGGTCATCATGCTGGTTGCTGGCTACTGGTCATTGGCTTCTGGGTTTGGCGGAATGAGATCTAATTTTTAAGTAGATGACACTGATCAGAAATTAAAATCAGGCCATCATCCTCTTTTCATACCCAATATTCCATTATTCCACCATTCCATTGGTTATCTATGGGCAACCACCACCCCTCCGGGGTGAAATCAAAGCCTGGTCCTCTGGGCCAGGATTCTTTACTTTTGAACAATGGCTAACTATAAAGGCAGTAAATTATAACTGCAAGCTATTTAAAAACAAGGTGCTGGTTAATTTTCATCACCCCACCATAGACGTTTTTTAACAGGGGACCAGCTTCCAGGTGCCAGCGACCGGGAGCCGGCATCCAGCAACCAATGACCGTTTTGGAATCATTGACTTTGCAATGACAGCTTGTTATTGTAATCCTTATGGAATCAGGGAGCATTGTTGAATATATCGACCGCCAAAAAATCATGTGTGCGGTTATCCTGGAAGTCAAAAATACGCGGTTGAGGCTATTGACCGAAAACAATCGCGAGGTCAAACTTTCAGCCGGTCGACTGCTGCATGCGGATAAAACGCGCATCGATTTGTCCATGGGACGGGACAATATGGTGAACACCCTAAAAGGGGTTGCCGATAAACGTAAAGCGCTGATCCGCCAGGTGGACATCAAAGATCTGTGGGAAGTATTAAATACGGAGCAGGTGTGGATTGATCTGGAGACCATGACAGAGTTTTGCTTTCCGGACAGTCCTTCGGCTGATCATGAGTCGGCCATTATCCGGGCATTTTTTGACGACAGGCTGTATTTCAAATTCAACCTTGATAAATTTTTTCCCAATTCCGTAGAGAAGGTTGCACGCATAATTGCCGAGCGCCAGGAAGAGGACCGCAAAAACAGGATTGTCGAGTTCGGCGGTGATTTGTTGAGGGCTCTGTTAAACGGCATCCCGCCGCCCGGCGATGGGAAGGAGGATTATACACCAGAAGTTATTAATATATTAAAGTCCTATTATCTTTTTGATAAAGATAGCGAAGATCAGGCCTTGGCCAAGGCCATGATCAGCAAAGCGGGTCTGGATGGGACGACGGGGCTTTTCCCGCTTCTCGCAAAACTGGACGTTTTTGATGAGAACGAAAATATCGACTTGCTGCGCTTTGAGATCGGCACCGAATTTTCCGATGAAATACTGAACGCTTCCCGCAATCTTGCGCTTTGCGTTCAGGATTTTTCCGCTGACGGGGGGCGCACGGATCTGACCTCGCTACCCCTGATGACCATCGACGGACAATCCACCCTCGATTTTGACGATGCTCTCAGCATCGAAAAGATTGGAGATCAGTATCGTCTCGGCATCCATATCGTAGATGTCGGCCATTATGTTCGCAAGGGCGATGTTATCGATCAGGAAGCGCTTTCCCGGGGAAGTTCCATTTATATGCCCGATCAAAAAATCTCCATGCTGCCGACCGAACTATCCGAAGGATTGTGCAGCCTGAGGGCGGGCGAGTTGCGGCCTGCCATCAGTACGATGGTGAGTCTGAGCCATTCACTGGAGATTGTCGACTATGAAATCCTGCCGAGTTTGATCAATGTCAAACACCAGCTCACCTATTATGACGTCAACCAGGCAGCCGATCAAAACCAGGACGTAATGATCCTGGGTGATATTGCACAAAAATTTCGCCAAAGGCGGCTGGATGCCGGGGCCGTTCAAATTTCGCTGCCGGAAATCAATGTATGGCTGGCGGATGATCGCACCATTTCCGTCAATAAAATCAATCGAGAAAGCCCCGGCAGAATGTTGGTTGCCGAACTCATGATTTTAGCCAACTGGCTGTCGGCCAAATATCTGGCCGACAATGACATACCAGCCATTTTCAGAACCCAGCCCCCGCCCAGGGAACGTCTTTACAGGGGAGATGAGGGTACCCTTTATCAGAACTGGATGCAGCGGAGATTTTTAAGCCGATTTGTTTTGAGCCATCGTGCGGATAAACACTCCGGACTGGGGCTGGATGCTTATGTGACGGCGACCTCGCCCATCCGTAAATATTTCGATCTGGTTACCCAGCGGCAGATACGTGCGGCACTCGGTTTAGAGCGACCCTGCACTTCTGAAGAAATCGACCGGCTAATCCAATTGCTCGAAGTGCCCATGAGCCATGTACCGCGGATTCAATCCGGCCGACACCGATACTGGCTTTTGAAATATCTCGAACAGCATATCGGCGAAAAAGAAGAAGCCATCGTTTTGAAAAAACAGAGAAATTATTACCAGATCCTCCTAACCAACTACATGATTGAATGCGATCTTCCCATATCCGGTGGTTTTGTGTTAAAGCCCGAGGATCTCATTCAGGTGACGATTCAAAATGTCAGGGCCAGGGATGCCCAAATCGTGGTCTACATTGGATGATGATGACAGAGGGTTTGGAATTCGGAAGTGGGAATGCGGAATGATGGAATCGCTTCGCTCCGGCTGTTTATATGTACAAAAACGATCCTAACATTCCCATCGAGCTAAACGACCTAAATTTGTCCTGCCTGCCTCGCTTATCCCATGGATTTTTTAGCCTATCCCTCCGGGGCGGCTGCGGCAGGCGGCACTGGGGAGCGTTACAGCTCGAAACAGCGGCGTGCTTTTAGTGAAACCTCCAAAACCATCCTGCTTTTTTCTTTTTTCTATAGTTTTAATCATAAAATGAATATTTCTCTTGAAAAAATAAATTAAATAAAATACAGGTTTATATTAAAAATAAATCTTATTCAGGGAGCTTGTTTATAGTGGGAATCCAAGAGCGTAAGGAAAGAGAAAAGGAGCGACGGCGCCAGCAGATTATGGTTGCCGCCAAAAGGGTATTTTCAGATAAAGGCTTCAGTAAAGCGACCATGGAGGATATCGCCCAGGAAGCTGAACTCAGCCCCGGTACCTTATATCTGTACTTTAAGAACAAAGAGGAACTTTACGCCTCGCTTTCTCTGAGGATACTCCAATATCTTCTTATTCGGGTTGAGCACGTCAACGATGAGAAAAACGCCAATCCGGAGGAAAAATTAAAAGCTTTAATGGATGCCATGTACGATGTCTACGAATTCGATCCACTTATCATCATTAACATGTTTCACCTGCAATCGAGCGAGACATTAAAGAATTTATCGCCTCAGCTGATGACCGAAATAAAGGATTTATCCCGCAAGTCACTGGGCTCCATCGCCAAAATTTTTCAAGACGGCGTCGATCAAGGCCTGTTTATCGACCGTCATCCGACCGCCCTGGCCGATACCTTCTGGTCCTTATTTTCCGGTGTCGTGCTCTGGTTGACGAGCAAAAGACTTATCAATCAGGAAAAGGATTATCTTAAGGAGACCCTAGAGCTTGCCTTCGAAGTTTTTGGCCGGGGCATTAAAAAGGATTAAAAAAGCCGTGTGATTTCATCTACCTCAAACTGAGGCCATGGGGCCGGTTGCGCTTTTTTCAGCGCCGCAATTCCTTGGCCTTTTGCCAGCACTTCACCAATACAGGTCACATCGATGCCGGCCCTGCGAATTGCCGACATCAGCGATTTACAGCCGGTCCGGCGGCAGCAGATCAACAGACTGCCGGAACCGATCAGACCCAGTGGATCAATACCCAGCAATCGGCAAACCTGGCGGGTTTCCTCAAAGACGGGAATGGCATCCATATCAATTTTAATTCGATATCCCCCGGCGATACTCAATTCTTTTGCTGCGGTGGCCAAGCCGCCTTCGGTGACATCATGCATGGCGCTGACTGACCCGGATTCAGCAGCAAGCCGGGCTTCTGTGATGATGCTGATACTCGCCAGAAATTGGCGGCTTGAGTCAATTTCCGAATCGGCCATACCGAGATTCTTCAAACGGTCGCCAAATTCCCTGGCAATGATCGCTGTGCCCTCCACCGCCACGCCTTTGGTCAGCAATATACAGTCTCCGGGGGCCATATTGCGCTTATCGATCAAGTCGTGTCTGGCGACCGTCCCCGCCATCATTCCGGTCACCACCGGTCGTGTGACGGCGTCGGTAATTTCGGTATGACCACCGCACAGTGTGATATCCCACTGGCGGCAGAATGCTTTCAGTTCATTTATGACATTGCGAATTTCATGCGGGGTGACACCGCAGGGGAACAACAACGTGGTCAGAAGCCAGCGGGGTTTTGCCCCTGAAGTCGCAATGTCATTGGCATTGATCAAGACGGCATATTGGCCGATGGAATCCGTTGCAAAGGTGATGGGATCCGATTTAAGCACCAGTACTTCTTCCGATGCGACGTTTACCGCCGCCGTGTCCTCCCCGACCCCCGGGTTAATAAGAATCGAGGGGTCATCAAAAACGAATTGATTTAAATATTCGCGCAGCAGATCATTCGGCAGTTTTCCGGGAGGCAATGGAATGCGCTGACGCACGATGTTTTTAAGTTCGGTTAGCTGTGAAATATGAAAGTCAGCCCCGACCCGGGTCTTCTCGGATTGTGCCGACGGGTCAAAAAACATGGTGAGAGCCCCGGCCATCCGGATTTCTTGCAAAATCGCCGGTTCTGCAGCCACGACCATGACTTGGTGTAGCGGCAGATTCATTTTTTTGGCCGCCAACGCTACCGCATCGATATTCGGGCTGTGTGCCTGCAGTCCTTGGCGGCATATGATCGTATCGAAATCCGAAATGTTGATGTAGGATACATTGGACAGCCTTTTTAGAACGGATTCATAACTGCCGTGGCTGATTATGGCCAGGCGGAGGTCCCTTGAACGCAGGTACCCTATCACTGCCTCGGCATCGGAGGGGGAAGTTGGGGATTTTTTCGTTATCGCATCTTGTTTATACGCTTCAATCAACGTACCTTCGAGATGGAAGACCACCGCTTTGATGTGCATTGCTTCGTTTTGCATATTGAATTAGGAGTTATGCCTTGCTGCTTTTAGGCTTCAGAATCGCCGGCAAGGTGCTGGAATTTTTGCAACGATATGTATAGACGATTTAATCAAAAAAAACAATGGCGGGCACAGTAACAGAATCAGTTGCGTAAAGCCAGTGCGTTGGCTTTAAAATGTTTATTTTCAAGAAAAATATTGCGAATATAGTAAAGTCGTTAATATTTTAGAAAGTTATTGCAGATTTATCAGATGAAATTCTAATGGTTATCATAAATAAACTTTGTGAAAACAGCCCTTCAAATGTCAAATTTTCCCCTATGAAAATCCTGCTGATATATCCGTATTTTCTCGAAACCCGGGTGCATACCACCGAAGATGTGCGTGCCGTGCCGCTGGGGGTGTATTATGTGGCATCTGTTTTAAAGGAAAATCGATATGATGTGGAGATTTTAAACTGGTACAACATCAATACGAGGCCCCATGAAATCCGGGAAGTGCTGGCCCGGGGAAAGCCCGATGTCATCGGCTTTTCCATCCTGCATGCCAACCGCTGGGGGGGCATCGAAATTGCAAAAATTGCCAAACAGATCGACCCCCGGGTGACCATCGTGTTCGGCGGCATCGGCGCCACTTTTTTATGGAACCATTTCCTAACCCATTTTCGCGAAGTTGACTATGTGGTGATCGGTGAAGGGGAGTACACGTTTTTAAAATTAATTAAATATCTTGAATCCGATCGTTCCCAGACGATTGAAACGATCAGGGGGATTGCATTCCGGCAAGACGGGCAGGTAATCCGGAGCCGGGAGGCCGAAGCCATCGGCTGCCTTGATGATTTGCCGGTGCCTGCCAAATATTTTTCATATCAGCATCTGTCATTGACCCGGGGATGTGCCGGCAAGTGCAATTTTTGTGGATCTCCCCGGTTCTGGGGGAACACTGTCCGGTTTCACTCCGTTGACTATTTTGTCGATCAAATCGAGCGTCTGTATCGAAAAGGTTCCCGGTTTTTTTATTTTTCAGATGACACGTTTACAGTCAACAAGAAACGGGTTATCGATATATGTAAAAAAATTATTGAAAAAAAGCTGGACATCACATGGAACGCCGTATCCCGGGTAGATTATATCAGCGCAGAGATCCTTTACTGGATGAGAAAAGCCGGCTGTATTCAGATCAGTTACGGCGTTGAAAGCGGTTCGGAAAAAATAAGAAATTTTTTGCAAAAAAAGATCACCACTGCCAAAATCCGAAATGCCTTTGCCTTGACCCAATCATACGGTATCATGGCCCGGGCCTATTTCATATACGGCTGTCCGCAAGAAAGCCGGCAAACCATAGAAGAGACGATTGCGCTGATCGAGGACATCAAACCCCTGAGCGTCATCTTTTATATTCTCGATATTTTTCCGGGAACCCGTCTTTATGAGGACTTCAAACATCGCCTGGGGGTTACCGACGATATCTGGCTAAACCGGGCGGAAGATATCATGTATTTTGAGACCGATCCAGATTTAACTCGGGAAATGATACTTGATTTCGGGCAAAAACTGAGATCAGCATTTTATGAAAAACTGCCTGGTTTTGCCGAAGCCTTGCAGTTAATTGACAGCGCTGACCTTTACCCTTTGCACGCAGGTTTTTATTCAAGGCTTGCAATGACCTTCGATCATGGGGATTACAGCCGAATTGACGCCATAAAGTATAATAAAGGCATTGCTGAAAAATTGTACCGGCGATCATTGACGTATTATCCAGATGCCAGGGCCTATTTGGGGCTGGGTATCTTGAGCCAGAAACGGGGCGATTATGGCGAATCCGGCCGCATCCTGTCCCGGGGGTTGACTCAACATCCGGAGGATCCCCAGCTTAACATTTGTATGGGCGTCTGCCTGATGAACCTGGGAGAATATGAGCAAGCTTTGTCCCATTTCCTTAAATTTCGGAATGTAAAGGAAGCGGTGAATTTTGCGGCCGAGTGTTACAAGGCACTGGGGAGGGAGAACCCTGATAGCCTCTTATGAAACTACGCCAAAATGGCACGGTTTTTTGGTGATTAGACTGGCCGCCGCGATGGCCTGGATTAAACAGCGAACCGCAGAATATCGAATAACGAATAACGAATTTCGAAGGATGGAATCGCTTCGCTCTGTTTTTTTTAACAAATAAAATAGAAAGAATTCCTTAATTCGACACTTGTTCGCCTCTGGAGAATTCGTCAATCGACATTGGACATTTGTCATGCTGGAGTTTCTTTTTCGATTAAACTGGCCGCTGTTCAGGACAGAGGCGGCGCTTATTTTAACCCAGTAGCTCATCGCTTAAAAATCTCCGCAGCCTCTGCGTTTTCTGCGATTGGTTGAACTTTTACATTTGGTCCCTAACAAGGCAATGTGAAAAAGAGCTGGCCCGATGACACGCCCAATTTCCGCACTCGTTATAGGAGCTGGAGAATTCGGCCGACATTATGCCGACATCCTGTCCCGTCTCAACAGCAGACGATTGCCCCATGTTCCCCAAATCGGGCGGCTCATCGTCACCCGAACCCTATTTGAGTCTGCCGGCAGATTGGCCGAGTCGCTTCGGCAAAATGCCGGCTGCTGCGTTAAGGAATTGGTGGCTGCAGAAGCATCAGGTATTGACCAGGTCCGCGATATACTGAAAACCTATCATCCCGGGCTGATTGCCATTACAGCCAAGGATAAAAATCTGGGTGACACCATTCATGCGATTTATGCCGGGGAGGCCATCAATTACGGGGTCGTTCTGTGCGAAAAACCGTTTTGCAATGCGGATGGGGATGGCTCCAGCCTGCAATATTTTCATACCTTGAAACCTTATAAAAATTCAGGACGTTTCGGCCTGGAGCTACCTCTGGCGGTGATTGCCGGCGCAATGATGCAGATCAGGGATCTTCGTTATCTGTTACTGAATGCAAGTAGATTCGAGTTCTTGTGGCAGACACGTGACAGAGGTGACAACAATGTCATCGATGACCTGGTGTTGCATCCGTGGTCGTTGATACCACCGCAATTTAAAGCAAATCAAATTGACGTCTTTGATGGGGGCAGTCAGGCTGATATTCGAGTCAACCTGCAACACTCCCACAGCAGGCAGAGAGTGCCCTGCTGCATCCGGTTGAGAACCGGGGGTAACTCCCGTGGCATGGTGATTGACGATATGGTCATCGGCATTACTAATCAAGGTAGCCTGACAAAACTGGTTCAGGTCAACAGTTCTTTAAATGATACGGTTTTAAGCCAAAATACACCTATAAAAGGGAATGTTTTGCTGCAGGTAAACAATCCTCTCGAGCAACATATTGTGGCGGCCTTGCGCCGCAAACCCATTGTCGATCTGTCCCGCGCTTATGAATCACAGCTCTTTCTTGAACAGGTGCGGGGGTATAGACCCTAAGCCGGATCCGCCGCGGAGAATTGAAAATATACCAATACAGTTTTATTACTAGGAAACGTTCAAAAATTGCAACTAAAGGCCTAAATTCAAAACGATTGGAGGCAGGATATGACTGCATTACAAGAAAAAACTGGGACATTGACAAGTGCCGACGGTGTGAAGATATTTTATCGGCATTATCCGGCTGAATCCGAACGTGCCCGCATGGTGATCGCCCACGGTTTGGGAGAGCACTCCGGCCGCTACCGAAACGTTGTCGAGCGCATGCTGCCGAAGGGCATCAGTGTTTGGGTGCCGGATCATCGGGGACATGGCCAAAGCGAAGGCAAGCGTGGACATGTTCTAAATTTTGTCCAATATCTCGCGGACCTTCGTTTATCGGTTGAGCTGGCAGGAGAGGGTCGTCCCGAAGGCATGAAATGTTTTCTGTTGGGCCACAGCATGGGCGGCTTGATCGCCCTATATTTTGCCCAGCAGTATCCGGGGTTTATTGACGGGGTGGTCGCCTCATCGCCGGCTCTGGGAATGGCTATTGAAATTCCCGGTGTAAAAAAAGTACTGGGGTCGTTGATGTCCTACATCTGGCCGGGATTGACCATGGGCAATGAACTGGATGCCGGTAAAGTCAGTCACGATCCGGAGGTGGTCCGTGCCTATGAAACCGATGCCCTGGTGCACAACCGGGTCAGCGCACGTTTTTTCACCGAGTTTTTAGCCGCCATGGAAACCGTGCATGTACAGGCTTCAGCCTTGAAGGTTCCGACATTGCTGCAGGTGGCTGGCGACGATCAGCTGGTGAATGCCCGGTCTTCCGCACAATTTTTTGAAAAACTGGACCTCGAGGACAAAACCCTGCATGTCTATGAAGGACGGTATCACGAGATTTACAATGAAGGTGAAGATCTGCGAAGACAAGTGCTCGAGGATCTGGAAGATTGGCTGGAGGCCCATCTGAGATTGAATATTGAAGAATGAATATTTAAGGATGGCAGCCGTTTTTATTGATCGTTGAATGATCGTCGATCCCGGATGTTCATTAATGATCTTAAATCGACAGAATACAATTATTCGACATTCTTCATTTGTCCTTCGTCATTCATAGATTATTCCAAAACATTAAACTCTATCGGTTCTTTTAAAGTCGGTTGGATGGCGACAGGGCCGATGATCTTTTTTTCAGTGGGATTTTCCTTGCCCCACCAGTTTTGGGCAGCTTGCACCCGACCGTTGCCGCCGAGCACTTTGATCTCCCAACCGCCATTGTTCAGTATATTATTCTGCACGATTTGGACCCGGCTGTTTTCCAGTAAAATCCCTCCCGAACTGTTTTCTGTAATAACGGAGTCCTCTATCAAAAGCTGAGTCTTGCGGGCGGCGACTCCTGATTTTATCGACGTTCGAATAAGGCTATTTGAAATCTCAGCTTTGCACTCTTCCATCACGATTCCCCAGCCGTTGTCCTGAAACCGGCTGTTTTGAATGGAGATGTTTGAATGAGATGCTCTGAAGCCAAATTCGGCATTTGATATGGTGCAAAAGCTGATTTTATTTTCGGTATGGCTGCGGTCCAAAATGATGCCTTTCCAGCTTGTCATGTTCAGACTGGACAAACGGACCGGATCGTCTCTGGTCCCTAAAATTTGTAATTCACCCTTCACAATTATTCCGAGGCTGTCGAACCATATTACCGTTCCCGCATTTACGGTAAGCTTGGCATCGGGTTTGACCACCAGCGCATCGTTGACAAGATAGGGACTTTTTTCGATATTTAACACATAATCAGTGGATATCACGGCCGGCAGCAGGGTTGGTTTGCCGATTTTCACCGGACCCAGGGTATCCATCCATTGGCTGCCTACACCGGATTTAGCCCTGAGATATCCAACCAGGCGGCCATAGGCCATTCGATCTCGGGCTTTAATGCGATAGGCCCCGATGTAGACACCCGGCCGTTTCTCTTTCATGGGGAGGCTCTCGATAAGCGGCGGAATGCTCCAGCTGGCGATTTGGTTTTCTTCGCCGATCATTGCCACTTTTATATATTCCCCCGGTTGCAGAAGTTTGCCGGCGCCGTTATGAACCAGGGCTTGAATTTTAGGCGGCGGCACGCTGACCGCGGGCGGGTTCGGGATTGTGGCAACCATCTGCATGCACAACTCGGCGGCAGCTTTCATGTGAGTGGCCTGGTGATGGTTGAGAGCGGTTTTGAAGACGGCCGTCGCCAACCCGAAGGGGGTTATGGCCAACTCGCCTTCTTCTAAATGGACAGTGTGGTCGAGCTTCCACAGCACCTGACCGGAATCGCAGCGAACCATCC
>Ga0316194_10003201_pt1 | contig 11428 bp, 10 predicted proteins | sample CroRivsedime1_MG_FD_204936 | JGI IMG/M metagenome (GOLD analysis project Ga0316194, IMG submission 204936) | Coastal sediment microbial communities from Maine, United States - Cross River sediment 1 | ecosystem: Environmental > Aquatic > Marine > Coastal > Sediment | place: USA: Maine... | reverse complement strand
TTTACCCAGAACCATGAGTTTGAAAAAGGAGATCACCGCATTAAAAACAAACTGTTTGAGCCGCAAAATTTTCAGCATGTCCGGCAGGCACTCGACAGGCTCCGGCCGATTGCAGAAAAAAATGCAGCAATTCTGGCGCAACTGGCCCTGGCGTGGGTGATTTCCCATATCGACACATTTGCGATTGCCGGTGCCCGCAATGCCGACCAGGTGATTCAAAATGCCCGCGCTGCTGAAGTTATTTTGTCCGAAAACGATCTGACCCGTATTGATGAAATCGGTCGCCTTGTTACGGATCATCTGGATGAAAATCCGGTCATGTGGCGTTCATAATTCAGCACGTGAAGGGATAGAAGTGATGATAGCAGTATCCCTGCGGATCGCCCCATTGAATTTCAGTGTCTATCAAACATTGCCCGATCATTTGTTTGGATATTTCCTCATAGTCGGCCCGCTTCTCCTCCTGATCTTTGCAGTCCATGCAGATGGCCTCATGATCTAAAATAGAGAGAATTCGCGGGTTATCCGGTTCCATTTTTTGATTGCACCGATGGCAATGCGTCGCACAGGATAATTTTTCAGCCCAAGCGTCCTGCATATCAAGTCCCCCCTTTATGTTGAATTCAATGTTTGACTTATTCATTAACCGATTGCACCAAAAGATGCTATTTTTTGATCTCGGCGATGAGGTCTTTGATAATGGATACGACATTACGCCCTCTTTCACGGGCAATCCGATGGGCTTCCTCCACAATTCTAGCGGCCTCGCTCGCCAAGCCTGCTTCATCGGGAATCGGCTTTTTCAATTTCTCATACTGCCAACTCAAGAATCGCACCGCAAGTTTTTCTTCCTGCTGTCTGATAAATCCCATCTAACAATTCTCCGCTTCACACTCAATGGCACAATTCAGATTCAGATCCAACTCAAGCAAACAAATATATTTAATAAGCCTCAACGGTCTGCATCGAGTATCCAGCATCAAGTAACCCGAAACTCGCAACACTCAACCCAAAATCCGTAACCCACAACCCGTAACCCGCAACCCGTAACCCGCAACCCGATCCCTTCCTACCGTTTGCAGATATTCAAGAGTGCCGTTTCCAAAACCAGCTTTGGAGGCTGGGAGCTGGTTTTGAGTTTCTTGTCGGCCTCTTCCAGGACTTCAAAGGCACTGATAAGTTTATCTTGAGAAAATCCGTCCGATTTTTTGAGCAGCAGATAGATTGGGTAGGGATTTTTCGGATTTTTGGCGATTAAGAGATCCGTAGTCCCTTTGCTTTTTGTCCTTTTACCTTTTTTCGGTGAGCCGGTCTTCTGCGAAATTGCCTCGGCATTCAACATCGTCTGCCAGGTGTCCAATTGGTCCATTAGATTGCGGTCATATTCGACAATGGCCGGTATAATTTGCTTTTGAAAATAGGCGTAAGGGCAGGCGCTCTGCCAGTCCTTTCCCTGGGGGCTTTTAATGAAGCCTTTTGCCAGCAAAAGCTTTCTGATTTGATTGATCAGGGCGGTGAGCACCTGCAGCGGATGAATCCCGGAAGATAGTAAGGAATCCAGAAAAAACAGCGCTGAATCAAGGCTGCGATCCGCCAGGGCATTGGTTAATTCGTAGATCGGGTCTCGTTTGGTACGCTGCAAGACAGATGTCACATCTTTAATGGTAATTTCGACCCGATCACCAACCCAGCTTACTAATTTTTCCAGATTTTGGCAGAATGTTCGTAAATCGAAACCGGTCATTTCATACAGCGCCAAATAGGTTGCCTGATCCATGGTTTTGTTGCCGTCTGCGAGAATTGAATTCATTTTCTCAACCAAAACGGACTCCTGGACAATCTGGTCCGCCCGGCGCGCACCTTTTGGCACCGAACAGTCAACAACCATTCCCTTGCCGCTTATAGTTTTAAACAGACCCCGTCGTTTGTCCACCGTATCCGTTGTAACGATCAGATGGTTGCGTTTCGGGAATCCCTTTTCCACAGCCCGCTGTAGGATGCGACAGTCATCCCGCGCTACGGGAACTGTCATGTCATGCTGTCGGCAGTATGTAATGATTTCATCCAACCATACATCATCCGTTCCGGAAGCATTGCGGGTACCCAAGTTTTTTTTTCTACTGGGTTTGTCGATATCTTCAAAGGAGAGATTGAAGATTCCCATCAAGTTCAGAAGATGTCCGGCAGCTTTTTTTAGATTATCATCTTCAAATGCTTTTTTAGCATTGTCAAGCAATTGGTCTTTGTCCTGTCTGGCATAAAAAATCTTGGATTCCCGCAGGGCGATAACCTTTGTACCGGGCAGCAGTGAAAAGGTGTTGACACGATTGATCACCTCGTGAATATTTTCATGGGTCCCGTCCAGCGGTTCATAGTTGATGCTGCGCTCCGAAGCCGGTATCAGCGCATTTAAAAGTGCATCAAACACACCTTTTGTTAACAACTCTTCCCCGTAAACTAGGTAAACGCTGAAAAACGGATCGTCTCCCCGATCCCGCAAATACGTTTCCAATTCTTTATGGTTGATGAGGGGCATGGGATTAATGTCGGTTCTGCATAGCGGATACGGAGGAGCAGCAATTAAAAATTGAAGATTTGTGAATGTCGCTTCGTTCTGCCTTAACTATGATCATTTTTTTAAAAATTGATCCCGCCGTAGGCGGACCTTAAATATTCAATCTTCAATCGACAATCTTCAATTACACTGCCTACTCCGGCAATTTCTTGAACACCAAATGGAATATGAAAATAAAAATGCCGATGGTAATCCCACTGTCAGCGATATTAAAGGCAGGCCAATGGAAATTGCCGAGGTAAAAGTCAAGAAAGTCCACAACATTTCCAAATCGGACCCGATCGATCAGATTTCCGATGGCGCCTCCAAATATCAGGGCAAACCCAGTGGCAAGATGCGGTTGGCTGTTGGGTGTTTTTTTATAAAAATATAAAATCAAACCGACAGCCAGAGATGAAATAAACAAAAATACCACGGTTCGAAAGGCGGGATTCAGATTGGCCATAAGGCCGAAGGCGCCACCGGGGTTGCGAATATGGGTGATATCAAAAAAGCCTTTTATAATTGGGATATTCTGGTGATACGGCAGAAACTTTAAAATGAGGGCCTTGGAAATCTGATCGGCCAGCACAACGACTCCGGCCACGATTGCCAGTTTGGTATATTTGTTTGGTAACATATGGTTTCAAACCTGGATATCTTTATCACCAGAGCGCCAGGCATTAAAAAGCTATCCAAATATATTGGTATGCGACTGGCCGAGCTGTTATCACTCCATCCCGGCCAGGGCGTCCCGACAGCGATCACAAATAGTCGCCTGTTCGGCCTGACGCCCAACAGAGGTGTCATGCACCCAACATCGCTCACATTTTTCGCCCGGTGCAGACACCACCCGAATAAACAGATCTTCTATTTCCTCACTCTGAAGCGCACCCTCAAGAGCCTCATCCTTTACTAGGATTGCCTGGGAAACAATGAGCACGGACCTTAGCTTGTCGGCATAGGGCTGCAAGGCGCCATACACATCTCCTTTTGCTGAAATGGTCACCGAGGCGTCCAGGGGGTGTCCGATGAGTTTTTTTGTCCGCGCCGCCTCCAGTGCTTTGGTGGCCTCACCACGAATTTTCAGTACAAACTCCCATCTTTTAAATACGGCATCATCTTTGAAGGTCGGATTTATTTCCGGCAACAAGGCCAGATGGATACTCGGTTCCCGGCCGTTTCTCGCCGGCATGTATTGCCAGATTTCATCCGAGGTGAATGGTAGAAGCGGAGCCATTAACCGGGCAATGGTCTCGAGCACAATGTGTAAAACGCTCTGGGCGCTTCTGCGCTTGGTGGATTGCGGTGCTGATGTATATAACCGATCTTTAAGGATATCAAGGTAAAGGGCCGACAAGTCCAGCGTACAATAGTTATAAAGCGCGTGGTAGATAACATGAAATTCATAGGCCTCATAAGCAGCGCGTGCCTTTTCAACGATGAGTTGCAGCTTGTGCAGCGCATATCGATCGATTTCCGGCATCAAGCTGTACTCAACCATGTCCTTGTCAGGATTGAAATCATAAAGATTTCCCAGCATGAAACGGCTGGTGTTTCGGATTCGCCGGTATGCGTCGGTCAGCTGTTTTAAGATGTTATCGGAGATTCGAATGTCCTCACGATAGTCCGATGCCGAAACCCAGAGGCGCAGAATTTCAGTACCGTATTTTTCGATCACCTCGCTGGGTGAAATCACGTTTCCAATGGACTTGGACATTTTTCGACCATCGGCATCCACTACAAAACCATGGGTTAAGACAGCATCGTAGGGTGCCCGACCCCGGGTGCCCACAGCTGTTAACAGGGCGCTGTGGAACCATCCGCGATGCTGATCACTGCCCTCCAGGTAAAGATCCGCCGGCCATCTTAAATATGGCCGCTGCTCCAGCACGGCTGCATGACTCACACCGGAATCGAACCACACATCAAGGATGTCGGTCTCTTTAATGAATTGCCCACTGCCGCAGGCTTGACACTTCGTATCATCAGGCAAGAGCTCCGACACGTCCCTTTCAAACCAGATATCGGCGCCGTGTTCCTCAAACAGCTCATAGACCCCTTGCATGATCTCCTCGTCGAGCAGCAGTTCATTGCATTTTTCACAATAAAAAATCGTAATGGGCACTCCCCATGCCCGCTGCCGTGAAACACACCAATCGGGTCGGTTCTCGATCATGCCGTAAATTCTTTCCCGTCCCCAGGCGGGAATCCAGTTGACCTTATCGATAGCCTCCAGCGATTTTTTCCGCAGACCGGTCTTTTCCATGGAAATAAACCACTGGGGTGTCGCCCTAAAAATCACCGGTTTTTTGCAGCGCCAGCAATGCGGATAAGAGTGCTCAAAGGTCTCCTCTCGGACCAGGGCGCCAGCTTGGTTTAATCTATCATTAATGTTTTTGTTGGCATCAAAGACAAATTCACCGCTGAAATAGTCGACATCTTCAGTAAAACAACCCTGGTTGTCCACCGGTGAGTAGACATCCAGTCCATATTGCAAGCCCACTTCATGGTCCTCTCGCCCGTGTCCGGGTGCGGTGTGCACACAACCGGTGCCGGCATCCAGGGTTACATGGGGTCCCAGAATAATCAGGGAGTCACGTTGATAGAGCGGATGCAGGCAGCGTTTGTTTTCAAGGGTTTCCGGATTAATTTCCCCGATAATGGAATATTCAGCAATGCCGAAGGTCTGCATGCAGGCTTCGACCAGTTCTCGGGCCAGAACATATACCTGACCGCCACCGATTTCTACGGCCACATATTCAAAATCGGGATGAAGTGCGATCGCTAGATTTGCCGGAAGCGTCCACGGGGTAGTTGTCCAGATGATGACAAAAACGTCTTTGCCCCTGAGTGCCGGCAATTCACTGCTTAAATCGTCTTTCAATGCAAATTTTACGTAAATTGACGGAGTGGAATCGTCCGAATATTCAATTTCAGCCTCTGCCAAAGCGGTTTGACAGGTAAAGCACCAATAAATCGGCTTTTTGCTGCGAAATAAACTACCGTTTTTGGCAAACTTGCCGCATTCTCTGGCGATGGTGGCTTCATATCTGTAGTTCATGGTTAAATAGGGATCATCCCAAACACCCATTACGCCGAGGCGTTTAAATTCTTCACGCTGGATATCGATAAATTTTTCAGCATAGGTCCGGCACAGCCGACGAACCTGGGCCATGCTAAGATTTTTCTTTTTATCACCGAGTTCTTTGTCCACGTTGTGCTCGATGGGAAGGCCGTGACAATCCCAGCCCGGTACGTATACAGCGTCGAAGCCCGACATCTGCCTTGAACGCACAATGATATCTTTCAGTATTTTATTCAACGCCGTTCCGATATGAATGTAACCGTTGGCATAGGGGGGACCATCGTGCAGGATGAACTTCTCTCTTCCCTTGGATGTATGGCGGATCTGTTCGTACAGACGGGTTTCAGTCCATGCTTTCAGCTGCTCCGGTTCCCGTTTCGCCAGGTTGGCTTTCATGGGAAACTTGGTAGTTGGAAGGTTGAGTGTCTTTTTATAGTTCATGGATTCCCCCTAACTCGGATTTTAACTAAGCCCTGATTTTTACTCTCTATCCTGCACCCTGTCAAGGAAATAGCAGATATTTCAGTAATTCATATTTTGGATTTTTTCGAAGGAATTCAAAAATCAGGAGGGATGCGTTGCCATTCTGACAGCAGGCTCAAAGCTGAACATTAAAAGTATAAGTTTGGATTTGCTTCAAATATTTAACCTGGGTCATCAAAAAATCGGTTAATTTTAACCACCGTCAGTTTCATCAGCTAATTCCATTAAATAACGTCCGTAGTCGTTTTTCATGTAATTGGCGGCCAATTTTCTAAGTTGCTGCCTGTCGATATAGCCCAAGCGGAGAGCAATCTCTTCCAGGCATGAAATTTTCACTCCCTGTCTTTCCTGAATCGCCTGCACATAGCTTGCCGCCTGCTGGAGTGCTTCATGGGTTCCGGTATCGAGCCAGGCAAATCCCCTTCCCAAAAGTTCTACCCTGAGATCCTGGCGCTTCAAATATGCCATGTTGATATCAGTGATTTCCAGTTCGCCTCGGGCCGAAGGCTTGAGATCCTTGGCAATGTCAATGACATCATTGTCATAAAAGTAAAGACCCGGCACCGCATATTGCGAGCGGGGAGATTCAGGTTTCTCCACGATTGCCGTAACCCTGCCGTTTGCATCAAATTCAACCACACCATACCGTTCGGGATCCCGCACGAGGTAACCGAAAATCAGTCCCCCCTGGGTCATTTGGACGGTACGCTGCAAGGTCTCGGAAAGGCCCGGGCCATAGAAGATATTATCTCCTAAGATCAGACAAACCGTATCGTTTCCGATAAACGACTCTCCGATAATGAAGGCCTGCGCAAGGCCTTCGGGTCGTGGTTGTTCGGCATAAAAAAACGACAGTCCCAAGTGAGATCCATCGCCGAGAATTTTCTGAAATAAGGGCAGATCGTGGGGTGTGGAAATAATGAGGATTTCGCGAATTCCCGCCTCCATAAGTACGGAAAGCGGGTAGTAAATCATGGGTTTGTCATAGACCGGAAGAAGTTGTTTGCTGATGCCAAGGGTAAGCGGATATAGTCTCGAACCCGATCCCCCCGCCAATAAAATGCCTTTCATCATATGGTATCTCCGAGGCTGCCTATTGGATGGTGGATAAAGATGATTGAATAGCTTACATTCATAAATATTTGGAATTATGATCAATAAAAAGAGAATTTAAAGGCTGCCAAAAGTTCTTGGAAATCTCGCCTTGGAGTGATGGAGTATTGGAGTGTTGGAGTGTTGAAAAAAAATGGCACCAATCCTTTCGACATTACGCCAACACTGCAGTACGCCAATACGCCTAATTTAGTTATTGCTCTTGGCGGAATGTGGCTTGACTTTCTGCAGCATGCTTCACGCCGGTGTCATCACCCTCGAACCCACCGCCAGGTAAGTGAAGGCTTTAGCGACCAGTTCATTGTGGTCGGGTATCATCCGTCTTCCGTCCATCACAAGGTAGGGAGGTTTCACCGTATCTTCGATGGTTCGGGAAAAACCTCTGAATTCCTCGCAGTCCGATGATATGAATAAGGCGTCTGAGCTTTCGATGGCTTCCCTGGCGGAATCAAAATAGCTAATTTTTTCAAATAAGATGTTTTTCGATGGATCAAATACTATAGCGGCCGAGTCATTTGCCAGGGGATCATAGGCATGGATAGCCGCCACTCCCTTTCCGAGCAGGGATTCAATAACTTTTATCGATGAGGCATCTCGCATGTCACTGGTATGCTTTTTAAAAGCCAGGCCCAAAACTGCCACGGTTTTATTGTTGAACTTGAATCCGGCCTCGGTGATCGCACGGTCGATAAGGTAAACCTTTTGATGCTCATTAACCTCAAAAGAGGCCTCCAGCATCTTGGTACTCACGTTCACCCGACGCAGCTGGTAAATGAGAGAAGCGATGTCTTTGCCAAAGCAGCTCCCTCCCGCGCCGTTGCTCACAAAGGAACCCCAGGTGCTGATGCGGTTGTCTGAAGTCACACCAAGCCGGAGGTCATCGATATTGACATTGGGCATTCGTTCGCCGATCTTTGCTCCCACACCGTTCCAGAAGGAAATATAGGTCAGCAGAACGGTATTGGCCACGTACTTGATGGCTTCAGCTGTCTCCGGTGTGGTTTCAATGTATTTTATGCGCACATGATGAACAAACTGAGAGTATACCCGACGCAGTATGGTAAAATCTTCATCACTGTCACAGCCCACGACGACGCGATGGGGTCGGCGTGCATCCGCCACTGCCGTTCCTTCCGCTAGAAACTCGGGATTGGATGCGACACCGAAATTTTCAACTCCATGCGTTTTCATGATGTTTTCCAAATGTCGTGCCGTACCGATGGGAACGGTGCTTTTGTTCACAAGCACGACCCGGCGTTTATCTTTTCTTTTGGCAAGGACTTCTGCAATAAATTCGGCGGCGGCATCATAGAACGTGAGATTTGTAGATCCGTCGATGTTCGAGGGCGTTGGCAAACACATAAAAATTGCATCCGTCCCTTCAATGATCGCTGACAGATCATGGGAGAAATGCAGGGATTTCCTCAGTGTCTCCCGAATGATATTCACCAGACCAGGCTCGTTGACGTATTTTTCAATAAGCTCGGGCTGACCGCTGGAAAAAGCCTCGATCTTTTCCTTGTCTATGTCGTGTGCAAAAACATCATGACCATATTCTGAACATACCGCCGCATGGACGAGCCCGACGTATCCGGTTCCAATAACAATGATTTTCATTCCATCCTCATTACCTAATTCTATATTTTTAATGTTTTGGACAAATATGGAATTTCTATTTCAATTGCCTATCTAAAAAGAATATCGTATATTTTCTATAAGATCAATATTTTAAAGTCAAAGAGAAAAACCCTTGCATAGCATCGTATTGGAAAGTATTATCGGATATTCTCGAATCGTTGGCGTATAGGAGCTTTCACCATATGCTCGATCATTTTGATCTCATTGCATCTATTTATGACCGCTTGATCGGCCCACCGAATACCGAACGTTTGCAGCAATTGCTGAATTTGCCGACCGATGGCTGGTTGCTGGACGGTGGCGGCGGCACCGGGCGGGTTTCGTCCCGCCTCAATGGGCTGGTCGGCCATATTGTTGTCAGCGATTTATCCCAGCACATGCTGAAAAAAGCACAGAGGAAAAAAGTCCGTCCGGTGCGTGCCCATGTCGAACACCTTCCTTTTGCCGATGGATTTTTTGACCGGGTTCTTGTGGTCGATGCGCTGCACCACTTCTGCGATCAAGGCGAAGCGATTGAAGATTTACTGCGCGTGCTCAAACCCGGCGGCCGCCTTGTTATCGAAGAACCGGATTATAATCACAAAGGCATCAAACTCTTGGCCTTTGCCGAAAAAATGCTGCTGATGCGCAGCCATTTTTATACTCCGAAAAAAATTCAGAAAATAATAGTGTCCTGCGGATTTTCAGCTAAAATTGAATATGACGACCGTTACACCGCCTGGGTGGTGGTGGAGAAGTAAAGAATCCTGGCCCAGAGGACCAGGTTTTCAACGATGAAATAAATAGGAACCTCCATGACTCATCAGTTATTTTTACAAAACATCATCGCCTGTATTTGGGATTTTGACAAAACCCTGATCCCAGGATATATGCAGGCACCCATCTTCGATCACTACCGGGTGGATGCCAAAATGTTCTGGAAAGAGGTCAACGAACTGCCGAAATATTATCGTAAAAACGGGCTTGACCTGATCGTCCCCGATACCGTTTATCTGAATCACTTCATCACCTATGCCCGCGATGGGATCTTCAAAGGGCTGAATAACAGGCGGTTAAGGGAGTTTGGCGCTGAAATCGAATTCTACAAAGGTCTGCCGGGATTTTTCGATGAGGTCAAGCATTTTGTCAAAGCCGATCCCGCATACCGGCAGAATGACATCCGGGTGGAACACTATATTGTCTCCACGGGTTTGCGACGGATGATTCTGGGCAGTAAAATAGCGCCATACGTGGACGGCGTCTGGGGCTGCGAGTTTGTCGAAAACCCGCCCCAGGCCGGCTATCTCGATCCGGCAAGCCTCCAAGCGCCCGGGCCGTCCAAAATCATATCCCAGATAGCTTACGCCCTGGACAACACCACCAAAACCCGTGCCATATTTGAAATCAACAAAGGGGCCAACAAAATTCCCGACATCGATGTCAATGCCAAAATTCCGGATGAGGACCGCCGCGTGCCCATTCAGAACATGATCTATATCGCCGACGGCCCCAGCGATATTCCGGTATTCTCCATCGTCAATCGCTTCGGTGGAAGGACCTTTGCCGTATATCAGCCGGGTTCCAACGAAGAGTTTTCCCAGGTCAACAACCTGCAGAAACAGGGTCGGGTTCAGTCTTACGGTGAAGCCGACTACACCGAAGGTTCCCAAACCGCCATGTGGATCGAAAACGCGGTCCATGAAATAGCAGAACTCATCGTTTCCAACCGACAGCGGGCGCTGGGAGACAAAATCGGCAAACCGCCCAAGCATTTGGAGTAAATTTAAAGAGGCCAGAATGAACAAGGTAGGCAATTTAAAAAAGATCACTCTCTCCATACAGGCAGGATCGTCGCAAGACACCATGAACCTCACTCCAAAGTACCCGGGGCTTGAGTTCATCTTTGGTCTGGGTTCGGGCGGCATGACACCCTTTGAATATGAACTAGTGGACAAGGTCGAGGGCCAAAGCGTTTTAATTCATCTGAAAAAGGAAGGCTTGCACAGCTTTTTTGAACACCTCAATCCGCCACTGATTGATTTATTTGACGTCAGAAACAAGATCTACTTGAAGGTGAAAATCGATGGCGTGGCGCCCGCCGAAAACAGAGAAATTATAAAGGCCATGGCCGATATGGCCGCCCACGGTGGGGCAGGATGTGATTGCGGTTGCGGATGCGGCGGATAGACTTTTAAAAATTTAAAATAATTTATAGCACTAACCAGGTATCAAGGCTTTTCTACTTTGGATGGATAAAAAAACCCGGAATCAGAATCTGATTCCGGGTTAGAAAAAAATTCGGCGGCGTCCTACTCTCCCACACAGCTGCCCGTGCAGTACCATCGGCGCTGAAGAGCTTAACTTCCGTGTTCGGGATGGGAACGGGTGTCACCTCCTCGCTATTGCCGCCGAAAAATGGTTATTCGTGACTAATTTTACTGTGATTAATGTATTGATTCGAAAGACACTAATAATCAGACATTAAACACAGTTTCCAATTTGTATTCAGAACGAAACGTTGACATTCAAGATGATCATGTGAATTATTTTGCGGCCAAGCCTCACGACCAATT
>Ga0316194_10003198_pt1 | contig 11432 bp, 6 predicted proteins | sample CroRivsedime1_MG_FD_204936 | JGI IMG/M metagenome (GOLD analysis project Ga0316194, IMG submission 204936) | Coastal sediment microbial communities from Maine, United States - Cross River sediment 1 | ecosystem: Environmental > Aquatic > Marine > Coastal > Sediment | place: USA: Maine... | reverse complement strand
ACCAGTATTTAAATGTCAATAGAATTAAATTAAGGCTGAAATGACTTCGAATCAATCCCGACGCAATTGGCCATGAAGAAATCGCTGCATTTTGCACCTTTTTGCAGCCATATCAAATTGAAAAATTAAACGACTAATCGCTCTGCCTTCGGTTTCAAGCTGGGCCATCGTCTCACTTTTGCGTTGCTTTCAAATCGATAATGATTAGATTTTTTATAATGCCCAAGTTGAGGGGCTTCCGCCGAGGCGGAATTTGACTTTTGGTCGCCCTCGGCAGCGCCGGATGTATTTTGAAAATACCATATATGAAACATCTAAAGAGTGACATAACAATCCAAAGCCATGTCGACCCGTGAGAGAAAGCTCAGAATTTCAAAAAATGGACCACCCCTGCGCATCGTGATTGTCGGTGCCAACTTTGCCGGGCTGACAACAGCAATTAATCTCCCCCGGAAGTACAGGGTGAACGTCATCGATTGCCGGCCTCAGTTTGAATTCCTGCCGAATATTCACGAATTGCTTTCCGGCATAAAAAAAACGGGTAGTCTTCGGATGGATAGAAAACGGCTGATTGAGCTCGCCGGACATAGATTTATCAGAGATACGGTCACTATGATCGATCCTACAAAAAAGAAAATCTACACGAGCGGCCGTAAACGGATGCCGTATGATGTCTGTGTGGTGGCAGTTGGTGGTGTCAACAACACGTCCGGTATCGCCGGAGCGGTCAAGTTCGGCCTGCCTTTCAAATCGGTTGATCAGTGCGAAAACATCGCCCGAAGACTGAAAGCGCTTTTCCACCGTAAAGATCGCGCAAAGGTTGTGATCGTGGGCGGCGGATTGGAAGGGGTGGAGGCTCTGGGCGAGATTTTACGCCGATATCGTCGCCATCCCGGCCTTGAAATCCACCTGATCGAAAATAGGAAAAGACTTCTTGCAAACAGGCCGAAGGCGCTGGATCGAAATATAAGGAAGATATGCAAACCATATAAAGTGCGTTTTCATACCGATACCCGCGTCACCAAAATGTCCCGCAATAAAGTTTGGCTCTCTTCCCGGGTAACCCTTGACTCGGATGCAACCATTTGGACGGGCGGCGCCATCCCGCCGCATCTTTTGCATAAATCCGGCCTCACGGAGTATCGCGGAGATTGGGCGCCGGTTAATACCTGTTTACAGAGCAAGTATTATGATTCCATATTTATCGCCGGCGATGTTGCCGAATGGCCGGGACTCAAAGGCAAGCAGGCCTATGATGCGATGGATATGGGCGAGTGCGTTGCCCAAAATATTAAATTGCTGTCCGCCGGGGAAGATTTGAAAGAATTTCGTCCTTCCAGCAAACCAACCGTAATCTCATTCGGGGATCTTCAAACTTATGTGATCATGGGAAACATTGCGGTGGCAGGCCCCCTTTTTGCAGGCGCCAAGGAAGGGATCTTTCAGGCAACCATGGCAAAGTTCGATCCTCCGAGTGGATTGACATCTGCCATAAACTTTTGCAGCCGCACCAGCGAGAGTATATTTAATTTGGCAATACCCACGCTGACATCATTTTCATCCTTAAGGCGGCTTGCACAGGTTCAATTCCTAAGCTGAATAAAATTGTGCTGAATCGAATTTTCATTTTAAATTACGCAGTCTGGCTTAAAACAAGAAAGGAGGTTTGCCATGCGATATAAGCTTTTGGGCAAGAGTGGTTTGAAGGTTTCCGAGCTTTGTTTGGGAGCCATGACCTTTGGAGACGACTGGGGTTGGGGGTCTACCAAAGATGAAAGCCGCAAAATCTATGATGCCTTTGTGGAAGCCGGCGGCAATTTCATCGACACTGCCAATCTTTACACCAACGGAACCAGTGAGCTTTTTCTCGGTGAGTTCATCGCTTCCGATCGTGACCGGATCGTTCTGGCAACCAAATTTACCAACAGTACGCCGGGCTCAGACCCCAATGCAGCCGGCAACCACCGTAAAAACATGATGCAGTCGGTGGAAGCCAGCCTCAAACGCCTCAAAACCGATTACATCGACCTGTATTGGCTGCACGTATGGGATTTTATGACGCCGGTTGAAGAGGTAATGCGGACATTTGACGATCTGGTCCGCCAGGGCAAGGTTTTGTACATCGGCATTTCCGATGCACCGGCCTGGATCGTCTCGCGGGCCAATACCCTAGCTGAACTGCGAGGCTGGACCCAGTTTATCGGCCTTCAGATCGAATACAGTTTGATTGAACGTACTTGCGAGCGTGAGCTTCTGCCCATGGCCCGGGAGATGGATTTGGCGGTTACAGTCTGGTCGCCGCTGGCAGGCGGTCTGCTGACTGGCAAATATGCCGAAGGCAGTAATGCTGTTAAAGAAGAAAAACGGCTGGAGCATCCCATGGTGGCGCCGTTAGTCGACATTGACGAGCGTAAGCGTGCCATTTCCGCTGCCGTGGTGGAAGTTGCTGCAGCCATTGGGAAAACGCCGGCGCAGGTGGCCCTGACGTGGCTGCGCCGGCAGCCCGGCGTGGTCATCCCGATCATTGGCGCCCGCCGGCTATCCCAGTTAAAAGACAATCTGGCCTGCGTCGAATTTACTCTCGATGAAAAACACCTGCAAAAGCTGAATGAAGCTAGCCGCATCGAATTGGGCTTTCCCCATGAATTTTTTGCAAACGAGATGGTGCAAAATTTTGCTTATGGCGGCATGCGGGATTTGATCGACAATCATCGTGGGGTAGTGAGAGGTAAGTAGATACCCAACCCGGAATGCTGGAATTGAATATTGACAATAAAGCCAACTTTCGTTATCCGCATCTTATCTTTTTAAAAAAGCCGATTTTATCTTGACAATGGGGTATCCCTTAGAAAAATAATAATCTGATTGGGTTACGTAACCGCAGGAGGAGATCATGAAGCTGTTGGGAAGCGTTTTTTCCGTTCTAGTTGTGCTGGCGTTTGCCCTGACTGGTGTATCATACGGCAGTGAAGGGGAGGTTACCATCAAAAGAGATAATTTCGGCGTGGGTCATGTCTATGCCGACACGGTCTACGGTGTATACGACGGGTATGGTTACGCTGTGGCTCAAGACCGGCTGTTTCAGATGGAAATGGCCAAGCGAAGCACTCAAGGCAAAGTGGCCGAGGTTCTGGGAAATCGCGCCGCCCGGACAAAGCGGCTTCATCGCTCCGGACGGGATCAAAAGCCCGCATTACGACGATCAACTCAAAATGTATGAAACTTTTGGCAAAAAACGGATGTGGATCACGGCAGAGGACGTGGAAAAGAACAAAGCTTCCGAGGTGGTCCTGAAATACTAGTGTAACCAACAAATCCCCGTCCCCAGGCCCTGCCTGGGGACGGTGCCACCACGCCATCATCCATCGCTTGATCATTTCATTTCATTTCACTCAGCATTGTAGTATTGAAATTTAGGCGATGATTCAGAATTGTAAAAGAAATTTTCTTTAGGGTCGTTTGAAATTATCGGAAAGCTGAATTGCAGCTATTAAACTCAGGCGTCGACAGTATCGAAAACAATGTGAAATCGGTTTGTTATCTCGATGCAAATGAAACACAAAATACGGTCATCTTTATTTTTCATAGCTCCATTCTCGTTGATGGTTTTGGCCCCGAGTACGGCCCTGGCTACCCAGGGACACGGAGGGATAGAAGGCGTCTATGCCCATCAGATCGCCCATCTTTTTTTCATCATCTCCATGGGGGGCCTCATATACTGGTCGAGACAGCGCGGGCTTGTTCGAGAAAGAGGTTGGCAGCTGATACAACTTTCAGCATTCTTTTTCATCCTGTGGAACTTGGACGCATTTCTGGTTCATTTATTAGATGATCAGATGAAAATAGTTCAAGTGCAACGAATCGGTCTTTGGGAAATTCAACTGACTGATTTGTATAACAACCATGCCCTTCAAAGATTATACTATTTCGCCAAACTGGATCACTTGCTGTGTGTGCCGGCCATAGTTTTTCTGTATCTGGGGTTAAAACGGCTTGTAAAAGAACAGCGTCTTAACGTTGCCAAACAGGGGAGGCCATGACCCTACCCGCCGTCCACATATGGTTTGTCGACGTCGCCGGCTCCGTTCTGATGATTATCTTTTCTTTCCTGTGTCTGCTGCTGGCCCACGAGCTCAGGAGTCACGACCGCAACAATGTGATTTGGACCTATCTTTTATGGGTCAGCTATGGACTGGCACTCTTTGCGATTTCACGTTCCGCCGGCCACATTCTCAAACAGGCTCTTTTGATGTCCGGGAAAACAGCAACATGGAATGTCATCAAACCGTACAGTGGTGCCATCAATACGTTGATGTTCGTTGTTGTCGCTTCGATCACGCTTTTCTTTGAACGGATCTGGGTAATTTACCAGCAAATTTTAAAAGATAAACAGGCGCTGCAGTCCGCGCACAAAGAGCTGGTTTATATGAATCAAAACCTCGAGCAGATGGTCTCCGAGAGAACCGGGGCCTTGACCCGATCCGAGCATAAATATCGCCGAATCTTTGAAGTCTCAAAGGATATGATCCTGGTCACCCAAAAGGATGGTTCGATTGTCGATCTAAATCCGGCCGGTTATAAATTACTGGGATTTAATGAGACGGATGCAGCCCGGGAAAATAAAAAATTTCAGGATTTTTTCGTCGATAAAGTGCATTGGGATCAAATTAAAGGGGTGATCGTCAAACAAGGTTTTGTTTCAAATTTTGAAGTCGATTTGAAAAACTCGCATGATTTAAAAATCAGGTCTCTCGTCAGCGGAAGTTTCGACAGTGGAACGGAGGAAACGGGAAGCACCATCCACTTTCTGGTAAGGGACATCGAACAGAGAAGATTAATGGAAAAACAGATGGCCCAGGCGGAAAAACTGGCCTCCATCGGACAGCTTTCCGCGGGATTCGCCCATGAAATAAACAACCCGCTGGGAATCATACTCGGCTACACGCAACTTATATTAAAAAATAAGGGCACCGAAGCGGAAAGGCATGATGACTTAAAGACCATTGAAAAAAATGTGAGAAACTGCAAGACAATTGTAGAAGATCTTCTCAGTTTTGCCAGAGGATCGGAATCTAAAAAAGAACTTACCGGAATCCACAATATCATCGATGACGTCTTAAGCTTTATGCAGCACCGCTCCAATTTAGACAATATCCAGATATCAACCGAATATGATCCGCAGGTGCCTCCTATGGAACTCGATGAAAAGAAGATGAAACAGGTTTTCATCAATCTTTTAATGAATGCCACGCACGCGGTAAGCCAGAAAGGGAATATAAGAATAACAACCGGTCTCAATCGTGACGCTGATCAACTCCTGGTTAAGGTAACGGACAACGGGCATGGAATCGATAAAAATAATCTATCCCGCATTTTCGATCCTTTTTTCACAACCAAGCCCACCGGCGAAGGGACCGGTTTAGGACTATCGGTCAGCTACGGTATCATAAAAAATCATGGCGGAGATATCGCGGTGGAAAGTGAAATCGGCAAAGGCTCTACATTTACGCTGATACTGCCCGTCGCACCTAAAACAGTGGGATAGGCACTTAGCGGGCTTTATCCGACAACCTGTTGTAAGGAATGTAAGGTGTCAGGTGTCGGGTCTCAGGAAAAAGAAGTGTTAGATACTGACACCCGACACCTGAAACCAAAATAAACAGTGTCCTTATGGGTGAGAAATTTTAGTGTCTTTATGCCTCCGTGGCTGAATTGTTACGTACAAAGGAATTATCCCATGACCCCGTCATTATTAATTGTCGACGACGAACAGGACATGCTGCAGCTTCTCAGGAGAAGTCTGGAGTCCGAACTGGACTGCAAAGTGCAAACGGCTTCATCCGGAGAGAAAGCCCTGCAGCTGCTCGACGCTGATATATTTGATCTGGTTTTAGCCGATATCAAAATGCCGGGAATGAACGGACTGGAATTGCTCGAATCCATCAAAAAAGATACGTCTGATCTCACCGTCGTCATGATGACGGCATTCGGTCACATCGAAATGGCGGTGGAAGCCATGAAACGCGGCGCTTATGATTTCATCACCAAACCCTTCGAGCTGGATTCCCTGGTTTTGCGATTGGAGAAAGCACTGGAACGTAGCCGATTGATCAGGGAAAATCTGCGACTCCAGCGGGAAGTCCGGCAGGATAGTGCCTTTCAGAATATTGTCGGCAAAAGTTCGGTTATGCAAAGGATATTCGAAACCATTCAGATGGTGGCCAAAACAGAATTAACGGTGCTGATCACGGGAGAATCGGGAACCGGAAAAGACCTGACCGCCCGGGCCATCCACGCATTGAGTTCCCGCAGCAAGGAATCGTTTGTGGCGGTTAACTGCCCCACGCTTCCTGAACAGATCCTGGAAAGCGAGCTGTTTGGCTATAAAAAAGGCGCCTTCACCCACGCCACCCAAAATAAAAAAGGGTTGTTTCAAGAGGCGGACCACGGCACCATTTTTTTGGATGAAATTGGTGATATCAGCCCGGCCATTCAGGCAAAGCTGTTGCGGGTGCTGCAGGAAAAGGAGTTTAAACCGCTGGGCGACACCAGATCGGTAGCGGTGAATGTTCGTATTATCGCCTCCACCACCCAGCCTCTCAAAGAAAAAATAAAAAGAGCTGAGTTTCGAGAGGATTTCTTTTATCGATTAAACGTTCTGCCCATTCACCTGCCCCCGTTGAGGGAACATCGCGAAGATATCCCCCTGATTGCCAATCATCTGCTGTTAAAACATTGCCGGAAATTAAACAAACCCGACAAGAAAATATCCACCGAGCTTTTTGATATTTTTATAAACAGAGCCTGGGAGGGCAATGTCAGGGAAATGGAAAACCTCATTATGCAGGGCATTCTGTTTTCTTCCGGCAATCAAATCCTGCCCCGCGATGTCGGCCTCAGCAAAGAAATCCAGGCCCCCTGTCTTGTAGACAACTCTTTTCAGGAGCTACCCTATAAGGAAGCCAAAGAGCAAACCCTGCAATCGTTTAATACCAACTATATCAACCATCTTCTTGCCGGAAGCAAAGGCAATGTGACCCAGGCCGCCAAAATCTGCGGACTTGAACGCCAGGCGCTGCAACAGGTCATGCGCCGCTACGGAATCAAAGCCGATCTTTTTCGCAACCGGGAATAAGAAGTGTCTCGGAATTTCTATATTATATTGAAATCATGTAGCTTTTAACGACACTGGTTTTATGCCGCTGTTCCATTATTCCAGTTCATATGTTATTTCCCAATTCCGCCACCATTTTCGAAATACCATCAAAGTCAAAATCCTCTGCCAGTTGTATGAGGTGATCACAAATAGGTGCCATTTCATTTGAGCGGGATTTCAGGTCCCCGGCAATCGAGCTGATTTGCTTGAAGTCCCCCATCTCGACAGCTTCCTGGATACGACTGATCAGTTTTTTTATCAACTCGGGTGGGACTGCCGCGAGCTTAACGGTTGAAGACGCAGCAGTTTTCTTTTCAGCCGGGGAGCCCAAAATTTGAACGGCCTGCAAGGCTCTGAAAATAGCCTTTTCCAGTTCCACGAACTTCTGATCCAACTGTTCCGGTGTTGATGTCTTCTTTTGGCCACCCTTTATGAGTTTTTCCATTTCTACGGTGGCAGCCAGAAGCTCCGTGGCTGCCAGATTGCCGGCTAAGCCTTTCAGGTTGTGTACCAGGCTGTGGGCCTTCTCAAAATCCCCGGCATCCAGCGCATGATGGATTTCACCGGCAGTTCCCGTATATTTGCTGCCAAAATCGAGCAGTAATTTGCGGTAAAGACGTTTGTTCCCCATCAGCCGCTGCAAACCCACCTCAAGATCAAATCCCGCAAGCGATTCCGGAAAATCATCCTCAGACAATTTCGGCGGTGCCGGTGCCGATGGTTCAGTGGTAAGATCCTGCTGACGGTCTGCAACCCGCTTATCAGGTGGCAGGATCCATTTTTGCAAAGCAGCAAATAATTGATCCGAATCAATGGGTTTGGTCACATGGCCGTTCATACCGGCTTGCAAGCTTTTTTCCTCATCGCCGGCCATGGCATGGGCGGTCATGGCGATAATTGGTATGTTGGAGGCTGGAGGTTGGAGGTTGGAGGCTTGAATGCGGACTTCTGTCATCTGACTTCCGTCCTCTGTCATCTGTCTTCTGCCATCTGTTTTCTGACTACTGTCTTCTGCCATCTGTCCTCTATCTTCTGTCCTCTGCTCTCTGACGTCCGTCCTCTGTTCTCTGACGTCTGATTCCCACTTCCGAATTCTTCTCGTGGCCTCGTACCCATCCATCACCGGCATCTGCACGTCCATAAGAACAGCATCGTAGTTCGTTTCTTTGACAGCGTCGACCGCCTCCTGACCATTGTTGGCTATGGCAACAATAAGGCCGGCACCCTTCAGGATTTCTCCGGCCACCTGCTGGTTGATTTCATTGTCTTCCACCAGCAATATCCGGGCACCCCGAATCTCCTGCAGAGCGTCGGCTTCCTTTTGACGTCTGGTAAGGCGTGATGTCTCGGGTATCTCTTCACCAAAGGCCTGCATGACAGCATCAAAAAGCACGGATGCGTTTACGGGCTTGATCAGATATCCATCCAGACCGCTATCCTCTGCTTTTTGCATAATTTCTTCCCGGCCGTAAGCCGTCACCAGGATGATGGCGGGAACTTTGCTGAGAGAAGGATGATTTTTGATGCGGCTGGCGGCTTCGATACCGTCGATGCCCGGCATCTTCCAGTCCATCACGACGAGCTCGAATGGCATTTCCCCGGCGGCGCCTTCAACTTCGGTGATGCCTTCTTCTCCCGAAGCAGCCAGTGCGACATCAAAAGAAAAGGATTCCAGAATATCTTTCAAAATCTCTCTTGAGGTGACATTGTCATCCACCACCAGGGTTTTCAGGCCTCGTAAATCGGTTGAAATTGCAAAACGTTTCTTCGTTTTTTCCTTTCCCAAACCAAAATTAGCCGTAAATATAAATGAGGTGCCCTGTCCATATTCGCTCTCCACCCAGATCTCTCCGCCCATCATATTGACCAGTTTTTTACTGATGGCAAGACCCAGCCCGGTGCCGCCGTATTTTCGGGTGGTGGAGGTATCGGCCTGGCTAAAGGACTGAAAAAGTTTGCTTACCTGCTCTTCAGTCAGGCCGATGCCGGTATCGCTGACGGCGAACTTTAATATGACCTGATCCTTCTTGCGCTCTACCGTATTAATAGAGACGACAATTTCACCGGAATCTGTGAATTTAACCGCATTGTTCGCTAAATTAATGAGCACCTGCCCCAATCGCAAAGAATCCCCTACCAGATAGCGGGGCACATCGTGGGCCGCTGCAAAGAGGACTTCCAGGTTCTCTTTTTCCTGAGCTTTAACTGTGATCAAATTCGCAAGATTATCCAGAACGTCATCCAGATTGAAGTCCACCGCCTCCATATCCAGCTTGCCGGCCTCGATTTTAGAAAAATCCAGAATATCGTTAATAATTCCCAGAAGAGAATTGGCTGACGATTGAATTTTTTTCAGGTAATCCCGCTGTTTGGGGTTGAGGTCGGTCTTCAGTGCCAGATGGGCCATACCGATAACGGCATTCATGGGTGTGCGGATTTCATGGCTCATGTTGGCTAAAAAATCACCCTTGGCCTTATTGGCGCCATCGGCGGCCTGCTTGGCGCTGATCAGCGCCGCCTCCATTTGCTTACGTTCTGTTATATCCTGTTTAACTGCAACGAAATGGGTGATTGCGCCCTCATCATTTTGAATGGGAGAAATAGAAGCGCTTTCCCAAAATTCCTCCCCGTTTTTCTTTTTATTAATGAAGTCACCTTTCCAACTTTTCCCGCCAAGAATTGTCCGCCACATTTCTTTGTAAAATGATGCAGGCAGACCACCGGATTTTAATATTCTCGGATTCTGTCCGATCGCTTCTTCAACTGAATAGCCGGTAACTTCGCTAAATGTGGGGTTGACATATTCGATGGTTCCATTTTGGTCGGTGATCACCACCGAAGCCGGGCTGTGCTCGGTCGCCAGGGACAGCTTACGCAGTTCATCCTGGGCGATTCTTCCTTCGGTGATGTCGACAATGGAACCGGCCATGCGATAGGCCTGCCCGTTATCATCCCAAATGGCCTGTCCGCTAATTCGAAACCAGCGATACTCCCCGGATTTACATTGGAGGCGGCACACTTTATTAAAGGGAACACGATTATCCAGATGATTTTGCAAAGATGCCGTCACCGCTTTGCGGTCGTCCGGATGGGTGATATTGACGATGTTGGAAAAGGATTCATCAAACTCATCGTCGCCATAACCGAGAAGTTTTTTAAACCGCTCGGATGACCAGCCCTTGCCGGTTTTCGGAACCCAGTCCCAAATCCCGGCTCCAACCCCACGAACCGCCAACTCAAAGCGCTCTTCGCTTGCTTTAAGGTCTGCCGTTCTTTCTTGAACCCGATGTTCCAATTTGTTATGGGACCTTTGTAAGGCCCGGTTCGCGCGCTCATCGATGAAAACAGCAACCGCCAGGGAACTCAGAGCAAGCAATACCGTAATGCCCAGAACGATTACGATCACCTTGCGTGCCGTGTGATAGGGGCTTAGCGCGTCTGCCGCATCGATTTCCGTTGCCAGTCCGATGCCTAGATTACGATCCCACAGCCAGGCACCGTATACCGGCACGCCTCTATAGTCGCGATAGCCTGTTACATTTGCACCGGATTTGCCTTTGGTTGCCTGGTCGGCCATCCGTGTCAGGGGCTGCTGATACCTGGGAACCGTAGGTGTAAATCCTTTCAACATGTTACCGCCGGGATCACGGATGCTGATGTTTAGAATCGCCTTTTGGCCTGCCTTTACCAGGCCTATTTTGCGCAAGTCGTTGTCAAAACGGCTCTCGGAAAGTAGTTTGCCATATTTGCCGAATGCATAGGTTTCACCGGATTTTCCGATCCGCCCCAGCTGAATGAGTCTTGTAAAATCCTGCGAAGGATCGATTCGCTGGGAAACCACGGCAATGACTTTACCCCGATTATTTTTTATCGGCGCCGCGAAGAACATGGTGGGCGGAATACCCGCGGCCAGACCGGAAGATTCGTTCAAAATCACATCCGACCAGATTGGCGAAATCATAACGGTCTCACCCCGAAATGCTCTGTTGAGAAGATCCAGGGCCTGGTTGGCAATCAAATTTTTTGCGCCGATATTACTGTCACGCATGGAGGCAATATTGATAAAGTCCGGGGCGATAACAAAAAAACCGGCCTTGCCGAAGCGATCCTTATTACTCTGGAAAAATTTACGCAATTCCCTCAACTCCCGGCTTTTCAGCAAGGCGTCTTTATCACGGGGCGTTTCCAGCAGGCGCTCAACCAGAAGCACGCCGCGTGGATCGGCGGCGAGTTGGCTGAGGTCAAACTTTTTATTTTCGGCCCAGAGGTTGAGGGA
>Ga0316194_10003197_pt1 | contig 11434 bp, 5 predicted proteins | sample CroRivsedime1_MG_FD_204936 | JGI IMG/M metagenome (GOLD analysis project Ga0316194, IMG submission 204936) | Coastal sediment microbial communities from Maine, United States - Cross River sediment 1 | ecosystem: Environmental > Aquatic > Marine > Coastal > Sediment | place: USA: Maine... | reverse complement strand
ACCACCAGGTTCGACACCATTGGGTTAGGCGGCTCCGCGGCGATGATGCCCGGCTCGGAGAGGCCCAGATAGCGGCCTGCCTTCAAGCGCTGCTTGGCATGGCCGACCGCCGCGCCCTTCATCGGTCCTTTCATGGCGCCCGGACCGCAGCCGGTGCAGATATCCAGGCCCCGCAGACCCAGGTGGTAGCCCACTTCCTTGGTGTAGTCGTACTCCTCCCGGGAGATGGAGTGACCACCCCAGCACACCACGGTGCGCGGCGGCAGGTCGGGATCCAGAATCCGGGCGTGCTTGAGAATATGGAACACGGCATCGGTGATGCCTTCGGAGCTCTCAAGATCAAACAGGTCCGAGTCGGAAATATCCGTGCCGATGTAAACGATGTCGCGCAGCACGGCAAACAGGTGCTGTCGCACGCCTTCGATCATCCGCCCGTCGACGATGGCACTGGCCGGCGCGTTCTTGATCACCAGCTTCAGCCCGCGCGTGCGCTTGCCGATGGCAACGGCGAAGTCCGAATAGGTCTCGAAGATGGCGGCAGCATCATCCGACTCGCTGCCCGTATTCAGCACCGCCAGCGCGCACTGCCGGAAGAGCTCATAGAGCCGGGTCTGGCCGGCGGTATCGGTCAGGATGTTGATCTCCCGCTGGGAGAGGAGCTCGAGCGAGCCGCGTGGCCCGACCGTGATGTCTACCTTCTGCTCAGAAGCTGAACGTGGCGCCGACATAGAATTGCCTCGGCATGGCCGGGAAGTAACGGTAGCCTTCGGCGGTGAACTCGGTGAAGTCCGCCCGGTCCGCGTACTGCTCGTCCGTGAGGTTGATGATGCGCGCATGCAGGGCCACGGAATCGTTCACCCGTGCCTGCATTCTGAGGTTGGCCACCAGGTGGCCCTCGTACTCAGCAGTATTCGCCGCGTTGACATAGTGCTCGCCGAGGTAGTTGAGCTCCAGTTCCGAGCTGAACCAGGCCACCGGCGTCCAGCCCCAACGGCCGTTCGCCAGCCACTTCGGCGCCGTATCCATGTAGTTGCCTTTCTCAATGGTCTCGCGGCCGGTCAGGCTGCTGTCGAAATCGTACTTATGCTCGGCATAGGTGCCGGAGAGCGCAAACGTGTGATTACCCCAGCTGCGGATGGCTTCCGCTTCGATGCCCCAGGCCTTGGTCTTGCCGTCGGAGACGTTGATACCCGCCCCGTCCCGGAATATGTAGTTGTCCTTGTTCTCGGCAAAACCCGCCAGGTTCCACCAACCACCCCGATAGCCGATCTCCAGCGACACGAGCTCCTCGCTCTGCAGGTCCGCCACATCCTGGGCTCGCTGCAGCCGGTACAGCTCCGTGGCTTGAGGCGGCCGGAAACCGGAGCCGAAAGTGATGTAGCCGATGCCCTCGCCAATGTCCTGTTCTATGCCGATCCGGCCGGCGACATTGGCGAAATCGTCTTTGCCGCTTTCCGGGCGGTTATAGAGACAGCCACCGAATCCACATTCGGTGCCGTCGTCCCGGGTGTTGCCGTCCAGCATGCGGTTTTCGTAGTCGTACTCCAGGTACTCGAGGCGGAGGCTGTGCACGAGCCGTGTTTTCTCCGCGAAGGCCCAGGCCAGATTGTAGTAACCGGCGGCGAGATAACTGTCCACATCGTAGTCATAGTGCCAGCCCTGGGGCCGGACCGCGTTGTTGAAGGCGGTGGAGTCGGTCAACGGCTCAGCCTGCCACTGATCCAGGTGGCCGGACATGAACTCGACCTGCGCGCCGACGGAGAAATCCAGATCATCCCGGTCCACGGCATCGAATCCGAAGACCACACCACCGCTGGTCTGATCGTTGCGCTCCCGGGGCTGACCGGGCAGGAAATGCTGCAGGAACTCCATGTCGGACGCCCTCAGATAGGGTGTGAAGTGCCAGGTTTCTTTTGCCCAGCGGGATGCGATACGCACCGACCTGGCATCCCGGTAGGCTTCAGGCGCCGGGTTCGTCTTCCTGAGATCATCGTCCTCGTAGGCCTCGAAGCCGTTCACGAAGGCCCCGGTTTCCTGTTCGAGGTTAGTGAAATTCAGCGTGTTCTCCACCTCGAAGCCAGCGGCCGAAGTCTGATGCACCAGGGAGACCTTCTGCTGATCATGGCCGGTGTCATCCCGGTAGCCATTGGTGCCGCTGCCGAACAGGGTGCCGGCGAAGCGATGGTTGTCTGTCTGCGCATTGAACTCACCCGAAGCGCGGTAGCTGCCGTAAGACCCCCCTTCTATGCCGATGCTGTTCTGCTCCGGCAACCGGTTGATGACGTTGATGGCGCCATGCAGCGCATTGCCGCCGAGCACGGCGCTGGCCGGACCTCGCCAGACCTCGATACGGCCGGCCTGTTCGGTGTTGAGCTCAAAGAGATTATTGACGTTGCAGAATCCCGCCGGGCGGACCGGCAGACCGTTTTCCAGAAAGAGAAACTCGCCACAGGCACCGGCGCCGGTCAGCACCGCGGAACGGATGGCGGTCAGATGTTCCTGACCGGAGCCACGGGAGATCCATACGCCAGGCACCCGAACGAGCGCTTCCGTGGGATGAGTGGCACCGATCAGATCCAGCTCGTCCGCATCCACCGCGCTCCAGCTGCCAACCTCGCCCATCCGAGCGGTGAGTTCGCCGCTGACGACGATCTCTTCAATGATTCCTGCATCGGTCTCGCTGTCCGCCGCCGTAGCAGCGACCGGAGGCGCCAGCAGCAGGGCCGCCAGCAGAAGTCGGGCTGTGGGATCGGGCAGGGCTTTTGAGCGGTGTAAGGCTGTATTTCCTATTCTGATCATTCGGGGCTGATTTCTCTCTGGCTGTCTTTCACGCTCTTTCACGATGGTTGCGTCCTCACCAGGGCGCGATCTCCAGTGGGCCGGCGCCGCTGCGCCAGCTTCCGGGCGCGGACACCATAAGGGATGCTGGGGATTGAGGCTACGGTATCAGGAGCTCGAAGCTCACCTGCGAGGAAGCGCCGGCAGGCAGCATCGGCTGGTAGGCCCAACGGATCACCCGGTAGTCACTGGCTGTCGCCGTCCGCGCCTGAGCGCCTTCACCCACCCGCAATGCGTTCGGGTCGGCAAAGGTCTGGCCATCGACGGAAAAGGTGATCCGGGTGTTTTCGCCCACGGCCGAGCCTTCCAGGTAGACGGTTTCATCCGGCAGCGGATTGGTGATCACCACACTGCCGGCCGCCACATCCTGGCTCGACGTGTTCTCGAATACGATGGTGTAGCGAAGCACGTCGCCGGAAAAAACCTCGGCGGGCTTATCAGCGCTGCCCGCAGCGTTGCTTCCCGCCCCAGCTGCAACCGCAGCAGACGTGCCGCTGCTGATCCGTTCCACCGAGGTGTTCAGGGTGACCTCGGCAAAGGCGGTCAGCGGCAGTGCTGCCAGCACCAGCCCCAGGTGACAACCCAGAAACCAGCGAGCGATAGATCGGTAGGGGGGGATGTGCCTGCTCATAGTCGCAATATCTGCCTCAATCCAGTTATTTTGATTCTGTCCGTCTGTTTCCGCTCGACGGCGCCCAGCGATTCTAGCTGGCCGCCCCGGTGGGACGGATATCGATGGTTTCCGTCTCCGGGTCGAAGTCGATCTCCGCATCGCCTGCTTCCAGTTGCCGCTGTACGGCCGCGCACTTGGCGTCCAGGCCGTGCTCACCCGGGTGTATCTCCTGGCCGTAGTCCGTGCCTTCACGGAGAACGAAGGACTCGATGATACTGCGAAGCGCATCCGCAGACAGGCTGGAGAGCGGAATCCTCACCCTAGGTACCCCTGAACTTGTGCAATGAGTGAACGCTTACCTAGCAAAATCGTGAACCAGGCCCCAAACGCCGCCGGTTGAGCGGATCCTGCCTTGAAAAAGCGCCCTCAAGGTGCGTTACTTATCTTTCAAATCAGTAGTTTACTGGCGTTCCAACAGGACAGGGAACCATGGCAGAACAGCAGGACCACATACTGGTCGTCGAAGACGAACCTATTACGCGCGACCAGCTCGTTTCCTACTTCGAAGATGAAGGATTCAAAGTCACCTCCACCGGCAGCGGCGACGAAGTGCTGCCCATCGTCATGGACTCAGACGTCATTCTGGTCCTGCTCGACATCAAGCTGCCCGGCAAGGATGGCCTGACGCTGACCCGGGAGATCCGCACCCAATCGGATATCGGCATCATACTGGTCACCAGCAAGCAGGAGCAGATCGATCGTATTCTGGGTCTGGAGTCTGGTGCGGACGACTACGTGACCAAGCCTTTTGATCCGAGGGAACTTCTCTCCAGGGCCCGTAACCTGATCCGCAGGGTGCATATCCAGCAGAAGCAGCGCCGCAAGAACCATATCCGTACCTTCGAGGGCTGGCAGCTCGACCTGAACAAACGCGAGCTCACCTCACCCGAAGGCACCCGGACGACCCTCTCGGCCGGCGAATACCAGTTGCTGCTCGCCTTCATGGAGCAGGCCGGTGAGGTCATGAACCGTGACCAGCTGATGAACCGGATCCGCAACCGGGAATGGTTCCCGGACGATCGTTACATCGACGTGCTGGTGGGCCAGCTCAGAAAGAAACTGGGCGAGCGGGCTGCCAACGCGAAGATCATCGCCACGATTCACGGCACCGGTTATCTGTTCACTCCCGAAGTGGCTTAAGCCACTTCGCAGGTGCATAGCGACCTCGCCGTGGCATAAGCCACTTCGCAGGCGCGTAGCGACTTGGCGGCCGGACGGCGAATCAGCAGGCGCCCGTGTCTACACGGCGCTGAGCGCGCGAAGGATTCGCTGGGTGTTGGCACAGCGCCGCGTTAAGCTTTCAAACGCGGCAAGTCGGTAAATTAAAGACCGTGGTAGACAAAAAAATCTACGAGAGCGCCTCCACCCTGGTCAGGCGCACCACCTGGCACGATCAGCCAGTGGTCACCAAATCGCTGAAATCCAGCGCCCAGACGCCGAACGCCATCGCGCGTTATCACCACGAATTCAATATCAATCAATCCCTGACCAGCCCCTATGTCTGCCGGGCGCTGGCCATGGACGACAGGGCGCCGAAGATCATTTTCGACGACCCTGGCGGTGAATCTCTGCGCACCCTGCTCCAGTCCCGCAACCCGAGCGTGGAAGAGCGGATCGACATCGCGGTGGAAATCACCAAGGCGCTGCAGTCCATCCACGACGAGGGCGTGATCCATCGGGACCTGAACCCCGGTAACGTTGTCATCTGCGATGAACCCACCGCCGTCTACCTGATTGATTTCGGCCTGGCGACGCTGGTGCCTCGTGAATATCCCGAGAGCGAGCCCTTCAGCCAGCTGACAGGCACGCTGCCTTATATCTCGCCGGAGCAGACCGGCCGGGTCAATCGGGTGGTGGACTACCGCACTGACCTCTACTCTCTGGGCGCCACTTTCTACGAGCTCTTCTCCGGAGCGCCCCCTTTTGCGAATACGGACCCGCTGGAGCTCATCCACGCCCACATCGCCAGCACGCCACGGCCCCTGTCTGCCATCGTCGAAGACGTACCACGCTGGCTCTCCGAGGTGGTGCTGAAGCTACTGGCGAAACAGCCGGAAGACCGCTATCAGTCGGCGGCGGCGGTCCGGGACGACCTGATGGAAGGCCAGAATCACTCCAACGTGATCCCCTTCCGTCTCGGTCAGACCGACTCGCCCGGTCAGCTGGCGCTGCCGAAGCGCCTCTACGGACGCAGCCGGGAAGTGCACCTGATTGGTGAACAGATCCGCCGGGTGCAGCAGGGCGAGGTTCTGTTCCTCGATGTCACCGGTCCCACCGGCATCGGCAAGGGTGCCCTGCTTTCCGAAATTGCCCGCCAGGCTTCCGAAAGCGATCTCATGGTTGCGAGGGCGAGCAGCCCTCGCTTCGATCTCAGGGATACGGACGCGATCTGGCTGGAGCTGTTGCGGCAACTGGTTCGCCAGGCGCTGTCGCTGGGCACGGAGATCGGCAACGAGATCATCTCCCGCATCAGCGCTGCAGACGGGCCCGACCTGCAGTGCCTGAAGCCCTACATACCCGAGCTGAAAACGCTGCTCGGTGAGGTCTCCGAGGTCAGCGCCGGGCTGCCGAACAGAGGCATCCGCTCGCTGCTGAACGCGCTCGCCCCACAGCCCATCTGCCTCATCCTGGAACATACGGATGAAGTGCCGATTGAGTGCCTCACCGCGTTACTGGACATCTCGCTAGAGAGCAGGAATCTGCTGCTGGTGTTCGCATCCGAGCAGGGTCACGACGTGCTGTTCGATAACCCCCGGACGGCGACCAAGCGGACCGAGGTGGAGATGCAGCCCTTCGACCGCTCCGACGTTCGCAGTCTTGTTTCCGACGTGCTCAGCCAGTCAGAGGCGAGGGTGCGCGAGCTGGCAGCGGAAATTCACATGAAGACGGACGGCATACCGTCCAACGTGCTGGCGCTGCTCGAGGAGCTGCACCGCACCGGCAGCATCATCCACGACCCGACGGGTGGTTTCTGGTCCTGGGAGATCGACAAGGTTCGCGGTCACTTCTTCAGCCGCAACACCACCGAGCGAGTGATCGAGCACCTCGATCAGCTGCCGGACGAAACCCGACATTGCCTGGCGATGGCCTCTGCCATCGGCGAGCAGTTCACGGTGACCCTGCTGTCGAGGCTCTGCGACGAGTCCGAAACCGAGTCGCAGACGGCGACCCGTCTCAGACCAGCGGTCGGGCTCGGCCTGCTGGTGACGTTACCGGTGGGCGACTACTCCGAGCTGATCCAGTATCAGTTTGCTCATCCGCGCATCAGGGCTCTGGTCTACGGTGGCGTGGATGAGGCCCGGAAACAGTCTTTTCATATCAGTATCGCCCGCTATCTGAGCGAAGGGGGTCGACCCACCGGCGCCAAGCTGCTGCAGATCGCCGACCATCTGAACGCGGCCACGGATCCGATCGAGTCCGATCCAGAGCGCCGGGCGGAAGTTGCCCATTTCAACCTGCTCGCCGCCCGGGAGACGCTCCGCCAGGGCGTCTTCCAGCAGGCCTACAAATACTGCCGCAGCGGCCTGACGCTGGTCGCAGACAGCAGCACGCCCATCTACCTCGATCTCTGCCAGTGCGCCGCCGAAGCCGCCTTCTTCTGCGGCGATTTCGAGCAGCTCGACCGCGTACTGTCCGGCGCACCGGAACACAACAGCACCCTGGCGGAAATCCGCATCCGCGCCGCCGTGGTCCAGAACCACCTGACCGAGGCCTGGGACCTGTGCCTGGAGGCCCTGGGAGATCTCGACTACCGGTTACCCGCCGAACGCGGGCCAGCAGCCGCACTGCGCAGCACTCATCGCGCCTGGCACCGGCTGCGCAACCAGATGCCGTTTATCAGCAGCGTCCCGCAAGTTCCGGAGTCACCGAAGACGCTGGAGAACGTGAACCTGCACCAGAGCTTCCGCTTTGTCGGCTACCTGCTGCACACGGGCTACCACATGGGATTGGTTAACCTGGTGGACTACACGGACGACCTGTTGGCTCGTTCCGCGCGTCACGGCTACTCGGCGGAAACGGCCTTCGCCTACGCCGCTCGGGCAGTCACCTCCGCTGCCCAGGGCAACATCAATGCAGCCAAGGCCTACGCCATGGGGGCGCGGACACTGGCCAACAGCTTCCCGAATGAAGCGGCCTCCGTCCGTGCCCTGACGCTGCTCGCGGGTCTGGTCGATCCCTGGTCGAACAGCCTGGACCACACCCTCTCGCTCCTGTCTGAGAATATCGGCCGTTCCATGGCCAAGCAGGACTTCGAGTTCGCCGCAGTGGCCAGCGCCTGCTTCTCCGCCAACGCACTACTCCGAGGTATGGAGCTGTCTTCTCTGAAACGGGAGCTCACCCAGCAGATTTCCGACATCGGCCAGTTCCGCCACATCACCGGCATCAACATCAGCCATTTCGTGCTGCAGATCGTCGGCAGCCTGCTCGGACAGAACGAGACAGAGGTACGCGGCGACCGGGAACTGTCGATCAAAAACACCGATGACCGGGTGGCCCACGCTTACGTCTACGTGCTCAGGCTTTACTTCGCCACACTGTTCAACGACTTCAAAGGTGCCGAAAACATTCTGGACCTTGCCGCCCAGTACGTCCCGGCACTGGCTGGCTCACCCCTGGTCGGCACCTTCAAGCTTGCCGAGGGACTGGTGCTGCTGCGCAGCGGTACCGTGGAAGGTAAGCGCAACGCGAAGAAGAATCTGAAAGAACTGAAGCACTGGGAAGTCCAGGGCGCGGCGCATGTGGCATCCAAGCGGATGATCCTGCAGGCGGATCTGGCCTGGCGGAGCGGCGCCACCACCAAAGCGCTGGAGTACTACGAAGTCGCCGCTGACCGCGCCCGCAGGCACGGCCAGGCCAATGACGAAGCGCTGGCCTACGAACTGGCCGCCCGGGCCTGCGAGTCCCAGGGTCGAGCGGATTTCGCCCGTCTGTTTGCCCGCAATGCCTACCAGGCCTACCTGCGTTGGGGCGCCACCGCCAAGGCGAACCAGCTCGAGCGCGAGTTCCACAATCTGATCAGCGATCACCTGTCCGTGACCACTGGCAGCACCCTGTCCGTCGGCGATCTGGCGGATCTGACCGTGCGGGATTTCCAGGCCAACACGACCAGCTTTGAATCCACCGAGTTCAACGAGCGCATCGTCGACACCACAACGGTGCTCCGGGCCGCCCAAACCATCTCCGGCGAGATTCTGCTGGACAAGGTGCTGACCAAACTTCTGCGCCTGGCGTTGGAGCACGCCGGCGGTCAGAAAGCCTGCATGCTGCTCGCCCACGACAAGCGTCTGTTCCTCGAGGCCATTGCTTCTGTGGACGGTGGCGCAACGCGTCGGGTTGCACCACCAGAGCCGTTCGAGGCAACCGAAGAGGTGCCCGAGTCCATCATCCAGTTCGTGGCCCGAACTCAGGAACCCCTGGTGCTCTCGGACGCTACGGCGGAAGACGTCTTCACCCAGGACCCTTACGTGAAGCGCCTGCAGCCACTGTCCGTGCTCTGCCTGCCGATCATTCACCGCGGCGAGATCACCGGTATTCTGTACGTGGAGCATCGTTGGCTGACCGGCGTGTTCACCTCGCAGCGGGTTGAGGTACTGGCCCTGCTTGCCTCACAGGCGGCGATCTCCATTGAGAACGCCCGGCTCTATGCGGACCTGCAATCCACCCAGGACGAATACCGGGCGCTGTACGACAACGCCATCGAGGGTCTTTTCCGGATCAGCCCGGACGGCCTGCTGGTATCCGCCAACCCTACGCTCGCCCGCATCCTGGGCTTCACCAGCATCGAGGGAATGCAGGACGAGTACCGGGATCTGATCGACCGGGTCTTCCTGACCAACGAGCAGGCCGGTCAGTTCCTGTCCGCGCTGGAAGACCAGCAGCTGGTGAATGGCTTCGAAGCCGAGGGGGTCACCCGGGACGGTCGGACCTTCTGGATGGCGCTGACCGCCCGGCTGAATCACGATCCGGAGCTCGGCGATTACATCGACGGCTCGCTCATCGACATCTCCGAGCGCATCGAGCGCGAGCAGGCGGACAAGCAGCGCCAGATCGCCGAAGCCGCCACTCAGGCCAAGAGTGAGTTCCTGGCCAACATGAGCCACGAAATCAGGACGCCGATGAACGCCATCGTCGGCTTCTCCAAGCTGGCGCTGGAGTCGTCGCTGGATCGCAAGCAGCACGAATACGTGACCTCGATCAGCAACGCAGCCGAGAACCTGCTCACTCTGGTCAGCGACGTGCTCGACTTTTCGAAGATCGAAGCAGGCAAGCTGGTGCTGGAGGCGCGCCCCTTCAAGCTCGCCGACACCCTGACCGAAGTGGAACGTCTGTTCCGCACCGAGGTCCGGCGCCGTAACCTGAGCTTCGAGATCGACGACAATACCGGCAACCACCCAGGCTTCCCGGAGGATGGCATCCTCACCGGCGATGCGCTCAGGATCCAGCAGGTCCTGGTAAACCTGGTCGGCAATGCGGTGAAGTTCACCGAATCGGGCGGCATCGTGCTCGGCGCCGAGGTGATCGCGGCCACCCGCGGCCAGCTGGTGCTGAACCTGTCCGTCACCGACACCGGTATCGGCATTCCCGAGGCGCAGCTGGCCCGGCTGTTCGAGTCATTCGAACAGGCGGAGACCTCCACCACCCGGCGCTACGGTGGCACCGGTCTTGGCCTGACCATCTCGGAGCGACTGGTCGACCTGATGGGCGGCGAGATCCACGTGACCTCCACTGTCGGCGAAGGGTCTTCTTTCCAGTTCACCCTACTGGCGTCCATTCCCGACGCAAAGGATCTGGTACAGACCGAACGGGTGGAGCGTCGGGCTGGCGACATTTCTCTGGCCGGGCGCAGAATTCTGGTGGCCGAGGACAACCCGATCAATCAACAGCTGGCGCTGGAATTTCTGCAGCGGCGCGGAGCCGAAGTGCACATCGCTCAGAACGGTCGGGAAGCCGTCAACCGGGCGACCGATGCGAACTACGATGCCATCCTCATGGACATCCACATGCCGGAGCTCGATGGCCTGGAGGCAGCGGCCGTACTGCGTCAGCAGTCGCTTGATATGCCCATCATCGCCGTCTCCGCGGATGCACTCTCGGAGTCGAAGGCGGCAGCCGTGGATGCGGGCTGCAATGCCTACATCACCAAGCCCATCGACTTCGACACGCTCATGATGGAGCTGGACGATCTGCTTCCTGACGCGGGCCCTTCGGATGCGCCACGCCGCAGGGCTTCCGACCGGCTGGCCCAGTCGGGAGGCAAGACGGACACGGAGGCGGGGGCAGAGACAGCCGCACGCGAGCCGACCCTGGACGAAGCGGTGGAAGCCGCACTCCAGGCCATGCCCATCCAGCGCCTGCCCGGTATCGACATCAGCCAGGCCATACGGGGCCACAACGGCAACATCAAACTGATGGTGAAGCTGATGGGCGACTTCGGCACCTACTACGGTGACGCCGGGGCGAAGATGCGCGGCTTCGTCACCGCAGAGCAGTTCGAAGAGGCGGAACGGCTCGCGCACAATCTGCACGGTGTGGCGGGCAGCTTCGGCGCCAAGCGGCTGAAGGAAGCCTCGAAGACCCTGGAGCTCGCCATCGCCAAATCCGACGACACCAACCTGCTTGGGCTCGTGCACAGCTTTGAGGTGGCGCTGACCGAGGTGCTGGAGTCTACCGAGGCGATGGCTCGGGATGAGGTGCCGTTTCGGGCCAGCGATTATTCGTGAGTCGCTAGAAGTGTTTGGCGGTTTCGCTATTCCCGCAGATCGCGCCTGAGTAACAACGTTTTCCTGCACTTTCGGGGATCCGAGGTCTTCCAAGCGCTGGAATACTCGAGCCCGGAAGGTATCCGATAACAATACCCCTCAAGCTCTGAATCTAGCCTGCGGTGGCGTCGTAGGTGATGTCTTTCAGTGACAGGGCGGTGGA
>Ga0316194_10003193_pt1 | contig 11441 bp, 6 predicted proteins | sample CroRivsedime1_MG_FD_204936 | JGI IMG/M metagenome (GOLD analysis project Ga0316194, IMG submission 204936) | Coastal sediment microbial communities from Maine, United States - Cross River sediment 1 | ecosystem: Environmental > Aquatic > Marine > Coastal > Sediment | place: USA: Maine... | reverse complement strand
AGCCATATATAATTGGTTATTGTGTTCTACAAAGGAGTCTACAATAGAAAAAGTACCGTCTCCGTCATCAAAAGTCTTTATAAGATTCCATGACACACCATCAGAAGTACAGTAAATCCTGGATATCGTATGAGTAGAGACATTCCCTACGCCTGCTACCATAACTTCAACAGCTACATAGAGGTTTCCTTCAAAAACTATGAATGACCGAACAGTAGAACGAAGATCAGATACGTAGAGTACCTCAGCCCAATTTACACCATCAGAGGATCTGCTTATTGTAGCATAAGAGCCTACAGCCTCTGTCAGGCGGTTAGCCCCTGAATAGAGATAGCCACCAAAATCGGCCCAAATAGTTAATGGCGCATAATTCCCCTTCTGATAAGTCCATGGAACACGATCAACCTGCCATTGAGGGCCGCACAACTCTGTCATATATATTTCATCCCATGTGATACCATCAGCCGAACGTGCTGGATGAATCGTATCAACACATATATTTTCAGATGTATCTGGAGCATCTCTACCCAAACCAGGCCCTATCCAGCCATAGAAATATTGATCTTCTTCCCATAAGAACATGTTAGTCACACATGGAAATGTCAAATCAACCCTATATAACGAAGGGCCTCCACAAAAATAAACCTTATTATTCAAAACAGCCGGAGCATGTACATACCTTGCCGGAGAGGGGTAAATACCTGTATAAGGATAACCAACGTATCTGATAATACTTTTATTTTCGAGGTAATACTGGACAGCTCCTGTTCCACCGTAACCAATATTATAAGTACCAAAATATAAAAAACCATTACATGACGTGGGCGCACTCACCACATAACTTGCGGCAGCTCCAAGTAATACCCAAGCGTCCTCTGTATCATTCATTACATATAAAAGACCGTTAGAACCCCCAGAAGCTGTCATGTAGAAACGACTTTTATGCAACCCAAATCTAAGCTGAGAGCCTGCTGCAGGACCTATGGCCTCTTCCCAGGCATCCCCAGCATCATTCAATCTATATGTTCTACTACCATTAGTAGCCCATAGTTTCCCGCTAAAAGAAGTCAATTCTGCCATCCAATAGAGCGCATAAGGGGGGCCAGGGTAAATTGGAGCTACTTGTTCCCATTCATCAAATGTAGCATTTGTCCTATAGAGGTCTCCTGAACCGCTACCATAAATTCTTCCATCGTGTTCAGTCATAGAATTTATAAAATTCTCTGAAGTACCAGATGATTTATAGTCAGCTATTTTTGTCGTACTCCATCCAGGTCCTACATAGTCTAACCGTGCCAGATTTCCTTCTGCTGCACCATACAAATCCCCCTCAAATTCACAGAAGTATTCCCACTTTCTTTCTATATAAGAGAGATAACTATAAGACCGTAGGCCACTCCACTGAGTACTAAAAAATACAAAGTCATAATCAGGAACAGCCATACAAAACCAAGGAGTACTACCCACACTTCTACTATCTATTTGGGTAAGAGTTGTCCCTGTGTCATTATAATGTATTGAAACACCCACGCCAGGATTAGCTGCGGCAATAAAAACATATTGTTTCACAGTATCAATAGAAAGCGCCCCATTACCAGCTACGACTTCCTCAATCACAGGGGTCAAGTTATAAGACAAATCAAGAGAAAAAACAACCATTCGAGACACAGAACTCGCATAAAAACTGAAAAAGACTAATTTTTTACCCCAATCAACAGTCACAGAGTCGCCATAATCCGGACCAGACGGAGGTACTCCGGTATCTATAAGAGATAAATTAGCACTAAGATCATAGGATAATGTCTCGATACCTTGAGGGCTATTCATATAATCATGGGAAGCTACTATCTTTAGATTAGTATAGTCTATAACTACTGAATTATAACCATGGTTGGAGGTTGCGTAATTATGTACCTGTGTAATTTGACCTTTGTTCACACCTGAAGGAATATAGCTATAAGAGGATAAACCTTTAGAGGTCTGTCTATCAGCTACAAAAATAAAATTTCTTATTGGATCAATATCAAGGTCAACGGCACTACCGGGAAAAGTATTTGTATCAAGGAGGGTTAAATTATCACCGTTGTCATCATAACCAAAGCAAAAGAGTCTGTTACCATTACCTACAACGAACAATAGTCTGTTAACTTCGTCTACACCTATTTTACCAATTAAAGTATAACCTGTAGCACTATTACTCGAAATTGGTGTGATTGTACCACTTGAGTCAAAACCACAACTTACTAACCCTACTGTATAATAACTTCCGTAAAATACAATCTCTCTACTAAAATCATATCCTATGGCATAATTACCGCTAGCGACATCATTTTCACCAAGAAGATTAAAATCAGTTGAGAGATCTTGAAATTGAGGTAAATTTTTCCAAACACTTTCTCCTTCAGTCCACCATTGCGTCTCTTGAGACCCATACTGATCAACAGAAAGCACATGATTGCCAAAACCTATTGACATAGTAAATTGAGAGCCTACTCCTGCAGAAGTCATTGTTGTTATTTTTGACATATTTTCTCTATGGTAATTGATTAAATATTAAAACTGATCTATTCCAATTTGTGCCGTCAGTTGTTGTATACATACCACCTTCTGTACCGTCCGCAGTCGGTGCATATAAGGTGTCATCCTTCACAACAAGAGAATAGGCCGTTGCATCTAAAACCGAAGTCCAGTCTACCCCGTCATTAGTACTCCTTCTTATCTTTGGATCATTTACTTTAGTTGCACCAGAATACAAATCATTATTAAATCGTGTTATTTGATGGATGACACGCCAATCGTAATCCACTAACAAAGTATCCCAATTCATATTACTTAAACGTATATAATCACCACTCGAACATGAATCAGACTGGTCCCCATTTTTAAAAGCCGTCAGAGTAACATCAAAAGAACCGTTTAAAGCTGTATAAGTATGAGAGGGGTTCTGTAAAGAGCTATGTGTACCATCTCCGAAATCCCAGTCCCATTCATCAGGGCCACTGGTTGATAAATCCTGGAAATCTATCTGAGTACCTGCGGGTACAAGACCTATCGGGTTTGCAGTAAAATCTGCTATGACACCTACAGAGAAGTATTCAAACTCAGTTTGAGATTGATACGGCCACCACCACATGTAATAGCTTTCGCCTTCAAGCCATACAGAATATTTCCCATTCTCTGTGAAATCATAATTAAAGCTCTCTTCTGTTGTGTCTATGTAAGGTGTATATGAGCCATAATTATTATCAGGAATATCTTTATAGAGTCTCCAGCGCCAACTCATAGCTCCTGAACCGGTATTATCTAGGAGAATATTTATCGGAGGATCCCCACCCAGAGGAATAGCCTCAAATCCTACAGTCATCGCTGTGTAAATGTAATCATATTCTGTTTTAAGATTAGATGAAGTACTATCATAGGCATTCAATCGAACAGTATATGCCCCACCATATAAATATTCATGCGAAGGATTTTCATCAGAGCTGTAATTACCGTCTCCAAAGGTCCAGTCCCAACCAGTCGCTCCACCTGTCGTAAGGTTCGTAAAATCAGCAGTAAAGGGAGCAGGCCCCGAAGTAACACCAGCCGTGAAATTTGCAACAATAGCCATATTTTATCCTGAATATTGAGATATATGCCCTAAACCAGCATGAGTCGCCCCATAACCAGATAGTATATTTCCACTACTATCCGTAAGAAGGCTGTTACAACCGGGCCCCCTGTTCGATTCAAACCCTGCACCTATACCATCTATTATACCATTAATCAATACATTACCGGTTGTGGAAGTTATCTTTCGACTCCCGCCATTCGCCGTGATATACTTATTGGTTTCGTATGAATAAAAAGTCTTCATCAAATCGGGATCCGGGACAGGAATAACCTTTCCACTGGTAGTAATCTCTATATCGCCATTACAGGCAAGATCACTATCAAGCAAAAGAGTTCCATTTATTATTGTAATGCTCATTATAAGCCAACCTGGAGGTTTATACCGTTAGAATTAAAAGTGCCATCTTGAATTCTGAGTTCATCCTTTATTACAAAAGGACTTCTACCTTCCAAGATCACCTGGTCGGATACAGTTTTATTTACCAATACTGAAGGAGTAACACTACCGTTTTGATTGAATATCGTTTGCTTCGTAGTGCTATCAAATTCAATGGGAAAATCATTAAAGATACTCCATTGATTATAATTTGAACCGCTGTAAAGATCTCCTTTGAGATGTACTGTAGCGTCGGGCTGAATCTTTCGACACCCGCCTCTCTGAAGATGTAATTGGTCCTCAACAGTCAAAGCTCTGTTTATCCGTGCCTGTGATGCGTTAAGCTGTAGTTTCGATAAAGTGATATTCGGTGCATTCAGATAAGCACCGGTACCATCAAGAGACACCGCACCATTGTTATGGTAAAAAGTACCGGTAGAGGGTGCAAACAAGAAAGTACCATCACAAGACACCGTACCGTCCGTGGAAGTAAAATCGCATGTCCCGCCTACTGCAAAATCTGTCGCAGTACTAATATTTGAGCCATCACCTTCAAAGGTACCACTGAAAAAAGAAGCAAAGCTGCAGACGATATCCTTATTGTTCTGAGAAATCGTACCGCTATATCCGTTAACATAAATCCCATAAACAAAAGCTGAGGCATCCATCGTACAAGATCCAAGACCACTGGTATCAAAGACCGCGACATTTCTCGGTGTCGGGATAGTAGCACCGCCAGGGCCTCCGGAAGTCTCCGACCAATTAGCAGAATTAGCCCAATTAGAAGGACTTCCCGATATCCAGTATCTCGGATTAATTAAAACTACCGGTTCTTCCCCATCAAAATCTATCTCACCGAAAGTAGACAGCCATCCGGTATTGATAGGATATTGGAACCCGTCAAGAGCAAAATTATAGGAAACAATAGCCATTTAAGAGTCTCTTGTTCTCCCTGAAGGTTGTATATCCACGACAGTTAAAGGTGTCAAATCGTCACGCTTATACATCGTCAATTTATTTACAGAAGGAATGTCTGTATCAAACTTACCGTTTACTCTCGACATCATAAGCTCGTAAACATAGGATAAGGGCTGTCCGTCAACAGTCGTTGTCAGTTTCAGAAGGCCGTCCAATTGTTCCGCGTCCATATCTTTTCCTGAACCAGCTTTATGGAATGACGCTCCATTACCGTTACCGCCTTGAGCAGCCACGTAGAAACCATCACCACCTGAAGCACCACCAAGGAATTGAGCACCGTGGTCTGTGCCGGCCCCTACCACTTTCAGACCTATACCTGAAGTTCCTGCAAGGAATTCAGCAGCATTGGCAGTTGTAGACCGTACAGAGAGGGCTATCTGACCACCGCCTCCTCCGAGAATTTCGGCACCTTTACCAGTAGCTCCACCAATGACATAGAGCCCTGTTCCGGTTCCGTTACCCGTGGATTCTATTCCATAGCCGTTTCCACCGTTTGAACGAGCAACAAGAGCTGTGCCGCCGTTATTTATAATATTCAGTTGTTTCAGATTAAGTGTTGCGTTATTTCCACTGGTAAGTTGACCGTCAATAGATACAAGATTTACATCGGTTCCATCGGAAGGTGTAACTGTATTTGCTGCTATAGATATTGCCGCTAAACTGTCATTGACAGCAACAAAATTAGAGCCTCCACTAGAATCTGACATCGCTGTGAGCATTGCATACATACTCGGAGTAGCTGTACCGTCAAAAATCGTCGGAGGTAAACCTATTTCAGGAGCATTTATCCCGAGACCTGTTGCTCCACCTACTGAGAGAAATCCTGCGCCGGTTCCGTTACCAGAGGCATCCATGCCATGGCCATTGCCGCCCGTTGAATGAGCAATAAGAGCAGTACCTGCGTTATTCACTATGTTTAACTGTTTCAGATTGAGAGTAGCATTATTCCCTGTTGTAGCCTGACCGTCTATTTGAATCAGATTCGCATCAACAGTCCCTGTAACGCTATTCGCAGCGATAGAGATAGCTGTCAAGCTGTCATTTACTGAAACGAAGTCTGAGCCTCCACTGGAATCAGACATCGCCGTGAGCATCGCATACATACTCGGAGTAGCTGTACCGTCAAATGTTGCCGGAGGAGTTCCTATCTCAGCAGCGTTTATTCCAAGGCCCGTTGCTCCGCCTATTGAATTGAAACCGTCTCCTGACCCATTACCAGAGGCGTCCAGTCCATGACCATTACCACCGGTTGAATAGGCTACCAGTGCTGAACCTGAATCATTTATTATATTCAATTGTTTCAGATTAAGTGTTGCATTATTTCCACTTGTTGACTGGCCATTAATAGCTACGACATTTACATCAGTGCCATCGCCACCACCGCCGCCACCGCTTCCAAGAGAAATAGCTACCAAGCTGTTCGCAACAGAAGTGAAGTCAGACCCACCTGATGAATCAGACATAGCCGTAAGCATCGCGTATATACCCGGAGTAGCTGTACCATCGAAGATTGTCGGAGGAGTACCTATTTCAGCAGTACTGATTCCAAGACCTGTTCCAGCGCCTGTTAAGGAGAGCCCGTGACCATTTCCACCACCGAATACCTTCATTCCATCATCAAGTCTACCTTTTATGTATAAACCTGCCCCACTGGTCGCTGCTGCCAGATACATCCCATGACCATTAGTGGTACCACCCAATGCATAAATGCCTTGACCGATTCCTGAACTATGGGCATAAATACCAGAGCCAGTATTATCACTTTTTACTTCCATACCATGACCGACTCCTGCACCATAGGCATAAATACCAGAACCTGTATCATCACCGCTTATTGCTTCTATGCCATGACCATTGATACCGCCTTTCGCCCATACACCTGCAAAAGTCCCGTCTCCTGTGGCTTCAAAACCTGCTCCTCCAGAACCAACAGCTAAGATACCCGCTCCTGGTGAGGCTGCTTGCGTGTAGATACCGTTCGTACCTGTGGTATAAATTCCGTGGCCAGTGCCCGTACCGGAGGTATCTAATCCATGACCATTACCACCGGTTGAATGGGCGATAATAGCTGTTCCTGAGCTATTCACTATATTTAATTGTTTCAAGTTAAGTGTGGCATTATTTCCATTGGTAGCCTGTCCATCTATTTGGATTACATTTGCATCAACAGTACCGCCAGTTCCTTGTGAAATAGTAGTCAAACTGCTTGTTGCTGAATCATAACTGGAGCCGCTATTCTGGTCAGACATTGCACCGAGCATCTGTATAATACCCGGCGTTGCAGTACCATCAAAAGTTGAAAGAACAGGGCCTATCTCATCTGCATATAAATCTCTACCACCACCTTGACCGAGTAACCAAAGACCGTGACCGCCACCAGGATCACCTACAGCTACAATACCGCTACCAGTACCAAGGCCACCTCTGGCATAGAAACCATGCGCATTAGGACCACCTTGAGAATAAATACCATGTCCCGTGGAATTGCCTCGAATATAGAGACCAGTGCCTCCCGAGTTACCTCCATCCAAATATAACCCGTGTCCGTTATTAGAACCTCTTACTTTCATTCCAGCTTCATTTCCGCTACCTAATATATAAGCTCCTTCCTTACCAACTCCTTGCGCAGATAAGCCATAGCCATCGGTCCCTCCAGTAAGCCTCATTCCATCACCAGAACTTGAGCCACCTACACCTTGAATACCGTGCCCCGTTGTCGAGCCTACTGCATAAATACCGCTTCCTGTCCCTGACCCGGATACATATGCTCTCAAACCGTGACCATTACCGTTTCCGTTAAGAATTAGTCCTGAACCACTACTTCCACCTCTTATTATCATTCCGTTTCCACCACCATTACCGCGTATATCCACACCATCGGCATTAGTTCCTGCTGCTATGAGCACCCCGGCGTTCCCCACCGCTCCTTGAATTCTCAAGGCAGGGCTTCCTTTTCTTGATTCAATATTCATGCCATAACCACTTGACTCTCCTATTTCATTACCACCTAATACGTTAATACCGTAACCCTCTGCTTCTGATTCGACATGAAGTCCGTGGCCTTTTACTGCTGGAGAAATAGTACCTATGGCAACAGCACTTATTGCATGGCCCCTGGCTCCTGCACGTAAATTAAAAGCATGGCCTGTACCACACCCGGAAGAATCTAAGCCATCACCGTTTCCACCAGCCCTCAATTGTACTGCAGTAGTTGTGTCTGAAGTGACTGTAAGACCAAATCCTGCATCATTATGAATATCAATAGCCTTAAAATTCCAGGTTTCTGTATTTGTGGAGAGATCAGCATCAAGATTAAAAGCCTGTTGAGCATCTGTATGGCCGAAAGTCTCAATCATCAGATATTCATCACGCCATTGTTTCGTATATTGATCCACGATAGGTACAAATAATCTCTTCGCGGTCATCTCAGTAGCTTCTAAAGTCAGGGAATATCCAGTCCCGTTATCAACGAATCCGTTTGTAGTATCTACCTCGGCTCCTTCATCCATACTGATTTTCGTGTCACCAGTTTCATGAGTTGCATCAGTCTTGAAGCTTCCATTAGTTGTATCAAATAATGTGAAATCAATAATAGCCTGTTCACCGTATTTTCTTAATACTCGTTCTGGCATAATCTTTACTCCTTTTTAGAGCAGTCGCTGTAACTTTATCCTCTTCAGGTATAGTAAGTATTAAATGATTATTAATCTATAAATAAAAAAGGGTAACCGATTTTTCACGGTTACCCCTTCAAGGAAGAATAGCTTTATAGAATTAACTACCGTAAATAAGAACATCCCGACCACATGTACAAACAACATTTGAAGACGGGACATCATTTTTAGCAGCATACTCATATTTCTTACCACAACTGCACGTTACCCCAACGTACCCATCTACCCTCAATGAAGGTCGAATAGAATCCACAAAAGCAGTGAACTCCGCTTTATCATTAAAATTCCTGTCCGAGCTGTTCGTTAAGCGCTTACGGACTATAGGCATCTCCAACACAAAAGGGAGCTTATTTGCCTGGTATTCAACAATAGGTTTCATTAGCCTTCCTTTTCTGCTTGTTTAGCAGCTGCTAATAACATCTGTATATTCGTATCATAGATGTAAGCTGCCTTCTGTTTTTTCAGATCGGCCACCACTGCTTCTGCTTCAGTTATCTTTTTATCAAATTCCTGCGCAGTAATGTTCAACGCTGTATTGGGGTCAACGTTAAGCTGAACCGGAGGTGGCTGTATTTCTGCAGTCACCGGCTGATTCACAGGCGGAGTTTCCGGCTGAGAAGTTTCAGATGTAGGAGCCTCTTCTCCTTGGATTTCTTGAGTTTTTTCTTCTTCTCCCATTGAGTAAGTCCTTTCTTTAAATTTGGATTTTATTTGTTATATTTATAATTAAAAGATTATTAGCCCTCAAGGGCAGCAATTCTTGAATCAAGGGCAGAGACCTCTGATTCAAGGGCAATTATCTTTTCCTTTTGCATTTGACATATAGCTACAAGAAAATCAGTCATTCTTTTTGCATTTACCGTCTTCTTATCGGGATTTTCTAAGAAATTGGGTAATTCATCAGCTATTAAACCAAATCTTTCTTGATAATTACTAATATCAGCATCCTCAGCATATATTGGAGAAGGTTCCTCTTCACCTGAGAATTCATTTAGAGTTAAATTTGTTGTATCATATCCAACAATAGTATCCTCTTTAAAGCGGTAACCCTTTACAGCTAATGTATCTAATGCAGACCAGAACATATCTTTTTCAGTTTGAGTTATAGGTCTGATATTTCTCTTCTTAGCAGGGTCTGATACATCTTGCCAACCAAGATTATCACTATAATTACCAAAGTTATCCTCAAAGGGGTGATTTGTACCTCCTGCCCCAGCTTGAGCCTTAACTCCAATATTGGTTCCTGCCCCATTAGAACCCGTTGCTTTCCCAAAAACCCCTGTACGTGTACCTGATGTTCCTGTTTGTTCCAATCTCAAAACTTCAAAGTCTGCGCTATATGAAGTAATTTCAGCAGTCCTCGTAGTGGGTAAAACAGAATTTAGAGCTAATCTACCCAACGATATATTAAAATTACCTTGGAAATCTCCTGCTAAACCGTTTGTACTTAAACCTTGTACACCATAGCCGTTTGCATCATCACATATACCTACAACACCTTTACCAGAAAGACCTGTAGCTTCTGAATAGACACCTGCTGCATTGTCTACAGGCTCAACCACATTTACTCTTCTAAATGTATGGATAGACGTCTTAACAGCAAGTTTTGTATCTATATAGACATCACCCTGAAAGTCAGCAGCGGCACCATTATCTGATTCGGCTACCAATGCAGTACCATCAGAGGCACTGTTTGCAACGGCATGGACACCGATAGAATTTCCATTACCAGATACAGCAATACCTTCTCCATAGACACCGGCCCCAGTTCCAGCCGTTGTGCAATAACCTGTACCGACAATACCTCGGTTCGTACCTGTAGTTGCTCCAAAAGCTGTACCTTTTACTGCTGACCGTATTCCAGAAGTATTTGTTAATGAACCGTCCACGGCTTGGAAATCAGTTCTACCGTTCACTTTCAATCTAGTACTAGAAGACACGCTATCAGCAAAAGCCGCCCGATCTTCAAAATAAACGTCACCCTGAAATTCTGCAGCATGTCCTGTGTCTGATTCAGCATAAAGGGCTGTCCCATCTGCGGCACCGTTCGCAATCGCCTGCACACCGATAGAAGTCCCATTACCCCCTGTTGCAAAACCTTCACCACGTACACCTATACCAAATCCTGCTGTCGTACAGCGACCTTCACCAACTACTCCTCGGTTTAGGCCTCCACCGGCCATGTTACCCTCAGCCTTACCATAAACACCGCTACGGGTTCCAGAAGTATTAGTCAATTTACCTTCAACACCAACAAAATCCGTTGCACCATCTACTCTCAAGCGTATACCGGTCGAATAAGCGGTACTGACGGCCATTCTACCGTCTACTCCTAGATTACCGGTCACATCAGTATTGCCCTGGAATTCTCCTGCTAAACCAGTTATCGAAGTACCCTTAACAGCGGAACCAGCAGAACTATTCCCCTCAACACCAATACCACTAGGATCATTCGCTTCACCATAGAGACCTATTCCACTTACACCTGTTGAAAAAGACTTAACACCGTACTTACCAAAAGCAGTTTCAACAACAGTCACTCTATTTGCAGCATTGAAATTAGTTCCAAATGCACCTCTTCCAGTTGATGCTATGATATTTCCTGATGTTGTATAATCTCCAGAAGTAAAAATATTTCCAGATGATGCAATACCCGAACTTGATGTCATATAAGCAGCAGAAATTCCTGCAACAGCAGTCATATCAGCAGCAGAATTTATATCTCCTGCTAAAGTAGCTATATCCCCCGCAGTGGCTGTGATATTCGTAGCTGCCGTCATGGAAGTACCAGCATTGACCTG
>Ga0316194_10003192_pt1 | contig 11444 bp, 9 predicted proteins | sample CroRivsedime1_MG_FD_204936 | JGI IMG/M metagenome (GOLD analysis project Ga0316194, IMG submission 204936) | Coastal sediment microbial communities from Maine, United States - Cross River sediment 1 | ecosystem: Environmental > Aquatic > Marine > Coastal > Sediment | place: USA: Maine... | reverse complement strand
GCTCACCATCGGTCTGGTCGGGCGGCTTGTGCAGAAAAAGTCGCCTGAGCTGGCGATAGAGGCTATCCGTGCGCTGGTTGGCGACCAGGTGCCGGTTCGCTTGCTTGTCATAGGCGACGGGCCCCTGCGTGGTGATCTGGAGCAGCGGGCTCAGGATCTGCCCGTCACCTTCCTTGGTTTTGTGCCGGACGCGAAGCGGCTATTCAAAGCGCTCGATCTGCTGCTGCTGACCTCGCGGGAAGTCGAGGCTTTCGGCATGGTGGCGCTGGAAGCCATGTGTGCTGGCGTGCCGGTGGTAGCCGGACCCACACCCGGGCCGCAGTACGTGCTCGGCAGCACGGGCTTCTACTACAATCAGCGTGAACCGGCAGAGATCGCAGACGCGATCAGGAGCGTTGTTCTGGCACGCCAGGCCGGGGAGTTGCCAGACCGGGCCGGTAGGGCGCTCGAGCGGGCTGAGCGGGAGTTTTCCGTGTCGGCCCTTGCGCGGCGACTGGCGCCGCTCGTTTAGGATTTCCGGTAGAACGAGGGTTCTCCCTCGGGTCGGGTCTTGAAGCGCCGGTGCATCCACAGGTACTGCTCCGGATGTCGGTGTATGGCGGCTTCGATGGCCTGATTGATGGCGGTGGCATCCGCCACATCGTCGCCGATCGGAAAGCCCGGGAGCGGCTCTTCCACCCAGGCTTCCCAGGTGAGTGTGTCCAGGTTCCTGAAGTTGCTGCCGAGTAACACGGGTGCGCCAGTGATGGCTGCGAGCTTCGCGGTCGCCGTGATCGAGGCGGTGGAGATACCGAAAAACGGCGCGAATACCGATCGCTTGCGCCCGTAGTCCTGGTCCGCTGCGTACCAGATGACGCGACCCTGCTTCAGTCGGCGGAGGATGGTCCTGGCATCAGAGCGTTCGATGACCGCGCCGAAGTAGCGGCTGCGGCCTCGCACCTGCAGCCACTCCCAGACCGGGTTCTTGTTCTCGCGGTAGATCACGTCCAGGTCCAGGGCTTTCAGGCCGGGACCCATGACATCCAGGGCGGAGAAGTGGCCGCCCAGCAGGATCACACCTCTGCCTTCCTGCCGGCACGCATCCAGCCGGGCCAGATCGTGGACCCGGGTGCGGCTGGCCAGGTCCTTGCCGGGATTGAGCCAGACGGTGGTGGATTCCAGCAGGCCCATGGCGGTGTGTGTGAAGGAATTCCGGGCGAGGCGTTCCCGCGCGTCCTCTTCCATGTCGGGGAAACACAGCGCCAGGTTGGTCCTGGTGATCTCGCGGCGATCGCGGGCAAATCTGTAGGTGATGGCAGCGAGCAGCTGCGCCAGGCGGGCGATGAGCACCAGCGGCAGACGGGCGATGAGCCAGGCGAGGGCGACCAGCAGCCAGGTGGGCCAGACCCGGATGTCGTAGATCTTCAGCCGGATTTTGTCGCGGCGTCTTTTCTTTTTCGGTGGGATCTGAGAGGGCTGATTCACTGGGCGGCGAGCCGCTGGCTGGATGCTCGAGATTGTAGCAGGGGGTGCCTGTGATACCATCCAGCCGCCTTTTTTCTGACTCGAGAACGTCCCTGGCAGGCCCACACCAACGACGATGAAGCTCCCCTCTCTTCAAGACGTGCACATAGTTGTGGTGGGCGATCTCATGCTGGATCGCTACTGGTTTGGTGAGGCCACACGGGTTTCCCAGGAGGCGCCGGTGCCGGTTGTGGATGTGGACCACATCGAGGACCGTCCCGGCGGAGCCGCCAATGTGGCGCTGAACGTGGTGAGCATGGGCGCGCGCTGCACGCTGATCGGCGCGGTCGGCGATGATGAGGCTGGCCGGGTGCTGGAGGAAACCCTGAACGCGGCGGGCGTCGTCTGCAACTTTCTGACGGTGCCGGACTGGCCGACCGTGCTGAAGCTCCGGGTGCTGAGCCAGAAGCAGCAGCTGCTGCGCACGGACTTCGAGTCTTCACTGCTACCGGCTCAGGTCGCCGGCCTGCCGGATAAGCTGGCAGCGGTCCTCGATGGGGCATCCGCCGTCATCCTTCAGGATTATGACAAGGGCACCCTGGCTGAGCCGGAGGCGTTGCTGAAGCTGGCGAATGAGGCCGGTGTACCGGTGGTGGTCGATCCCAAGTTCAAGCCGTTCGCCCGCTATGCCGGCGCATCGATCCTGAAACCGAATCGACTCGAGTTCGAGCGGGCGGTGGGCCCCTGGACAGATGACGATGAGCTGCTCAACAAGGCCGAAGCGGTGGCAAGCACGCACCGTATCGAGGCGCTGGTGATCACCCGAGGCGGCGAAGGGAACACGGTTGTCAGCGCCGATGGTGGCCATATGCACGTGCCGGCGCTGCCGGTGGATGTATTTGACGAGACCGGTGCCGGTGATACCTCGGCCGCAGCGCTTGGTATTACCCGGGCGCTCGGCTGGCCTGCCGTCGACTGTGCGCGGATTGCGAACGTGGCCAGCGGTCTGGTGGTCGGTAAAACCGGCACCTCCGTGGTCACAGGACCGGAGCTGGCTGCAGCGCTCGCCGCAGACGAGCGGGCGGATGGCGGCGTGATGAGCCAGTCACAGCTCGGAGATTCCGTGAGTCTGGCTCGGGCGGCCGGTGAACGGGTGGTTTTCACCAATGGTTGCTTCGATATTCTTCATGCAGGTCACGTGGCCTACCTGGAAGAGGCCCGGGCGCTCGGCGATCGGCTCATCGTTGCCGTCAACGACGATGCATCGGTAACCCGCCTAAAGGGCGTGGGCCGTCCTGTTAACCCGCTGGAGCAGCGGCTGAGGGTGCTGGCGGGTCTGGCAGCCGTGGACTGGGTGGTGGGCTTTTCCGAAGATACGCCCGAGCAGCTGCTCGAGAGGCTCGCCCCGGATGTGCTGGTCAAGGGTGGTGACTATGGCGTGGACGAAGTGGTCGGTGCCGAAATTGTTCGCGCCGCCGGTGGTGAGGTGCGTGTGCTGAGCCTGGTGGACGACTGCTCCACCACCGCCATCGTCGACAGGATCCAGAAGAACGACTGAGGCGCTCGAGCTCCTGGCCTAGGATTCCGATACCGCGGCCGCGTTTTCTCGCAGATGCTTGGTATTGATGGTGCCGACGATGACGCTGCTCACACCGGGTGCGCCGGCGGCAAAGCGAAGGCTCTCTGTTCCCGAGTGACCGCTGGCCAGGGCTTTCTTCACGAGCACGCCGCAGCCCTGCCGCCCGGCGCGGGCGATCAAATCTGCTTCCGACTGCTCGTTGAGATTCAGCGTTGCCATGATCACATCGCAGCCGAGCTCGATTGCCCGCTCGCCGCCAGCCACGGTTTTGTGCGAGATGCCCGTCGCCCGTATCCAGCCCCTGGCCTTCAGATCGTTCAGGCAATCCAGGGTGCCCAGCTCATCCAGTATCTTCAGATCCTCGCCATTCGAATGGATGAGCACGATGTCGAGGTGATCCGTGTGCAGGCGCTGCAACGAGGCTTTGACGCTGGCGCGCACCGCCTCCGGGCTGAAGTCGTAGCTGGAGGCGCCATTCTCGAATGTCTCACCGACCTTGCTGCAGAGCAGCCAGTCGTTTCTCCGGTCCAGCAGCAGTTTGCCGAGTCGGGCCTCGCTGCTGCCATAGGCCGGGGCCGTGTCCAGCAGGTTGATGCCGAGCTCTCTTGCCGTATCGAGCAGTCGGGTCGCGGTCTGGTCATCCGGGAGTTCGAAGGCGGTCGGATATTTCACACCCTCGTTCCGGCCGAGCTTGACGGTGCCAAGACCGAGCAGAGAAACGGACATGCCAGTGTTGCCCAATGTCCGGATCGGCAGGCTCACGAGTCGGACCACGGGACCTTTCCCGGCTCTGCCGATGGCAGGGGCAGCTTGAGTGCCTGATCCGAAGCAGGTGCCGGGGTGGGATCTGCGGCCAGCGCTCTGGCCACCTGATCCGCCAGGTCCGGAGCCAGGCTCAGCTTGGTCGGCCAGCAGATCAGACATTTGCCAGGGTGGCCGTGCCCGATCGCGGATTGAACGAAGGCTTCATCCGGGCGACCGCCACGGACCTGCGCCGGTTCTGCGCGATCGATTCGAAGCGTCTTCAGCTCGGCCCCGGACCAGTCGATCCAGGGTACGCAGCGCCTCAGTTCTTTTCGGGCGTGGTCGATCTGTTCGGATTCGGAACGATCGACGCCGTCCGTTGCCAGCTGTCCACCCAGATACCAGAGGATCCCCCCTTGGCCGTCGTCGTGGCTGGTAATGGTCAGTCGGGGCTCGGGCCGGCGGATGCCCGTGACGCAATGGGCAAAGAGCGGCGCAAGGGCCGGATGACGGACCAGAACCTGGTGCAGTGGCCGCAGCTGCATGCGCGGCTGCTCGATGCCCAGCGCGTCGAGCAGAGGGCCGTTGCCGGCGCCGGCGCAGAGCAGCAGGCGGCTGGCCGTGACCGGCCTTTCCTGATCAGGCAGGTTGAGGGCCCAGCCGCCCTCCGATCCGGATAGCTGTTCGCCGGTCAACCGCAGGCGATAGACCCTGTCCTGAACGGGTTGCAGGAGCCGCGCCAGCAGCGCTTGAGTATCGACGACGAAATCCTGGAGGCCATAGACCACGCCATCGAAGTTTCGAAGCCCGGCCGGGTAGGCTGGCGGGTCCAGCCGCTCGATTCGGCCACGCAATGCCCGGCTGGCAAAAAACCCGGTGAGCCTGCCCAGCGAGCTGCCCTCTGCGAACAGATAGTAACGATCGGCCAGGACGTCCAGACCGGATAGATCCACCGGGCCTTCCCCCGCCAGGGCCGTTCGCCAGCGATCGGGCATGTCGGCGATGGCTTCGGAGGCACCGGTCAGGGCACCGCCGAGCGCGTATTTGATGCCTCCGTGGATCATGCCCTGGCTCGCCAGCGTCTGACCGCCGCCCAGGGTATCCGCCTCGAGAAGCACACAGTGATGGCCTTCGCTGGTCAGATGGTTCAGCAACCAGAGTCCGGCAATACCGCCGCCGATGATGATCGCGTCCAGATCCGGGCTCGTCATGGGCGCTGAAACTCTCCTGGGTCTGATCTCAGTTGAAGGGAACTGCGGCGGAGCCTATCCAATGCAGGCCGAAGCCCGCAACGTTTTACGACTTCCGGGTTGGCCTGTTCTTGACGGTCTGCGAGCAGCCACTCAGGCTGTGTGCCTCATGGCCGACCAGACTGAATCCGTTCCGACCCTTCGCCGTGCCGCCCTGGCTGGCTGGCGGCTACTCTATGGCTGCCTGTTGCTGCTCGCCCGGCCGCTGGTGCGTTTGCGTCTCGCCTATCGGGCCAGGCGGGACCCGGCCTACGGTGAACGGATTCAGGAGCGCTTCGCCCTGCTGCCGGAGGGTCTGCCCCGCGGTGGCGTATGGTTTCACACCGTATCGGCGGGCGAGACCATCGCTGCTGCACCCATCATCCTGGCGCTTACCGAGCGACTTCCGGACGTGCCCGTTCTGGTGACCACCATGACCCCGACCGGGTCCGCTCAGGTGGTGCGACTGCTCGACGATCGGGTCGCACACTGCTACGCCCCCTATGATTTCCCCACGGTGGTTTCCCGATTTTTCGATCACACGAACCCCCGGTTGCTGGTGCTGATGGAGACAGAGCTCTGGCCGAATATGTTGAGGGAAGCCGGTCGCCGGAATGTGCCTGCTCTGCTCGTGAACGCCCGGCTTTCAGAACGCTCAGCCGCCGGCTATGCCCGGATCGGCGCCCTGACTCGGAATATGCTGGAGAGCCTGCGCTTCATCGCCTGCCAGTATGCCGATCACGCAGAGCGCTTCCTCGCGCTTGGGGCACCGGCGGATCGGGTCGGCGCCCTGGGCAGCGTCAAGTTCGACGTGCGCCTGCCGGACGATCATGGCCAGCGCGTGCAGACGCTGAGACGGAGCTGGGGGCTCGAGGACCGAGGGGTGTGGATTGCCGGCAGTACGCATCCGGGTGAGGAGGAGATCGTCCTTGCCGCTCACCAGCGGCTGAAGGCGCGCTTCCCCGAGCTGCTGCTGATTCTGGTGCCGCGCCATCCTGAGCGTCGCGGCGAGGTGGGCACGTTGATCGATCAGGCCGGTTTCAGCCAGGCCTGGATGAGTGAGGTGGACGCGCCGACGGGCCGGGACGTGGTGCTGGGTGACACCATGGGAGAGCTGCTCTATCTCTATGGCCTGGCGGATGTGGCCTTCCTGGGCGGCTCGCTGGTCTCGGTGGGTGGCCATAATCCCATCGAAGCGGCCATCTGCCGGATCCCGCTGCTCATGGGGCCGGAAACCTTCAACTTTCCGGATGTGGTCGCTGCGTTCGGCGAGGCGGGTTGTCTGCATCTGATTGCGGATGCAGACACGCTGGCGGAAAGGGTGGCCGACTATCTCGCGGATGATGCCTCGCGCCGGGCCGCTGGAGAGACGGCGGCCGAAGTGGTCAGCAGGAACAGAGGCGCGACGGACCGGCTGCTGGAACTGCTCAGCGCCGAAATCCGCGCGGCGGGTCAGCAGGCGACGGACTGAGCTGCCGACTGAAGACCCGCTGACCCAGGTCGTTCAGGTGCCGCTTCTGGCCTGCAGGGTCGCGATCCGGGTGACCGGGGCGCTGGGATCCGCGAACCGGTTCAGCTCGATGAGATCTTCCGGGCTCAGCACACCAGCCCGCTGCTTCAGCAGGATCAGGCTCAGCATGTAGTTGTAGCGGGAGTCGGCGTAGTCGAACTGGGAGCGGAAGAAGTTGTCCTGGGCGCGCAGCACGTCCACCACGTTCCGGGTACCCACCTCATAGCCGGTCTCGGTCGCCTCGAGCGCGGATTCCGCGGAGGCGATGGCCTTCAGCCTTGCGCCGACCCGGACCACGTCTGTCTGCACCCGCCTGAACAGGTTTCGGGTATCCCGGGCGACGGTCAGCCGACTGTCCTGCAGCAGCTGAGCGGAACGATCCGCCAGTGCCTGAGCCTCCTTGGTCCGGGAGCTGATGAAACCGCCCTGATAGATGGGCAGCGTCGCGGTCAGGCCGTAGACGGTCGAGTCCGTCTTGCCGCCGAAGAAGTTAGGACCACCGGTGACCGAGTGCCGGAAGTTGATGGTGCCGTCGATGGTCGGCAGATGCCCGGACCGTCGGGCCCGAACCGTTCGCTCTGAGGCGACCAGTTGCTGCTCAGCGGAGAGCACGATCGGGTTGGTTGCCAGCGCCACATTTACCCACTCTTCAACATCGGCTGGCTCCGGATTGACGATGGGCAGGGTTTCCGAGATGTCGAGAATCTCGTTGTAAGGCTGACGCGTCAGCGTCCGCAGCACCTCGAAGAAAATGTCGTGGTCACCCACCGCCTGCACCCGGACGACCACGGAGTTATCGTAACCGGACTGGGATTCCAGTACGTCGGTGATGGCCACCAGGCCCACGTCGAAGCGCTGCTGAACCTGCTCGAGCTGACGCTGGGTGGCGGCTTCCGCACGCTGCGAGGAGACGACGGCGGAGTCGGCGCGCAGCACGTCCAGGTAGGCCTGCACTGTCCGCACGATGAGCTCCTGCTCGGTGGCATCGAAGTTGAAGCGGGCGGCATTGACGCTGGCCCGGGCGCTGGAGTGTGTGTACCAGCTCTCCATATCGAGAATGGGTTGAGCCAGCCGGGCGCCCCAGCTGTGGTCATTGTAGTTGAGTTCAGGGTTGTCCGGTTGGCTGACGATCTCGATCTCGTTCCAGCTCGTATCGCCGCTCATGCCGATGTTCGGCAGCAGCAGCGCACGGGTCTGGGGAATCGCCTCCTCGTTGGCTGCCAGCTGGGCGCGGGCAGCACCGAGCACCGGATCGTTGGCTACGGCCGCTTCATAGGCCTGAGCCAGATCGGCCGCCTGAAGGGGCCCTGTGATCACCGTGGCGGTGGCCAGCAGCAAAGTCGCGACCAGGCCACGTGCCTGAACTTTCAGGATAATTGCTGAGCGGCGACGCGATTGGCCAGCCGTGCGGCGAGTGCATAGGGGTGCATTCATTCCACTGATACCTATTTGATTACAGCCAGTAGGGGTTCGCGCAGGATTCTAGCAGAGGACTACCGGAGCCATGGCCATGCGTTTTCAGGTGCCCGGCGATCCATATTACGGACGACCAGATGCCTAAAGTGAGCAGAATACGGTGGCGCCGGCTGCCCGGGCCGGTATATTAGAGCGCTCTTTTAGTCAGCTACGGAATTTCAGGGGTCAGCGGTGAGACCGGGACGTGGTCGCAAATACAGCATGAATCTGCCGGCGCACATGGCGGAGTGCGACGCGAACTACCTGCGTCTGACGAAGCTGTTTCCCGGGATGGCGGAAGTCGATCGGGCCGCCATTGGCCTCGATCTGAACGGTCACCGATTGACCGTACGCATGGAGGTGCTGGAGCGCAGCCCCTACACCACCCTGATTCGATTGAGCCAGCATCCTGAAGCGCCCTTCAACCATCGGGCCAGCATGACCGTTCGCCTCTACCACGACGCCCGGAGTGCCGAAGTCGTGGAGTACCAGGGCAAGAAACACTTCCTTCGGGCCGTCTACGATTACCCGAACGCGGACATGCGCCAGCCCGACGAGAAGGCGCAGATCAATCGTTTCCTCGGTGAGTATCTTGCGCACTGCCTCAGCCACGGTGTGGCCGCCGAGGCGCCTGTACTCGCAAGTTGAGCGCTCGCCCCGAGCTCAGACTCCTGCAGATCACCGATGTGCATCTTCGCGCCGCGAAGGGCGATACTCTGCTCGGCGTCGATACCTGGCACAGCGTGACGGCCGTGCTGGATCAGGCCTTCGGCGAGTATCGGCCCGACGCCCTGCTCGTCACCGGAGATGTGGCTCAGGATCCGGAACCTGATCTCTACGCCCGCTTCTACGGCTGGCTCAAGGCCCGCTATACGGGGCCCACTCTGGTGACCCCGGGCAATCACGATATCGCCGGCAACATGGGCGCACTGCTCGAAGCCGGCAGCCTGGAGCTGCCGGGCTGGCGGGTCCTGGCACTGGACAGCCACGTGGATGACGAGCCCGCGGCGCTGGTCAGCGAGTCGGACTTCGCGACGCTCAAGGCTGCCTGCGACAGGTCAGCCAACGCAAATCTGCTGGTGGCGACCCACCACCCGCCGGTTGAGATCGGCTGCCCGTGGCTCGACCGGGATCGAATCAAAAATGGCCACGAGCTGCTAGAATGGATGGCCGAACACGGCAGGATAAAAGCGGTGGTGTTCGGGCACGCCCATCAGGAAATCAATCTCACTCACCGGCAGCTGGATCTCCTCGGTACGCCGTCCACCTGTATTCAGTTCGAGCCGGGATCGAAACAGTTCTCCGTGGACGAGCAGAAACCCGGCTATCGCTGGCTGGTGCTCGCTGATGATGGCTCGGTGCGTTCCGAGGTTCGGCGGGTGGCGGACTATCCGCTGGACATCGATCGCAGCGCGTTCAAGCCGAAGTCCTGAGCATTTCGAATACAAGCAGCAGGCCCTTACGGAAAAGGGCCTCGATAAAGGAGCAGTAAAGAGAGCCCATGGCGACCGCCAAGTATTCCGCTGAATCCCTCCAGGTGCTGTCCGGGCTGGAACCCGTTCGCCGCCGTCCCGGCATGTATACCGACACCACCCGGCCCAACCACCTGGTTCAGGAAGTGGTGGACAACAGCGTCGACGAAGCGCTGGCCGGCTATGCCCGGGAGATCGAGGTCACCCTGATGAAGAACGGCAGCATCGAGGTGATCGATGACGGCCGTGGCATGCCGGTGGATATTCACCCCAAGCACAAGATCTCCGGCGTCGAGCTGATCCTCACCCGGCTGCATGCCGGCGGCAAGTTCGACAACGAGAACTACAACTTTTCCGGTGGTCTGCACGGTGTCGGTGTCTCGGTGGTGAACGCGCTGTCTGAGAAACTCGAGGTGGAGATCAAGCGCGACGGCAGGATCTACAGTCAGACCTACAAGAAGGGCAAGCCCACCGGCAAGCTCAAATCGACAGGCACTGTCGGCAAGCGCAACACCGGCACCCGGGTCTGGTTTCAGCCCGAGGCAAGCTATTTCGATTCCGCCAACGTCTCGGTACCGCGGCTCAAGCATCTGCTGCGGGCCAAGGCCGTACTCTGTCCCGGTCTCAAGGTGTCCTTTGCCGTCGAAGGCAAGGAGGCGGAGAACGAAACCTGGTACTACGAGGACGGACTGACGTCCTACATGGAAGCGGCGCTCGAGGGCATGGAGAGCATTCCCGAGGCGCCTTTCGTGCACTCGGCGGAAGGCAACCAGGAAGCGGTGGAGTGGGCGGTGAAGTGGATCCCGGAAGGGGGCGAGCTGATTGCCGAGTCCTACGTCAATCTGATTCCCACGACCCAGGGCGGCACCCATGTGAACGGGCTCAGAAGCGGGCTCACGGACGCGCTCAAGGAATTCTGCGAGTTTCGCGACCTGCTGCCGCGCGGCATCAAGCTTACCGGCGACGACCTCTGGCTGCAGTGTGCCTACGTGCTTTCCGCCAAGCTCGCCGACCCGCAGTTCTCCGGCCAGACCAAGGAGAAGCTCTCTTCCCGGAACTCAGCCGCCTTCATCGGCGGCGTCGCCAAGGACGCGTTCAGCCTCTGGCTGAACGAGCATCCCCAGGAAGGCGAGCGTCTCGCAGAAGTTGCGATCAGCAACGCCCAGCGGCGGGTGCAGGCGGCCAAGAAGGTCGCACGCAAGAAGATCACGGCGGGCCCTGCGCTGCCCGGCAAGCTGGCGGACTGCTCCGGGCAGGATGCGGACCGGGCAGAGCTCTTCCTGGTCGAAGGTGACTCGGCGGGGGGCTCCGCCAAGCAGGCCCGGGACCGGGAGTTTCAGGCGGTGATGCCGCTGCGCGGCAAGATCCTCAACACCTGGGAAGTGGACGTGAGCCAGGTGCTCGGCTCCCAGGAGATCCATGACATTGCGGTGGCCATCGGTGTCGATCCGGGCTCAACCGACCTTTCCGGCCTCAGATACAACAAGGTCTGCATCCTGGCCGATGCGGACTCGGACGGCCTGCACATTGCCACCCTGCTCTGCGCCCTGTTCGTGAAGCACTTCCGCGCCCTGGTCGAAGCCGGCCATGTATACGTCGCCATGCCGCCGCTTTATCGGGTCGACGTGGGCAAGGAAGTGTTCTACGCCCTCGATGAAAGTGAAAAAGAGGGTGTGCTGGATCGGATCGCTGCGGAGAAGAAGCGCGGCAACGTGATGGTCCAGCGCTTCAAGGGCCTTGGCGAGATGAACCCCATGCAGCTGCGTGAGACCACCATGGATCCGGATACCCGGCGGCTGGTGCAGTTGACGCTCGACCAGCCGAAGAAGACGGATGAGATGCTGGATATGCTGCTGGCCAAGAAGCGGGCGGGTGATCGGAAGTCCTGGTTGGAGTCGAAGGGGGATCAGGCAACCATTGCCTGATGGTTGTGCGAGTTCCAAGGGAAGCGTTTTCAGGTGAGGGCGCTGCTGCAAAGATGCTTTCGGCTGACGCTACAAGCCCATCCCTGG
>Ga0316194_10003189_pt1 | contig 11446 bp, 13 predicted proteins | sample CroRivsedime1_MG_FD_204936 | JGI IMG/M metagenome (GOLD analysis project Ga0316194, IMG submission 204936) | Coastal sediment microbial communities from Maine, United States - Cross River sediment 1 | ecosystem: Environmental > Aquatic > Marine > Coastal > Sediment | place: USA: Maine... | reverse complement strand
CTAGTAGATCTCGGGCGGTTCAACGCGCATCCTGGAATGACATAGAGAAAAAAATAACGCAGTGTTACTGAATTAACCGCATGACCTGCTAGTCTGACAAATAATATTCCACAGTAGACACAACTCTTACTTTCTTAATATGAGGGTTATTCTTATCCCGCGCATTAATACTAAACTGTCCCTGCGAAGCTTTTCTGATTTTCCCTAAAGTACTCTTGGAATCAGATGCAAATTTTTCAGCCACCTCTCTCGCCTTTCTCGTGGCCTCCTCAATCATTCCTGGCTTGGCCTCGTTTAGCCTTGTGAAAAGATATTCGGTTGTTGATTGATAATTTCCTCCAGAAAAAACTATTCCCTGTTTCCCAAGCTCAGACAATGTACCCATTACGCTTCTAACGGATTTAATGTTTTTTGAGTAAGCCGTTACTGTTTGCATCGCAGTATATCGAAATTCTGCTTTCGCCTGATTTCCATATTGTTGTGCGGATTTGTCTGTTATTGAAGGAATTGAAAATGTGATTTCCTCTTGGCTGATACCAGCCTCCTCCAGAAATACCCGTATTTTTTCCGTGCTGCGTTCAATTGAGCCATATAATTCCCCAAGGTTATTGCTAGCCTCGGTAAATTGAATCGGCCATATTACGATATCTGCTTCGTATTCTCTCTCAGACAACCCTTTGACTGTAACAGTACGTTCGTATTCTTTGAACTTTATTGCAGCATTACCTAACAGGTAGCCGAGTGTGGCCAAGCCAAGGAAAATAAACACACCTAGTACTAACGCACTTGCTTTGCTGTTTTCTGTCACTCAATTTTCCTTTTGGGTATAACATTTGAATAAACGAGACCTCACGTCTCGTTATTCAGTTATAGGTTTGGTGTAAATTTATCTGGCAAAATATCCTGAAATTAGCGAGATAGCAAACGCACTCCCATATTTCCGGCTCATATGAACGGGACCCGCAATAAATGCAAATTAATACGTCTTTCGAGCGGCTACTGGCTAGCCAACATCCGATTTGGAGCGGCATCACTCAATGTCTTAAAAGGGTGGCGGAAGCTGCCGTTTAGTGTTTTCAAAAATTGCAAAATTATTTACCGCTTCAACAAAGATCGTCATGTATATGCCTGCTGGATATGCAACACCATGGCCGTATTGTTTCAGTAGTCGTTTCAATAGCCCGCTTTTAAAAATCACTTTTTGTTTTCAAACAGCCTGGCCCGAACCAAGATGTACAGTAATCATCACCATAGCGATTACGCGAATCTGCTGAACGTCTGTTCTGCCACCAGAAACAGACTTAGAGACTGATTCTAAACAAGCTTTCTCTAAAGGACTTGAGACGACACGAAACAGACATCCAGCGTAAGTATCTGTATGTCTTAAAAGTACTGTTCTCGGGCGTTCCTGAGTCGGTCGCTGATCGGCTATCTCTGACCCCAAGTTGTCGTTTGGTGGATTATTGACTGAAAATAATTATTTATTATTTCCAGTCAAATTCCTCAGTTTTCTCTACGTAGATTCACGTATTTTGCAGGCCATTCCCTAATTAATTTGATGCCGGTCAATACCTCAGTACTTCACTTATAGTCAACTTGGATTAGCTATCACTGAAATAGAAGGTACGCGTGAGTATGTATCAAAATAATACATGGCTAGCAATTGTATTTATAACAATAGCACTTCTGATGCTTCCGGCGTGCACTGTTACGAGTTCGCATACATATACGGAGAGTGAAGACATTGACGCATTCCCTGAGTCTATTCGAGGGGTTATAGAGTCAGGAGAAAGCGTCTATGTCTTCTATAGAGGAGTAAGTAGAAAATTAAGGATTACAGGCTATGAAGAAAATAACTTCTTGGTGGGCACAGATGTGCTGAGCGGGCAGAACATAAAGATTCCATTAGATGATATCAAAAGGATGCGCGTTAAAAGAGACAAGACGGTGACGGAAGAAACTTTTATCCCAGTCTATTTGTTACAAGGTGCAGCGGTCAAATCACTGCAATTTCTCTTTGAATATCCATTTATCGAACCATACGGTTTAGATAGTTATTCGACAGCACTCATCAATCTTTCTTTAATGACGGCACAGGATGCCGGTCGTTATTACGCAAGAGGAATAGATCCTGTTGAGGTAACCATCGGCCAATTTCCGGAAATCGATCGCTTGGAGCGGGAACTGGAGAGAGGCGTTTCGACTACAAACGATGTTGAACGAGTGCTCGGGAAACCTTCTGGTTATGGCCGTGCCCTCTCGGGAATAGATGGCATACATAGGGATGTCTGGTACTACGAAGAAACTGAAGCATCTGTCATCGATTTAAAATCGTATTCCACCCGTATGCACATAGATCAGCAAATTCTTATGATCTTTTTCCGTGAAGACAAACTTGACGGGTTTCAGTGGTTTTCCAACGCTGTAGCTGCAAAATTTACTAAACCCGGATTGACAGGAGACACAAAAACGGGGGTAGGTGAATGAATAAACTAGGGAGTTTCATTGTCGGTTTTGTCGTGATTGGCTTGCTAGTAGGGTGTACGCCCATATTCAAATACGGAAGATGGCCAGATACGAGCAAGCTCGAAAGCCTGAAATTATATGAATCTGATATGGATGAGGTGCGAGTTCTCCTGGGTGAACCACATGGTATGGGTCAAGGGCGCACACCAGATTTCCCGAAGCTTGCGACCATATGGTCCTACGAATATACAGTTTCAACTGTAATGGCGACTGATTTCAGTTTGCTTATCATTGGGTTTATAGATGGTCGTTATTACGGTTACACCTGGTTCTCATCGCAACAAAAGACGCAAGTGAGTCACTAATGTTTACCATAAGAAAGCTATTACAGATCAAAACTACTGGATTACTTGTTGCGCTCCTGCTCTTGTCGGGATGTGCACCTACACAGTTTCAGATGGGTCGACATGTCGACCCAACAGCACTGGAAGAAACATTAGTCATTGGTACATCCACGATGGCTGATGTACTATCAGTGATGGATGAGCCTGATGGTGTGGGGCGTTATACGTCTCCTGTTACATTCGAAAATGGGCCCTTGTGGACCTATTGCTACGAAGAGGCCACGATGCAGGAGGCACGACGTATCTTTGTGTTTGTATATTTCAAGGATGAGAAATACGCAGGATACATGTGGTTCTCCAGCTTGAATGATGATAAAGAAATGTAGGTTGTTATCCTCTGAAGGTCTGATTTACACCCCAAATCGGAAGTTGTCCATAAGTGACTGTATGTCTTGAAAGTACTGCCAGTTCAACCGATCGACGCAACACATGCATTAAATCGTTCAGCCGGCGTCTCGAACTCTAATGTCTTGCGTGGCCGCTCATTCAGCTGACGCGCCACTGCATTGAGTTTTGCCTGAGAGTGTACCGACAAGTTCGTACCTTTTGGAAAATACTGCCGCAGTAACCGATTGGTGTTCTCGTTGGAACCGCGCTGCCAGGGGCTGCTGGGGTCACAGAAGTAGACCTGTATATCGGTCGCCAGGGTAAAGCGTTGGTGGTCAGCTAGCTCATGTCCTCTGTCCCACGTCAGTGATTTGTACAACTCACTCGGGAGCTTCTTCGCTTGTTTGATCAGTGCGGAGATGACGCTCTCTGTGTCCTTGTTCTTTACCTTGGCCAGCATCGTATAGCGTGTGTGACGTTCGACCAGGGTGGCGATGTAACTGTTGTTCGAGCCTGCAATGAGATCACCTTCCCAATGCCCCGGCACCGCACGGTCCTCCACTGAAGCGGGTCGCTCACGGATGGACACCGCATTCATAATCTGCCCACGTCCATCGCTTTTCTGATTGGCATGCCGGGAGCGTCGTATCGCACGCTGGGATCTAAGGTGCTGCTGCAGCTCTTTTTTAAGCACGCCACGTGCTTGAATGAACAGACTTCGGTAAATGGTCTCGTGTGACACTTGATGGGACTCGTCTTCCGGGTACTCGCGTTTCAGCCAGCCAGCGATTTGATGCGGCGACCACAGTCGCCTGAGCTTGGTGGCTATGGTTCGACTCAGGGACCGGTTACAAGCCAGTTTACAGCGTTTTGGACGACGTGCTCGATCGCAGGCTGCTTGATCGGCTTGCACGGCTCGATAACCCGTAGCACCACCATTGCGATGAAGTTCACGGCTGATCGTCGAGGGCGAACGGCCTAGTTGAGTGGCGATCGCGCGCAACGATAGGCGGCACGCAAGCCCTCGGGATATCTCTTCACGTTCTGCCAGCGTTAGCGCCAGGCGTGATCGCTGTCGAGGGGGCGGACGAATACCACCCGTCGGCGCCAACATATTGAAAATTGAAGAGGATGGCCTGTCAAATAGTCGGCCAATCGAGGTTAGAGTCTCGCCACGTTGCCAACGATCCCAGATGTCCGCCTTCTGTGCTGCTGTGTAATTGATCCGTGTTCGGTAAACCATTGCTCACACTCCATCTTTTTGTGAAAAGATAAAGTGTTGCGTCCACCGGTTGAACCCGCCACTGAAAGCCGCCGTTTAGTGGGTTTGATTGGATCGGTGTGACGTAGCTGAATATTTGTGTCATATCTGAATTCACAACTTCAGCTCCATTCCCTCATTTGAAGCACTATCTCCGGACTGATGCGGTCTAGCTGCACAGAATCATGCGCCGAATTAGCGCGCGCACAGAAGGGCTTGCCTCAAGATGGGGCAGATTCTTCTCTTGGTAAGGTCCATCATGTCTACTTCTTAAAGTAAAATTAATCACTTAGTGGAATGTCAGTATCGGCATGTTACTTGCCTGTAATACAGAATGCAGACGACATCTTTTCACCGGCATCTGGAACAACTTCTGGAAAGGTTCAAATCCCTGGACGATGGGGCCGTAGCCGACTATATACCAGAACTTTCCAAGGCAGACCCTGATTGGTTCGGTATTGCTATCGTGACTAACGACGGTCATGTCTACCAAGTAGGCGATACTCGCCAATCCTTTAGCATCCAGTCAATTTCCAAGGCTTTCACCTATGGCATCGCTCTTGAAGATCAGGGGGAAGCATTAGTTGCCAAAAAAATCAACGTTGAACCCTCAGGAGAAGCATTCAATTCCATCAGCCTTGAACCCGTTACTGGACGGCCGCTCAATCCAATGATCAATGCCGGCGCTATTGTTGCGACAAGCCTGGTAAATGGTGAGTACGGAAATGCCAAGCTGCAACGCATCCAGGAAAAGTTTGCTAAATATGCTGGTCGCGAATTGCATGTCGACGAGGAAATTTATCTCTCTGAAAAGACCACGGGCCATCGAAATCGTGCTATTGCACACCTGCTACGAAACTACAATATTCTGAGCGACGATCCGGAAGAACCTCTAGACGCCTACTTCCGCCAATGTTCCATAATGGTTAATGCGCGCGATCTCGCTGTAATGGGAGCCACTCTGGCCAATGACGGCGTCAATCCCATTACTGGGGTACGTGCCCTCGAATCGGACAAGGTACCCAGCGTATTATCAGTTATGGCCACCTGTGGTATGTATGACTATTCGGGAAATTGGATCTACAAAGTTGGTATGCCAGCAAAGAGTGGTGTTGGTGGGGGAATTGTTGCGGTTCTTCCAGGGCAACTTGCTTTGGCGGTCTTCTCGCCGCGCCTGGATTCCAAAGGCAACAGTGTGCGCGGTTTAGCCGTATGTGAGGCATTGTCGAGTGAATTCGGACTGCATATGCTTAACGTCACGCGAATGACCGCGGCTAGCGTGATCCGCGCCAGCTATACTGGCTCAAGGGTACGTTCCAACCTCAATCGTGACGTAGAAAGTAATGCTTATCTGGAAAAGGCTGGTGATCAGGTACAGGTACTAGAGCTTACCGGTGATCTGATATTCGTCTCCGCAGAAATCCTTGCGGCTAACGTAATCGAGCGCATGGAAGAGCGTAGTTATTTGATTCTTGACATGACGCGCGTCACCTCAATTGATGTGTCGGCATCAACTCTACTGGCCGAACTAATAGAGACCCTGATTAGTACTGGTAAAGAGGTGATTATCACCGGTGTCGATCAACACTATCGTTATCTAAAGTTCCTTGGCCGGTTTTTCAAACCATACGGAAAATCACCCGTACTCGACTATGCTGATGTCGACCGTGCTCTTGAGTATGCCGAGGACCATATGCTCGAATCACGGCAGTCAGACACTGATAATATCTTGGAGGTGTCACTTAAGGACCAGCTGCTGTGCAAAGACTTCGATAGCGAGGAACTTGGTCTGCTTCACACCTTACTCGAGGAAGAAACCTATAATGCAGGAGAAACTATATGTGAAGAAGGAGAACCTGCTGACAAGGTTTACTTTTTAGCCGCTGGTCGAGTTAGTGCTTCAGTTAAGCTTGACCATAAGCGTCGACATCGCCTCAGCGCCTCCGTGGCTGGCTGGACTTTCGGTGAATCCGCACTGTTCAAAGGTCATATCCGGAATGCCGATATCGTGGCTGATTCGCCAGCACGGGTTTATAGCTTGCATCCAAACAAGTTGCAGGAGTCAGCAGACCCGGTTGCTTCAAAAATAAGAATTAAGTTGCTGAGTAACCTTTCAGAGTTGAGCCTGGTGCGACTAGGTCATGTAAACAGGGAAATCAGGAATCTGACCAGTTAAGTAAATAACGTCATAGAATATTCGCTTGACGTGCTAAGTTGCCGTTCTTGGTAATGCAGATTGACTGATTGGAATATCCGAAGTTGCTGCAAAGCGGAAGTACATTCGAAATCCGGGAATGACCGTTTCTGGCCGAAAGTGTGAGTGCGGATTGCTGGGTGTGAACGGTCACTATTGCGGCATAGTTGCCGTTCACTGATCGTTCGGGAATGGCAGGAGTTGGCTGAACCCGGCTGTTCCTTTTGTTGGATTGCTTCGGGGTCGACGGGTTGTGTAATGACCGCCGTGCACTCAATGTCGGACGTTCATCGGACGCACCACGCGGGCGAATGTTGCGCATACTGAGGTTGATCTGGGACGGCCCCCGGATTTCTCGACCGAAAAGTCTCTTGGTCCAGGCGTCATAACTATATGAATTTTCTGGGAAGTGGTGGGCCCCTAGTCAGTTCGCTGCCCATGCCTTTGCCTGTCTTCAGTGACAATGTAAATTGGCGCGGACTTCTGACCATTAACGTCGGCTGTAAACGCCCGTACGATCGCTGCGGTGGTAGTCCATGCAAATTCTTTTCTAATGCCTTCATGAGCACTATATCCGCTGTGCTTGAAGAACTGGTCCGCGATGTAGTCCACTTTGCCGTTTGCAATCCATTCCAGGTCGCCAGTCGCCCTGTTGATCAGCTTCACTCCAAAGTCAGTGCCCACGATCGCCTTGTGTCCGTCCCTGTGGGTGCGATAAAGCGGATCGAGGTTTATATACATCGTGGCCTCGGGCAAGAAGGCATCGATTTCGTTTGCGTACTTCGCGAGGGCGTCTGACTCCCTGGACGTAACCTTGACAACCGCGTCCACGCCATTCGATTCAAATGCTGATGCGAGGCTGTGCTTGAACGAGTGCATGAAAACATAATTCAGTTGTTCCTGGACTCTGGCAATTACAAAAACCCGCTCCACCTTCCCGTCAGAAGCACTGGCTTTACGCGAAGTTATTGAATATTCTTTCTGTTTTAAGAATGCTGATCTTCTGGTTTATTAATCTGCCGGATCAACGCGGTCACGCCGACCCTTGTGGCTTTTTCTATCATTTTCAAACGCGAGGCTTCTGATGAGTCCCCGGCACCCAGGTTGGCATCGGCAAGCAGCTTGTGATGGGCATTGAGCAGGAATGAGAAGGCGTTTTCTCCGCGCCGGTCGAAGATATAGCAATGAATGCCGCCCACTCCCTGGGCCACCAGGAACTCCATCACCAGACTGTATTGCGCATCGGATTTCCGGTCCTTCAGTTGCCCTGCAATGGCGTGCATGTCGCTCTGAAAAATATCCCACTGAATATTACTCAGCTGTTCCCCGGGTACGAGTGTGCCGGGTTGCGCCAGCGCAGTTGTTATACGTCTCAGATTCAGCATGGAAATAATCTGTTGCTGTGATTTTACTGAGTAGGAAGTGCCTTCAAATGTACGCACAATGGAGGGATAGACCGCGACCCTGGCAGTCTTCAGCGCATTGAGAAAGGCGGAGGCATTTTCACTGTGCGGGCGAAAAGCCGGGGCGGCTGTGATTTGCTCTGCTTGATTTGTGCAGCCGTTAAGTAAAAGCAGGGCCAGGCACACAGCTGCTGCCATATGGATTTGTAATCCGCTCATGATGCTTCTTCCCCTGTGTTTTTTTACCTCGCACTTGCCTGGTGGCATCGATCAAGCGGTACATCCCGATATGACAAATATTCCTGCTGTCACAAGCACCATCACCGCATGCAATCTTTACATTGTCTGGCCGCTGCCAAAATTCACGCCTCAACGCTATTGTATAACAGATAAGGAGGAGAGCAGTTTGATGCGCGTCAAGATTGTTTGTTAAATGTCCGAAATTAGCGACATTATTACAGTTCAGTATTATTGGATGCATAACCAGAACGGGTTGATGATCGCCTATCCGTACCCGATCTTTGTACGTCTGCTCCAAACCCGAACCCGGACATACACCTACCATCTTTCGGGGTGGCCTTTTGTGTTTGGTATGCCCCCGCCGTGACTGTCCCTTGTTGACATCGGACGAGGCAAGCCGATCGGTAGCCCTCTGACGGCACACACCAAGGGACTCCGATCCCCTGGCCTCAATGCCATAATGCGATGATTTCTATGGGAAGTGGTGGGCCCGGAAGGACTCGAACCTGGTTACGTCGGATGAGGTGGCTTCCCGCGTTATCTAGTAAACTTTGCTTCAGTCATAACTATGGGAGCCCCGAGCATGCGAACCCTCACCACAATCCTTCAGCTCGCACTGGCAGCACTTCTTTGCTCTTGTGACCAACAGCACTCCGCCTCAGGTATCGATCCCCAGCTGGGACTTGAATGCTTTGAGAGTCACCATGCCTCACTGCCGGCGGGTACCCAGTATGAAGGCATCGAGAAACTCGCTGTGAATCGGCTAATAATAAAGATCATGAATGGAGTGAAGGTGGAGACGTTGGATTGCGGACTGAACCCGGACGGGACATTACGGAGCGCCGGAAATTGATCATCGGAAGATGCTTGGGATTGCTATTAGGGCTTTTATCTCACTCGGTCACATTTATCTGACTCTGATAGCGGCTTTCGGTATTAAAATGCACCAAGGGTGCAATTAACGGGAATATGTCGTGCAACCACAAAATTATATCCTGAAATTACTGCTATCCCTGGGTCTCGGCTACATGCGCTGGACACAGCTGACGCCCATGCTCCTGATCTGGGGTTTCGGCCTGTTGATGTTGCTGGCGCTGACTTTTGTGAATCACCAGGAGCAGACGTTCTCTGCGCTGGAGTATTTCCTGGAATGGACTATGCAGCTTCCGGTAGTGGGGGAACACATCACGCCTCTATTGTCTGATGAAAGCACCGCTACTAACATGACCATAAGTGACTTCAAGTCATTAGTCCTTTCAGCATGGGCCGTTCTGTCGCTGGCGTTCATGCTGGCCGGTTTTATTCTTTCATCTTTATTGGGACCATTTCAGCCATGGACGTTGAAACGCAAGATTCTTATTGCCGGCGCCGGTGTTGTGTTGTTGCTGGCAGGAATGGCCGCTAATTACTACGCGGCTCCGCAAAACTTCAACGGCGAAGCATCGGCCTGGATGCTCAACTTTTCCCTGATTTCCCTGTTAGTGTTTGTGGTCAGCGCATACTGCCTGTCGGTTGCCCATTTTCTTGCTTACCTGAATGAAGCCTTGATGGCCGGTGAACTGAACAGACCGGACGATTCCGTGGCCATTCAATAAATTGGATCCACCTAAATAGTTAGGGATAAAAATAGCAGGAAATCATGGTGGAAGAGTATGAAATATCTGAAGTTGCCAAGATACTCAGCGAATGGAATCCGCTCGGCGATGCTGCTGAAAGAGTAAATGATCTCGATGGTTACAAAACAGAATCTGCCGACATATTGTTTGAATTAGAAATGATCGGCAGGAACAATGCACGTATTAAGAAAGTCGTAATGCAGGTGCTAAACGAAGCGTTTGATATCGCATTAACAGAAAATGAGTGTTCTGATGCAGCCAACAGAATAATTGACGTTCTGAGTAAAAAGCACTGAATCCTGATAATGGGCTTCTGCCCAATAGCATTCATTCAACCAGTTCGGGCACATACCAATAAAGAAGGCCCTATCGGTCTACTGATTCGTCCGCCCCCGGAATTTGCCGCTCTGGATGCACCAAGGGATTCGCTTTTTCACTGACTCGTTGTTTATGCGTCACGAAGCTTAAGATTCCCGAACGTTTTCCGGTGACCCTTATGTCTGACGACCGAAACCGAGCCTGTGCCGAACCCGGTGGCGGGAGATTCCGAACGGGTTGCGGGTAAGTCGAAGAAGCGCAAGGGTTTCAGGAAACCGAATACCGAACCACCACCGAACCGAATTTCCGGGTCTGCAAGTGGCGGCGCGTTGATGTCCCGGATTCTAACCGCACTGCGGCCAGCCGTAGCCCCATCGCCATGGAAGGCTGGAGCAGGGCACACCACCGAGTCGCACCACACGGTACATCAGGTCGGCAATCGCTGCATACAGTGTCTGCACGGTCTCGGGTGAAACACCGTACTCGATCGTCAGTTCCGTTGCCCGCGTGTTACCTGTCTCCATGACGCAGGCGAGCAGGGCGAGATCCGCCTGCTTGCGGGCCTCGAAACTTTCCTCTGCGCTAGCGTCGACAGGCGCACCCCCATGGTAGAGTCGGTCATGCTTGATACAACAGTCCTCCCAGGGCGGCCGTATTCCATGGTAATTGCGGACATCTTCAATTTCTTCAGCAAGGTATTCCCAGCCGATTGACAGGCCACCGCTGCAACCGTCTGTGGTGAAAGCTGCCAGGGTACTGTCCGGCAGCACAATACGTGCAAGCAGGTCCGCGTGGTGGCGCAGTTCGAGTTGCCGCTCAAGCCGATCTACGCTGGCGCTCGGTTCAGACTCTTCGCTTGAGTCGCTACATGCCGGCAGCAGGATACAGACAAGGATGAGCGCATTGCGAGTGTTACGGTGATTCATCGCGGTAGTGTCGTTGTGGTTCAGGTTTTCCAAACAGGATTGCCGTGTGCATTAGCAGGCGTTCGGCGGAGTTGAGGCCGGCACGGTCTGCAATGACCTCGCGTGCCAGCGCTGGTTCATCGCTAATAACGCCGTCCACGCCCAGTGACATCATTCGAGACAGTGATACCGCATCGTTCACTGTCCAGACGAATACCTGTTTGCCCTGCTCATGGCTGCGGCGTACAAACCCCGGGCTTGCCATGCCCATGGCGACGGCAAGAAAATCGACATCGAGACTGGTAAGGTCGC
>Ga0316194_10003188_pt1 | contig 11449 bp, 9 predicted proteins | sample CroRivsedime1_MG_FD_204936 | JGI IMG/M metagenome (GOLD analysis project Ga0316194, IMG submission 204936) | Coastal sediment microbial communities from Maine, United States - Cross River sediment 1 | ecosystem: Environmental > Aquatic > Marine > Coastal > Sediment | place: USA: Maine... | reverse complement strand
AGCTCTTCTGAGCCGATCGGACTGGCGCGATTATTCATGTGAAAAGGTGGTTCCCAGGCCCCCACCCGTTGCTGGGCACCCCCGCACTTCATAACCGCGTTGGGACACCGGGCTATGGCATCGATACCGGCACGCCAGCGCGCAATCTCATCCGCCGAGGCGTCAGGGTCAATCCGGCCACCCAGATGATTAACGATCACCGGGACTTCGGGATATCGATCAGCCAGCTTGGCCAGCGTCGGTAATCTGTCGACGTCCGGGGAATAGTTATCGTAGCTCAACTGGAAGTCGGCCAGCAGAGCGTAGCCTTCCAGAAAACTGTCGTTGAGGTCGCTTGGAAAAGCCGTTCTCACGCCGCGGAAATTTGGCGACGCGGCAAGGTGTGCCTGCAATACCTCGCCAACGCTTTTACCGGCACGAAGATCGGCACTGCCGAAAATACCCGCACACAGCTGGGTATCTCCATACACCCCGGAGTTACTCATCGCGACAATGCCGTGCACAAATTCAGTTTCACCCACACAGCGCATCGCTTCAGGGCCCTGAGCACGATAGAACGCAGCGCACTGGGCAAACACGGTCTGTGTGACCTTGTGTCCTGCAGCGCTAATGTCCTCGACGATTTCTTCACACAGATACACCTTCTGTTCGAAGCTGGCGTGCGGCTGGATTGTGAAGGTGCGCAGATCCCAGAGGTGGTGGTGAGGATCAATTATCGGCAGATCCGGTTCCAGCACTTCTTCAGGGACTTCCTGATCCAACCATTGTTGAAGCTTTGCGTTTGCGTGATGAGTCATACTTACCTCTCCGGAAGGAACCTTATTGCGTCCGAGCGCCGTAGATCGTGGCGTTGACCTCCGGGTCGCCAACCAGACCCGGACTGAACTCATAGACAAATACGCCCATGATGCGCAGCGTGTTGCCGTGAACGGGCGATACCCGGTGCAGTGCGTTGCAGCCCCGGAAAATGCACAGCGCACCTGGCTCGCGACCAATCGAGCGAACCGTGTCGGCACGTTCGCCACGCAGCACCTGACCGACATGCTGATAATTCTGATCGTCGTTGCTGCGGGTGTTTGGCGACATCTCAAAGTCGCCACCATCTTCAGCGGGCTGGACCATCAAGGTCATGGTGAAAGAGTTATCCGCATCAAAGTGCCAGGACGATTCATCGCCGTCGCGGTAACAGACATAGTTTGCCGGCTGATAGGGATCTTCGTTATCAAACAGCTCTCCCTGCGCCACGATGTCTGCCACAAACTCGCGAACAGCATCGGCGTGATAGAAAACTTTCAGCGGTGACGCAGGTGGGATCTGATCGTAGGCGATCATGCGCACGCTGGAGCGATCCTGAAGGTTGCGCGGATGATCAGCTGGCAGCGACGCATCCTGGGCTCGATGCAGATAACAGTTTCTCAGTGAGTTGTTGTGATACGCGCCCTTCTCAAGCCCGATCGCTTCTGCAGCCATCGCTTCGAGCGCACTCGGTTGAATGAAGTTCGGTATCACACAGCACAGGTTGGTCTCGAGATCAGCCCTGCAGCGATCGATCAGGGTCTGTCGCACACGATTACTTCGATCACTGATCGGGTAGTCGTCGAGATTGACGATGTCTCCAAGATTCAACGCTGACTCAGTCATGGCAGCTTCCGCTCCTTTAGGGCTCTTCGACTACTGAAACGATCATCGGTCGACTGGCATGAATTTTAGGATCACCTTCAGTGTACTGCTATTCAGGCACCCGCTTCACTGGTTCCGGACCCGCGTTTAGGCTAAAAGATAGCGGTCGCTGAGAGAGGAAGCCACCGTGGTGGAGATAGTTAGAGAGCCTTACGGAGTGGTCCACACAGACCCGGACCCGATGAAAGATACCTATGGCGGATCCACAGGCGTGGTGTTTGTCGAGTGTATGCGCATGCGACCGGCAGGCAGCGAGTCGAAAACCGTGGTGGTTTTCTCCCATCCGATTGGTGGTGGTGCGTTTCTGCCGATGGTGAACGCGCTGGTTCGATCCGGCACTCACGCGATCTACTGCAACCCCCGCTACCGCGGCAATGATTCAGCGCTGATCATGGAAAAGTGCCTGCTCGACCTTGGTGCCTGCATCCGCGATCTGAAGCAGCGCTTCGGCTATGAAAAGGTGCTGCTGGGCGGCTGGTCGGGCGGTGGCTCTCTGTCGCTGTTTTACCAGGATCAGGCTGAGCACCCGACCATCACCGCAACGCCGGCGGGTGATCCACTTGATCTGACCGACGTTGAACTCATCCCCGCAGACGGTATTCTGCTGCTGGCCGCGCACATCAGCCGCGCGGTGACGATGACCGAGTGGATGGATCCATCCATCCTCGATGAGTCAAAACCCTTTGAGCGGGATCGGGAACTCAATCTCTATGATCCAGACAACCCCAATCAGCCCCCATACAGCGCAGATTTTGTCAGCCGCTTTCGCGCAGCGCAGATTGCCAGAAACCGACGCATTACCGCCTGGGTCAAAACGCTGCTTAAAGAAGTTCGAGCCAACCCGGATCTTCCACCGGAACGTCCATTTGTCGTCTACGGCACCATGGCAGACGTGCGCTGGCTGGACCCTACCCAGGATCCCTCCGATCGCCCGGCGGGCACCTGCTATCTGGGTGACCCGAAGACCGTGAACGACGGTCCGGTGGGGCTGGCGCGGTTTACCACGCTGCGTTCCTGGCTGTCACAGTGGAGCTTTGATGACAGCAACGCTGACGGTCTGGGTAACGCATCACGAATCAGCTGTCCGGTCCTGGTGGTGAACAACACTGCCGACCTGGCCTGTACCCCGAGTCATGCCCAGCGCCTGTTTGATGCCATCACTCATTCGGACAAAGAGCTGCACCAGATCGAAGGTGCCGACCACTACTACATGGTGAGCCGGGAGAAGGTTCACGAGGCGGTGAGCGTCGTGAACGACTGGATTACCCGCAAAGGGTTTGGCGACTAGGCTCAGTCAGGCTCCATGGGCCAGCCACCGGAGATTAGTCAACGTCGGTCGATAATCGTGTGTTCTTTGCCGAACCATACCGTCGATCGAGCCATATCGATGAAGTTGTGTTCATCGGCAATGAAAGCCTGATTCGCTCGTTTCGCTTCGTGGGTGTTGGGCGCACGTCCCCTGTCGACCCAGGCTTCAGCATGTCCGAGATAAGATTCTACCTTGGTGCCCCGCGCAGCCTGTAGATCCGCATCCAGCGGTGAGTTCGCTCGGTGCACCTGTCGATAACACAGCGTCCCCGCCGCTTCAGCATGAGAGCGCACGATCGGACCATGCTGGGTCAGCCAGTAGTGTCGGGCCTGCTCTTCAGTCAGTCGGGCCTGGTGGCGCAATGGGAAGAACACCCGGACCACGTTGGTTTTTACTCGAGCGACAATGTTCTCGGGGGTTGGGTTCACCTGTGGGTATTCATAAGCCATCCACAGAGGCGACTGGGGCAGATCAATGAAGGTCTGTTCATCCGCCAGTAACGCAGCGCCAGCTGCCTGACCGGCTGCGGATTGCAGAGCCGCTTCCAGTTCCGCTTCGGTCGACCACCACAGCTCAGCCACCCCATCGTAGTGAGGCTCCATTTCGCCGCGAGCCTGCTGAACAGCCTGATTGGCCGGGTCTTCCAGAGTATGGGTCTGCACGTAGCGCAGGATATTCAGATCATTCGCGAAACTGGCGACCAGAGGACCGTGCTGATTGAGCCAGTAGTCTTGAAACTCGGCCAGAGACAGTTCAGCCTTTCTGCGCAGCACAAATACCAGTCGAATCATGATTGTCACTCCCTTGCCCTGAGTAGAAGATAAGTGGCCCAGCGTTGCGTCGCAACAACCCAGTAGTCCAGAGCGCGTTACAATGGCGATTCGCAGACTGCGGAGTAGCGGACCATGCACAACCCCTACAGCCCCGTTGATCAGACGGGTGTGATGATTGACGCTGTGGATATCGGCGAGGTGGTGGCCTGTATTCAGGAACAGGGTTACGCGGTTGTTGAAGATTTTCTGCCGCAAAATGCTATAGCGACAATTCGCGCCGCGTTCAATACCGAAGTACCCATCACCGAAATGCGCGCGATCGGCACAGACACCGGTCGCACCTGGCGGGCCCACAATCTGCTCGCCAAAACCCGTGTCGCCGACTCGGTGTTTCTGGATAGTCGTCTGCGCGCCATCGTCGACGGTGTGATTGGCCGACACAATCAGCTTAATATCACCACGCTGTTCAATACCCTGCCGGGTGAAACGCGCCAGCTGCTGCATCAGGACGACGGGCTGTGGCCAATCCCACGACCGCATCCAGCTTTCCTGTGCAACGCGCTGATCGCGTTTGACGACTTCACCAAAGCCAACGGCGCCACCCATCTGGTTCCACATAGCCATAGCTGGACGCACCCGGTAGATCAGCACACCGAGTCAATTCAGATCGAGATGAAATCGGGCAGTGCGCTGTTCTGGGAGGGTGGTCTATGGCATGCGGGAGGCGCCAACGTCACCGAAGATCAGGAGCGGATGGGCTTTTTCATCAGCCATCAGGTCAGCTACCTGCGCCCGCAGGAGATTCAGCTGCTCGCGGTGCCACCTGAAGTAGTGAGAGAAATGCCGCGAAAACTGCAGCGCCTGATCGGCTATCACCCGTTTGGGGTAGGTGTGGATGGTCGGGATCCGCTCGATGTGCTGGCAGATGGCATTGTGGTGAATCCGGATGCCCACACCGCCGACTACTGGCGTCGGGCCTGAGCTTGTTCAGACCCTCATCATTTAGCTGATTCGATCCGGGCAACAATCGACTACTGTGGCCCGGATCCGGCTATCAAATCACCAACAACGATCAGGTCGGCTACTCAAACAGCTCACCGCCGCAAGCAGACGCGGTGGTGCCATGTTCTTCAAACGCTTTGATCACATTGGCCCCCGTCCGCCAGCGATGAACTTCATCCGGTCCATCAACCAGACGCTGCGAGCGGATGCCCGTATACCAGCGAGCCAGCGGCGTATCGTGGCTGTAGCCCAGCGCACCATGCAGCTGCAGCGCAGTATCCACCACCTGATGCACCATGTTGGCCAGGAACACCTTGGCAATGCCGTTCTCCATCCGCAGGTCCATGCCCTGCTCAGCTTTGTAGGCGATATGCAGCAGCATCAGCCGGGCTTTGTAGATTTCAGCCGCACAGTCTGCGAGCATCCAGCGCACGCCCTGACGGTCTGCCAGACGTTTACCGAAAGTACTGCGTTGAACCACATGCCCGGCGGCGAGATCCAGCGCGCGCTGTGCCATCGCGACGTTATGCATGCCGTGGCGCAGGCGCCCATAGGCAAGACGATGCTGACCCATGTTGAAGCCCTGTCCCTGACCGCCAAGGATGTTGGCACGCGGCACTCTTAAGTTTTCGATTTTGATTTCCGAGTGGCTGCCACCCAGTTTCAGACCGAGATCGGTATGCGGCTGCATAGTCTCGATGTTACGAACGATGTCGTAGCCGGGATTCGGCAGCTCAACAATGAAGGTGCTGTACTGTTCATGACGAGGTGCCTCAGGATCAGTCTTGGCCATCACCACCGCGATATCGGCAACACTGGCGGAAGAACTGAACCACTTTTCACCGTTCAACACCCACTCATCGCCTTCCAGCACAGCAGTCGTTTGCATGCCGGTGGCATCCGCACCCGCCGCCTTCTCAGTCATTGAATAGCAGATGCGCTTTTCGCCGTTGAGCAGCGGCTTCAGATAGCGTTCTTTCTGGTCTTCAGTCCCGTGCTCGAGCAGCGTGAGCATGGTGGCGTCGTCGGGGCCCTGGGTATTCATCGACAATGCGCCGAGAAAACTCTCGCCAAGCTCCATCTGCACCAGCGCATTGGCCAGCGGGCGCAAGCCCATGCCGCCGTGCTCAACCGGGACAAACGGGCACCACAGACCCTGGCTGCGCGCTTTGCTTCTCAGCTCTGCCAGGACGGTATCGAAGTTATCCGCAGTACAGGTTTCTTCAGCCGGATGGCATTCTTCCTGGACGAATTTCCGGACCTTGTTGCGGATTGCCTTGGTTTCTTCCGGTATTTCAAAATCAATCATCAGCAGTCTCCCTCAATTTTACGTTTCTGTTCAGCTAACAACGGGTGGTTTCTGACCGATGAATCTAACACCAAGTCTGGTTTGGTACGAATGACCTGAGCTTACCGGTTGTTGTATCGTTAAGGCTCTCCACAAATCAGGAGCCTGCCATGCCCCGCTGGATGACCTATGTTCTCACCGCGCTGATTGTCGTGCTGGTCGGCATCGCGATCACAGCGCCAATCGGGCCGATGCCCGGCCTCCGTCTGGGTGGCAGCGACTCGCTCGCGCCAGATCAGTGGCCTACAACCCTTCCGGAAGAAGTGCGCCTGGCCACGTTCGACGGCATGCTGCCCTACGTGGTGATCATCTGGGTGGTCGAATCTGACAACAATCTCTATGTCATCGGTGCGCCAGACAGCACCTGGGTGGAAAAGGCTACACGATCACCAGACGTTCGCCTGCGCATCGGCGATAGCGCCTACGACATGCGCGCGACACGTCTGAACCCCGGGCCGCAGCACCTCTTCCAGAAGTACATCGATCGCTACAAAGACAATTACCCCGACATCATCGCCGGTTTCCCGCCCATTGAGGAATTCTCCCAGGGCGCTGCGCTGTTCGAACTCACCCGTCGCTGAACCAGTAAACAGGAGTCACGTAACCCATGCTGAAACTACATTTTGCCCCGAATTCCCGCGCCGGCCGCATTGTCTGGCTGCTCGAAGAACTGGAACTGCCTTATGAGCTGAATCGGATGGATTTTCATCCCAAAGATCTCAAATCAGACGAACACCGGGCACGTCATCCGCTTGGCCGGGTGCCCGTTTTAGAAGACGGTGACGTCAGTCTTTACGAGTCTGGCGCCATTGTTGAATACATACTCGAACGCCACAAAAACGGTGGCCTGAAACCCGCCGTTGATTCACCCGAGTTCCCCGCATACCTGCAGTGGTTTCACTATTGCGAAGGCATGATCATGCCGCCCATCAACACTATTGTTGTACATACCCTGCTGCTGCCGCCGGAGCGACGGGATGAAACGGTACTGGGCCAGGCGAAACGTCTGCTCACTCGGGGACTGGAGCCTGTGAACGAAACACTTGCAGGCAAAGACTATCTGATTGGCGATTTCTCAGGTGCGGACATCATGCTGGGCCACGCCTGTTTCATGAGCAACCGCAGCGGCTGTGTGACCGACGAAATGACCAATCTGAAAGGCTATATCTCGCGCATCGAGGCACGCCCGGCATTTCAGAAGGCGATGGCCACCTGACTTGAACCGTGGGGGCAGAGTTACTCTGGCACTTTACTCTGACCCCATAGCTCCAGGACCCGAAGATGACCAAACCCTACACGCTCTATGGATCTTACGCCTCCTACTACACGGCTAAATCCAGGTCTTATCTGAGAAAAAAGGGCATACCCTTCGTTGAGCGGCTGCCCAGCGATCCGATGTTCCGCAACAAGGTACGACCCGGGTCTGGCAGTCATCGCATTCCGCAACTACTCACACCTGAAGGTGAGGTGATACAGGACAGCACGGAAATACTCGATACCCTCGAGATCAGATTTCCGGCGCTACCGGCGATACCAGCAACCCCACGCCAACGCAGTTTTGTGCATCTGATGGAACTGCTGGCCAGCGACGGTCTGGTCCGACTCGCCTGGCTGCACCGCTGGCTGTTTGAAGAAAACCGAAACTTTGTGATCAGAGACTTTGGCAGATCTTTTCGTCCCCAGGGCAGCGACGAAGAATTGCTGAAGTACGGCAACCTGATCGCCGAGCGGATGATGAGCTACGGCCTGCCAGAATCCAGCCCCGAAGCGCGTGCCGCACTTGATGAGAAGTACCTCAAGCTGCTGTCTCTGTTCGAGGCACATCTGACCAGTCACCCCTACTTCCTTGGCGGACATCCTTCTGCCGCCGACTACGCGATTATGGGCGCGCTGCACGCTCACCTCGGCCGCGATCCAGCCGGGCTGAGGCTGATGCAGGACAATGCGCTGCGGGTGTTCCGATGGGTCGAACAGATGCTCCTGCCGGAAGTCCAGTCACCGGAGTTCTTCAGCACACCAATCGACTACCCACCAGACGATACCGTTCCAGAAAGCGCCCTGGCAGTGCTTCGTTTCATCGCTGACGAGTACGGCGAGCCGTTTGTGCTGGGTTCGCTCGCGTTCAACCAGGCCATGGCACGACTGGACCCTGCACCTGGCTATCAGCTGGACAGCGAACACGATCAGCCTCAACTGCCACTGGATAAGGTGCTCTACTGTGGCGTCAAACACGAGCATGCGGCAAACCTGCATGGTGTCTGGCTGGCGCAGCGATCGCAGAGCTTTTTCCAGGATCAATCAGCAGCGGTACGTGGGCAGATTTCAGACATGCTGGCCAACGATACCCTCCGCGATCTGATCAGCGTGCCTGTCACCCACCTTTTATCTCGGGAGAACAACCGGCTGCTAATCCGAGCTACGGGGTCAGAGTAAAGCGCCAGGGTGAGTTATCATGATCGCGGCAGAGTTACTCTGGCACTTTACTCTGACCCCATAGCTCAGTTTTTTTGCGCGCCCTGCCGTTCCTAAGCAGCGTACGTAGCGCCGAGATGATGACGCCCGGCTGCGTTACACCGCGGTAGAGGGGCGTAACACAACGGGCCGCGGCGCATGTCTCAAAAACAGCGACTTGCGCTGAGCGAACCGAGTACTCGACGGTGAACACCGTATCGTCCGGAAGTTCACAAAACTGCCCGATAAACGCGAAATTCTTGGCACCCCCAGGTACCACGCCAGGTCGGTCACCGGGGGAGCGCGGCATGAACTGGGTCGTGATATACGGCATCAGGCAGGGGATGCATTGTGCGCCGGCGAAGTGGCTCTCCTGTGCCAGCCCGAGCTGGTGTGCAAGCTCTGTGAGAATCTCGGCGCCAGTGCATTCCAACATCGGTTTGTCGATCGCATCGCCAAGATTGTGCGGATGAAGACCGTAGCCCCAGAACACAAAAACGTCATCCCCTTGATTGGCAAAGTGCGGCTGATGAGCAAGCACGATCGACATCAGCCAACCTGAGTGCTTGAAGGTGACAAGCCCACCAGTTCCGGCGGGGTTGCCTGTGAACGATTCCATGAACTCGAAGAATCGCGGGTTATCGAGCGTCACGGTAAACGATTCCCAGAGAGTCTTGCTGGTATCGCTTGCGAAACGATCAGGCCGACCAAAGCTCGTCGAGGCCTCTGCGATCTGTTGCCAGAGCGCCCAAGTCCCAAGCATTGGCCGTTCGGGTCTTGATGGCGCGCTGGTCATGGAGCCGAGCGAAGACGCTTCGGTCATGGAACCCAACGTGATGAATACCTTGTCGTCTGGCGAGATGGCGAAGCGCTGCTCCAGCTCATCGGTGCGCACCGTCAGTGCGGTGACCTGCGAGCGGCTGGCGTCGAACTCTACCGCCATTACGCGCGAGCCCAGCTCGAAGATAACGCCCTGTTTGTCCAGCCAACGCACCAGCGGCGCTACAATGGAGTCGAACTGATTCAAGCGTGTTCTGTAAATGCCTTCCAGACGATTGAGGCCAGGTAACAGATGCATGAAGCGTCGCACGTAGCGCCTCATTTCAGCGACACTGTGCCAAGGCTGAAAGGCAAACATCGTGCACCACATTGTCCAGTAATTCGTCTCGAAGAAGTGCGGCTCGAAGTACTCGGCAATGGTCGTGTCACCGAGCGTTCGCTCACTCAGCAAAGACAACCGGATGAGATCCCATTTATTGCGCAGCGTTAGCCCGAATTCAGGCGCAGCTACGCGTCCGCCGTCGATCACCAGGCGGCACTTCGAAGAAGTGACCACTTGTTCGGTAAATCGCTTGATCTCCTCGGTCACTGAACAGTCAGGATCCGTGAGCGTAGGGATACCATCCAAAAGATCGAACGTGCAACCGTAGTGCGCCTCGAACATGCGGCCGCCACGGACCAAATATCCGTCCGTATCGTTCCCAGTGCCGTCGAGGCTACCGCCGAGCACGTGGTCCGCTTCCAAGATACGAATGTCGCCGCCCTCGAATCCTGCGTCGCGAATCAGATACACGGCCGCGGCAAGCGATGCTATACCACCACCGACTAGCGTTGCTTTACCGGTAGAGATTGTGTGCAAGGGAAGCCCCTATTTCGTTGAAGACTCGATAAGTCTGGCGCTCGACTTCGAGGATCAAAGTCGTGAAACCACCGAATCCTCCGAGGAGCGCGTGGATCAGGTGCCGATGGAGGTCTTTCAGAGCACGGTAGAGCATGAAGACTGTGTGATGGGTGAGATGCCACAACATGCGGCGGACAATGGGATGATGGGATCGAGCGAACTTTCTCGATTCCTTCGCGGACCCGCGCATGGTCGATATGCAATAAGTACCTACACGAACGTCAGCATGATTTTCATCCAACAACATCGGACGAGAGATTGTCCGATCTTCCGGATCGATACTGGTCGGATATTTGTCAGTTTGAATTTTGTGGAATTCCTATCAGGTAATTTCCAGAATGACGAGATTGCATGGCCCCAGCTAGCGGCTGCTGGCCGGGCGTGCGAGGAAAATAGCAACTCCTCCAAGCGTCAACATGGTGGCGAACACTATACGAAGAGTCAGCAATTCACCAAGCAGTATCACGCCGCCCAGGGTGGCTAGAGCCGGTACAGACAGTTGCACGATCGCGGCCGTAGTTGCTCTGATGTGTTTCAGCGCTGTGTACCAAATGGCATAACCCAGACCTGATGCAATGGCGCCTGACGCTATACCGAGCAAGCCACCCTGCCAGGTGATATGCAGATTATTGCTGTCCAATATGCTGAACAGAACTGCTAATGGTGTCGCATAGAGGAAATTGTTTGCGGTAGAGCTGGTAGGGGCATCACCGCGAATTCCCAAAAGCGAGTACGCGCCCCATGCCAATCCCGCTATCGCCATTAACGCCGCATATTTCGGATCAGGCGCTTCAACACCGGGTAGTACGAGATAGATCAAACCACCTGTAGCTATCAGCAGTCCTGTCCACCCGAGCGTTTTTAGGCGCTCACCCCTATAGATGGCGGTTCCGATCATTGTCAGTTGGACAAAACCGAACAGAAGAAGCGCCCCGGTCCCCGTGCTCAGTGAGCGATACGCATACGAAAAACAAATCATGTACACATAAAGGGCCAGCACAGATGGCCAGTCAGGCCGCGTGGGCCGCCAGTTTTTTTCCTGGATAGAGACAATGAGCAGGAGGCATACCGCACCTGACAACAGCCTGACCGTGGTGAAGGAAGCTGCATCAATCAGGTCTGTACCCAGAGAGACACGACACAGGACTGAATTTGCGGCGAACGCAAGCATTGCTATTCCGGTTAAGACTGCAATGTTTCCCGAA
>Ga0316194_10003187_pt1 | contig 11450 bp, 12 predicted proteins | sample CroRivsedime1_MG_FD_204936 | JGI IMG/M metagenome (GOLD analysis project Ga0316194, IMG submission 204936) | Coastal sediment microbial communities from Maine, United States - Cross River sediment 1 | ecosystem: Environmental > Aquatic > Marine > Coastal > Sediment | place: USA: Maine... | reverse complement strand
CCGTTCCGTCTTGGGGACGGGGCAACACAAGGGTGAAAACCACCGTATCTCCGCAAAACTTCACCATTCGCCTTCCCGGGGCCGGGTCCTGAATCAGCTGTTTTTTTTGAGCCATGGTGATAAACTATAAAAATTGTTTAAAATTTGCAAAGACTTTTGCAAATTTTCTTGAAAAAAGCAATAATATAAGTATAAGATATATAAGAAAATATTTGGTTAGATCATCAACCATCATTATGTAAGAAGCTAATATTCCAGCAACCCCTTAATTTTTACAGGTATGAGACTATGAACCATCGTATGTTGCGCTTGCTGTTACTTGCCGTTATCCCAGGTTTTTTGTTTCCTTTTTCAGTGAAGTCTCAATCCGGTGATACCACAGAATCCAAGATATCCACCGCAAAAATCGTTCTGGTTCAAGCGGTTATGTGTGAAGATTTACTGGAACGCATTCCCCAAAATCCAACCACCATTTTTTCAATCGAAAGACGAAAAGCCATCTGCTTTACCTCGTTTGATCCGGTATCGGAAAAAACGATTATTTACCATCAGTGGTTTCACCGCGATCAGACGAGTGCCAAAATAAAACTGACACTTAAATCTCCTCGCTGGTCGACTTACAGCAGCATTCAGTTTCGGGCAGAAGATATCGGACCCTGGCGGGTGGAGATCAGCGATTCCCAGGGACACATTTTAGACGTATTAAGATTCAGCATCACGGAATAGCAGAACATGGACAAGTTTATCTACCTGATTTTGAGTCTTCGATGGCAGGATATCATCGATATCAGTCTGGTCAGTTATATTCTTTTCAGATTCTATATCCTTTTTAGGGGAACCAATGCCTTTCGCGTGCTGATCGGTATGACCATTCTGTGGTTCTTTCAGCAGATCGCGGTTTCCATGGGTTTGATCGTAACCAGCTGGGTGGTCCAGGGAGTCGTTACCCTGGGGGCTTTTATCATTATTGTGATTTTCCGCAATGAAATTCGTACGGTTCTGCTGGCGCGCAATTTAAAGTCCATTTTTTGGGGGGGGCCATCAAAAACAGTCTCCAGTACCATCGAAATTATTGTTCAGAGTATTCTTGACATGGCTCGACGAAATTGCGGTGCTTTGATCGTGCTACCGGGCAAAGAGGATTTGGAAGAGGTGATCCAAAAGGGAATTCCCTGGGAAGGGGAAATTTCAAAAGAGATGATTTTGAGTATATTCTGGCCCGATAATCCGGTCCACGATGGTGCCACAATTATCCAGGGAGACCATATTGCTCAGGTCTCAGCCATTCTTCCCCTGTCCCGTCGAGATGATCTGCCTTCCTATTACGGCACGCGTCACAGGGCGGCCCTGGGGCTGGCTGAAGCCACCGACGCCCTGATTATTGCCGTTTCCGAGGAAAGAGGCGATGTGGTGGCTGCCCAGGATTCCCAGTTGAAGGTGATCAAACAGAAGCGCCGGCTCGGACAGATTTTGCAGCAACACATGGGGGTTGCCGCTAAAAAAAGCCGCGAGTCGATCAAAGAAAGGCTTATGGTCATTGCGGCGGCCCTATTTTCAATCATATTTGTTACCGGGGTATGGTTCAGCGTTTCCAAGGGGTTTGACACCCTGGCTACCCTCGAAATTCCGGTGGTATATATGAACCGGGATCCTGCCATGGAAATCATCAGAACATCAGACAACACCGTCAGCCTTGAATTGGAGGGCTCGGGTGCGCTGATAAAATCCATAAATCCTGACCAGATTCAGGTTAAGCTGGATTTGAGTAAATCCAAGGTGGGACCGAACTCCTTTACGATTACCCGTGAAAGCATTTCCCTGCCACCCGGAATTATCTTAAAAGGTCTGACACCCCCGGTGGTGGATGTGGACCTTGATGTACTCATTAAAAAGGAATTACCGGTCCAAATTGATTGGGTCGGGAAATTACCGGACCATTTTGTCCTTACAGAAGCCACCATTAAGCCCAAAAAAGTGGAGATCATCGGTGGAAAGCGAATGCTTAAAAAAATGTCGACGATTTATACGGAAAAGGTGCCCCTTAATAACCTGGAGGACAAGGGAACCATCACGGCCAATCTAGCCCTTAATCCGGCCTCTTTAAAAACTGCTTCAGATTCGAATGAAAAGGTAACCATCACCTATGCCACCAAATTGAGGGATCAGGAGACGAAGTAGAGGATTTTGAGATTTCCGGAGAGGTGTAATTCACGGCTGTTGGTTAACAGCGGGCATTCATTACTTTTCATCGGAATTCAAAGGCCGGGGTTCAGTTGTCAGCCCAGCCGCCGGCCAAAAAAACGGCCGGTCAAATCGAAGAAGAAAACTTAACGGCATAAATATACAATTTTCTGACAGGATCAACAGGATGGACAGGATAAATATTCTAAACCAAAAAAATCCTGATAATCCTGTAAATCCTGTCTAAATAAATGAAGTTTCATACAAGCGGCGCCGCTGGCCTGAAAAACGGCCAGTCTAATCGAGAAAGAAACTGATGAACATCGAACGTCGAATGAATGTATTCTGTCTATTTTAGGAAAGATTTCGCGAAGCGATTCCATCCTTCGAAATTCGAAATTCGTTATTCGAAATTCTGCGGTTCGCTGTTTCATCCTGGCCATCGAAGCGGATAGTCTAATCATCAAGAAACCGTGCCATTTTGGGGTAGTTTCATACGAGGGTTCAGGTGTCAGGAGGCCGAACGCAGGAGCTGAAACCTGAACACTGACACCTGAAACCTGGAAAGCTTGAGCTAAATCACCAACAAGCTTGATTTACACCCTTCCCGGGGTGACGGTAAGAGACTGGATGCAGGTCTTTAGGACTTAGGCGAAACCATCAATCCGTCATCACATAAACATACACCTCACGAGGCCCGTGGGCCCCATGGACCATTGTGGCTTCAACATCGGCGGTTTTACTAGGTCCGGAGATAAATGTCATGCAGTTGGTCAATCCCTCGTCGGACCCTTCGGGATCCCACTGTACAAGGGCATACAGCTCCTTAAGGTCTGCGATGATTTGATCCAGATGGATGACGGCAATATGGATTGAAGGAACCAGGGACACCGAACGGGCTTGCCCCGGACGCGTCCTCATAACCAGTGAGGCCGTCTCGGCCATGCAAAAATCAGCGGATGTTACCCCGATATAAGAATCGACAACGTGTTTGCGCACCCGCTCTCTTTCTTTTTCCCTGGAAGTTTCATCGGCGTCGCTCTCTTTCAGCTCGGTGATATATACCGGCACATTCTGATCCGCCAGTGCATCCGGAAGATTTAAGCTTTCAATCAATGGATGTTTCCAGGTCACAACACTTTTTTGACGACCCCATTCCGGATCTTTATTCCGAATAAGATCGGCAATTGCAGTGGTTACAGAAGGTGGGCCTTTCAAAACAATGACATTCAGATTGATCGGTTCGGCCATTTCAATAAGCCGGTCAAGTAACTGCCGTCTTTCATTATGGGTACGGTTTTTTATTCGTTCAAGAATGCTGCCAATTTCCTGAGTCGATCTACCGGTAAAAAGCCCGTTTGCACGGCGTCGCTGATCCGAGGAATGCCCCAGCGCTGATCGGATTCTGCTGATAAATGCTGCCTGCCTTGATGTATCCATGTTATTCTAACATCGAAAACCTGGTCCTCTGTGCCAGATCAGAGATAATCCGCCGGCGGACCATAATTAAATGTCTTGGGGTATTCCAATATTCCATTGGACCTGTACTGGTATGCAAAACCCCTTTGGGGTGAAATCAGAGCCTAGTCCTCTATGCCAGGATTCTTTACTTGATCTATGTCCCCTGATCGCCAACGGTCCATGAAACTTTTTTCCGCAAGCGGCTGAATGTCCCGACCCCGGGTCCATCCGCTCATGGGCGGCGGCAGCCGCCGGAGCATGTCTTTATTTTTCGGTAAAAAGTTCTGTCCAAGCGCTGCCAGCCGGAGGAAAAGATCGTAAAGCCCGCGGTTTTGGATAATCCAGGACCACAGGGTGTAGATGCCCTTTTCCGGGATGTCGGCCCGGCTGACATGCCAGTTGGCATCGCCATCGGCAAGTTTGGCCCGCAATGCCAGCAACATGCGCGGAAGGTCGATATTGACCGGACACGCATCCTGGCAGGCTCCGCACAGGGTTTCTCCCTGGCAGAGATCTTTAAACCGGTTGATGCCGGCCAGAAGCGGCATGACCACAGCTCCCACCGGCCCGGAATAGGGATGCCCGTAGGAATGCCCGCCGATTTTACCATAGACCGGACAAACATTCAGACAGGCGGCACACCGGATGCAGCACAGCATCTCTCTGAATTCCTCATCCGCCAGGATGCGGCTGCGTCCGTTATCCAGGATCACCAGATGAAATTCATCCGGACCGTCAATTTGTTGCGAATACCTGGGCCCGCCGATGTAGCTGGCATAAGTGCCCATATTCTGGGCGGCAGCGCCGCGGCAGAGCAGCCTTAAAAGAATATCATGGTCTTCCAGCCGCGCTGCGACCCTCTCCATCCCCATAATGGCGACATGGACCTTGGGCATGGTGGTGGACATGCGGATGTTGCCCTCATTGGATACGGTGACGATATGGCCGGTTTCCGCACAGGCGATATTGCAGCCTGAAAACCCCATGCCCGCAGCCAGAAATTTTTGCCGCAACGCTTTTCTAGCGGCCCGGGTCAAACTCGGCGGATCATCGGTATACGGTATTCTGATTTTCTCGGCAAAAAGCTTGCCGATGTCCTTTCTACTTTTATGGATGGCCGGTGCAATGATGTGAGAGGGGCGTTCTCCGGCCAGCTGAATAATATACTCACCCAGGTCGGTTTCAGCCACCTCGATGCCGGCCCCAATCAAAGCGGCATTCAGTCCGATTTCTTCGCTTACCATGGATTTTCCCTTGACGGCCAGCTTAACCTTGTGCCTGTGGGCCGTCGCCAGACAGTAATCCAGAGCGGCATCCGCATCATCGGCAAAGAACACATGCCCGCCATTTTTTCGGACGTTTTCGACCAGAGTTTCCAGAACGACATCAAGGTTTTCGATGGTCTTTAGCCGGATATCATGAGCTTTGAGACGCAAATCCGGACCTTCCGGCAAATTCCGGTAAGCAAGTGCCGTTCCCCGGCCGAATCGCTCCTGAAGATCAGCCAGTGCACTTTGGAGAATTGGATTATTTAAAGCCCTTTTAGCTTCCGTGATATAATCAGCAGTGGTAAATTCACTCATAATTTCAAGTTACGGGTTTCGGGTTGCGGATTACGAGTTTTCATTTAAGGAATCCTATCAATTTCAATGATATAAATGACGGAGCGAATCGCCTTGGCGGACCACAAATCTTCAATCTTCAATCTTCATTTGTAAGCCCTATCCGGCCAGTATTTGAGCGATATGCAGGATCTTAATATTCGACCCCATCCGGCTCAGCATTCCCTGAATATTCATCAAACAACCCATGTCGCATCCGACGACGGTATCAGCGCCGGAGGCGATAATGTTATTGACTTTGTCTGCCACCATGGCTGCGGATATATCCGCATACTTCACTGAAAATGATCCACCGAATCCACAGCACCGGTCGGAGTCGTGCATTTCAATAAATTCAGCACCGGAAACCTTGGCCAGAAGCTTGCGGGGTTGCGCTTTGACACGAAGATTGCGCAATAGATGGCATGAGTCATGATAGGTAATCGTACCGTCGTAACTTGCCCCGAGGTCTTCCACACCCAGGACGTCCACCAGATATTCCGTCAGTTCGTATGTTTTGGCGGCCACCTGCCTGGCACGCTGCAGCCATGGGCCATCGTCGTCGAACATCTGGGGGTAGTGATGACGTACCATGGTGACACAGGACCCTGAAGGACAAACGATGACTTCTGCAGTCTCAAAAATGTCGATAAACCGTTTGGCGGCAACACCGGCTTCCCGGCGATATCCGGCATTGAAAGCCGGCTGTCCGCAACAAGTTTGCTTCGTCGGACAGATCAGGCTGATACCCAGTTTACCAAAAATCCGCACCACGGCTTCTCCGACTTCCGGATAAATTCCATCCACCAGGCACTGAATAAATAGAGTCACGCTTTTGTTTGTTTCCGACATGAAATAAAACACCTAGACTGAGCGGTTCCAGGTTCAAGGTTCAAAGGTTACAAGAGATGGATACTGCTCACAATATTAATCAAAATCCGGCATGCCCCATTGGGTGAAACGGATTTATAACCAGAAATCAGCAAGAATGGACCCTACAACGAAACCTCTAAAAAATCCAGTGTAAAAATGCTTCGCCTTAATCGAACTCGACCCTTTCGATAATTAGCCGATTATGCTAAACTAAATAACTATGGGAAGCGGGAGCCGACCTAACAATCCTAACCCAAAGCCAAATTGCCATGAGTGAAAAACGGATCGCCCTTATAGAACTCATAGAAAAAATTGAAAGACTGGGGCAATTCCAGGACAGAATAGATTTCCCTTCAAGTGTCAATCAGATCTGGACAGCCTTTTTAGCAGATGTTCAAAATTTAATTGAATTTGAAGTCTGTGCGCTGTTTCTCGTCGACGAAACGACCAATGAATTCGCATTAAAATACGCCGAGCCGGAAAACAAAGCAAAACACTGCCGGAAGGAAATTGACCTTCAAATCGAATGCGGCATTTTTTCATGGATAATTAACAGAAGACAACCAGCCCTGATTCCAGCCCTGAATTTTGCAGAGGACAAATCTATAGTTATGCTGCCGTTATCGACGGTGAAGAGAACACTGGGAGCCATAATGATCCTGACGCCTATTCAGGAAAGCCTTATTACCCATGAAAACCTGAAGCTTTTGACGATTCTAACCAAAGAGTTTTCGCTGGTCATGGAAAATACTCGGTTGGTCGAGCGGCTGAGAAAAAAACAACTATCATTGGAAAAAGCCAACAGGGAGATTAAACTTCTGTCCCGCATCGATTCCTTGACCGGATGTTATAACCGCGGATATCTCAATGAACTTCTACCCCGGGAGATTACAAGAGCGTTAAGATATAAACGACCGCTTGCCCTGGCAATGTGCGATATCGACAAATTCAAAAAGATAAATGATACCTACGGTCATCAGTGTGGGGATGAGGTTTTAAAAAAATTAGTCCTGAGAATATCGGCAGTCATACGTGCCGACACTGATTGGTTGGCAAGATACGGCGGAGAAGAATTTTTGATTGTGCTTCCCGAGACCCAACTTGGAAATGCCTCGGGTCTGGCCGAGAGGCTTCGCCAGAATATCGCTAAAACCTCAATTGAGACACAAGAAAATAAAATATCGATCACGGCCAGTTTCGGTGTGACCGGTTTTAACTCCTCAAATCCGCCCAAAAACATAACCCCTGAAGCATTGATACACATGGCGGACAAATACCTTTACGCAGCCAAAAATCAGGGTCGCAACAAAGTCATCAGCGGCTCTTTTGAAGGATAGAATTTTATCAGTGCGGTGAGATATGAACATGTCTGGAATTAAGATGTTTTATCCTGGATTTCCGTTCTCCGTTGGAACTCCTCAAAGCCCTCTTGAATCGCTTCCTGGATGGCCTCGATTTTGAAAGGTTTGGTAAGATGATTATCAAAACCGACTTCTTTTAACTTGTCAGCGTCATACAAATCCGTATGCCCGCTTAAGGCAATCACAATCGTTTTGTTGTCGGTTTCTCGAATCTTCTGGCAAAACTCCACCCCGTCCATCTCAAGCAGGATTAAATCCGTGATGATAATTGCGACCTTTTTTTTTGCCAAATAGGAAAATGCAGCTTCAGCGGAGTCAACAACCGCAACATCATACCCTAATTTTGAAAGAAGTTTCCGCATAAGTTCCCTGTGGAAATCTTCATCATCCACTACTAATATTCTATTTTCCATTATGAGCCCTTCTTCCTGATAGATCTAAGGCTGAACATTTATATGGTTGTTTCGGGTCGTATTCAAAGAAGCACGTTGAGGTGAAGGAAAATTTGTAGCAAAGGACCATCACTCGCCACCCAATCCTTAGGGAGTCACTATAAAAAAAAAACATTTAAATGTCAATTCAGATGTTTTTTATTCCAAAAGGTCCTTTTTAAGCTGATCAATAACTTTTTGCTCGATACCCGCTTTTTTTCTAAGATAGCCGGCGGCTGATCCGTATGTCTGCTGTATATTGTCAATGAACGCCACAATGGCGTTTCGCGGTGCAGTGAAATAGGAAGAAACCTGCCGGGGGTCTACTCCCGCAGATCGAATCCGGGCGTAAATTCTTTCCAGCACACAAGCAATATAGACATTGGAAAGACCGTGATCCGTGATAACCGTTTCTTCAGGCACCCCCAATGTGAGCAAAATCAACGCAGCACAAACACCGGCCCTGTCTTTTCCTCCGGTGCAATGAAACACTATCGGTCGGCTTGAGCGGTCGGACAGGCAATTGAATAAAGTCGACCACATGGGTGCAAAGGTATCAATATTCTTGATGTAGCTTTTGATCATAAATTCTTCGGTCATCCATTCAATATCACCCTTTTGAATACGCTCAAAGGTATTCGCCGGATCAAATTCCCCATGCCGGATCGGCAGATGCAGGTATTTGGCAGGCCCATCCCGGGGGAAGCGATCCGGTAACTTTTCAGCTTCCGCCGGAGTTCGAAAATCACAAACCAGCCTGATACCCATCCGCTGTAAAAATGCAACATCACGATCGGTGAGCCGGCCCAGATTGTCTGAACGAAATACCAGGCCCCACTTTACCCGGCGCCCGTCAGCCGTCTCGTACCCGCCAAGATCTCTGAAATTCACCGATCCTTCCAGTGACACCCTTCGTTCGCTGATGGTTATTTTCGAACCGGAATCCGAAACCACTTCGAAATAATAGCGGGTATCCGGATCAAGGCCTGAAATATTTGAAGAGATATTTTCCTTCAGACCGGCAGCGGTAAAATGGTGTTTGATTTCGTCTGAGGACTGTCTTGATAAAATGGCAATTTCCAGGATTTTGCCGCGGATTTTCCAGGAAATTCTAACAGAATCGTTGCCGGTTCGAGTCAGGGAGAGATCGTCAAGTCGTGTAACATTGATTTCGGGTGTCATGATAGCTAAATCATTCCTCATATAAAACTACATAGAATCCGATGTCGTTTCAAGAAGCGTATCACCGCAGAGATTATTTAATTTTTTTCTCTGCGATCTCCGCGGTGAACTCTTATGTTTCTTTTTCGATTAAACTGAACGCTTTTCAGGCCAGCGGCGCCGCAGAAAAGAAACTTAAATTACTAAGATCCTGTATTCACTGAGCTTACTATCCAGTTTTTTAGCGTCTTCTAGCAGTTTGTCCATTTGATCCCAGAATCGCCGGCTGTGGTTTTTAATGCGGGTATGAACCAGTTCGTGCAAAATGGTGTAATCGATCAATTCATTCGGTAGTCTGACCAGGTTGATGTTCAAATTTATATTGTTTTTCCCGGAGCAACTTCCCCATCGGGTTTTCTGGTTTTTTATGAATACCCTGTTGTAGTTGAATCCGTGCTTTTTTGATAAAAGATTGAGTCGGTCGACGAGGTGTTTGCGTGCTGCGGCTTGATTGATGGGTTTGCTTTTTGATAATGCTCTGGCCTCTTGCTCCAAAAGCGCCATTTTGTCCAGATGCTTTTTTATCCAACCGGTCTTTGATTGTGCAAACATAACGGCGCTGGCAAAGGAAGTACCAAAAGGAACGGCAACCCGGGCGCCCTTGAACGGTCTTACCGAAAGACTTAGATGTTTGGCCCGGCGACTGCGTTCTATTAAAATGGTTCCGACACTTTTTAGCTCAATGGTTTTCGCTTCCACATTCACTAGGCCTTTTCATATATTTCAATGTTTTCCGAATTTTTAACAACATCGACAACATATAGAATAGTGCAGGTGGTATAGTAAAGAAGAAAAAAAATAAACGGTGCGGCCATATTAAATCTGCATTTTTTATATAGATTTAGGAAGGCCGGCCTGAAAAAGAAAAATAGTCGGGTTCCGGATGATATTGACACACCACTTCGATGCCCTTATGTTTTTTCCTGAAAAAACGGCTTCTGGTCGCATATCCCGGGAACACTTCAAAATGATCGATCGTTTTTCCTATGACTCTGAAAATAAACATTGCCAAGAGATCACCTCACACACAGGTAATCAAAAGGAGATCGCCCCTTTTACAGACTATAAAAGGCATCGCATTGATTTGTGGTTCCTACCGCCATCTGTGTTACTGAGATTTTAACTTCATCGAAACAGACATACACATCGGTTCCTGGATTGCGCGGGCGCTCATGAATACTGCCCTCATAGACATATTCGGTTCCATCTATTTTGAAGAGGAAAAAGAGTTTCACTCCGGAAAATTTCAACCAGCACCCCCTTGAAATACCACACAGTGGTATTATACTAAGGGTGCAACCAGCGCACGTTGTATTTATAGCAAAATTTTTCCCCATATTTAGCGGGCGCTGTAAAATTTAGAATTTCGAAAAATTTTGGTACAGACCTCGTTGAACAGTTGATTAGGTAAATTATAGACATAATTTTAGAATGTTACGATTATTAAAACATGAATTGGCCAATTAATTTGAAAATATGGAATAAATTCATATTTACAACCACTTAACTAATCAATTAATCAACCAATCAATTAATCAACCTATCAACGATATCTGATTTTACATTTACTCGCTTTTTCATTCCGTAGCACGTTCCGGTCCTTGATACTTCTGAAAGCGTAAATTCCTGTCTGAGCTGTTTCCGAAAAGCGAGTCTTTAACTCTTAAAATTAATCGTAAGGAAACCGGGAGGTAAGCTAATGAAAACTCAATGGTCCAAATATTCAACAATTTTCATTGCGACACTTGTCGTGATCATGGCCGGGATTTTAATCACCGAGCCGCTGGCTGCCGCGCAGACCAATGAACAAGACGATGTTCAATCAACTGTAATACCGGGTCAACTAGCTCCCCGGCTGCAGAACCTGGGAAATCACAAATTTCCCGTCACGACGAACTCGGCACGGGCACAGCTCTTCATCAACCAAGGGCTGATGCTCGCCTATGGTTTTAATCATGCCGAAGCCGAGCGGTCCTTTCGCGAGGCAGCGCGCCTCGATCCCAATTGTGCCATGGCTTACTGGGGTATGGCCTTGGTGCTGGGACCCAACATCAACATGGCAATGTCGCCGGAAGCCGAACAACCAGCGCATGAAACCATCCGGAAAGCGGTGGCACTGAAGAACACCGTATCCGAAAGGGAACAGGCCTATATTGATGCCCTGGCAAAACGCTATTCCGGGGAGGAAAAACCAAACCGCAGCGCGCTGGACCGGGCATATGCCGCGGCGATGCGCGAACTTCACGATCGCTACCCCGATGATCTCGATGCGGCCGCGCTTTATGCTGAGGCTGAGATGAATCTGCGGCCCTGGAATTACT
>Ga0316194_10003185_pt1 | contig 11453 bp, 9 predicted proteins | sample CroRivsedime1_MG_FD_204936 | JGI IMG/M metagenome (GOLD analysis project Ga0316194, IMG submission 204936) | Coastal sediment microbial communities from Maine, United States - Cross River sediment 1 | ecosystem: Environmental > Aquatic > Marine > Coastal > Sediment | place: USA: Maine... | reverse complement strand
ATCTGGCAACATTTTGCGATCAAATGGCAAAAATACTTCTAATCAATGGGCCCAACCTGAATTTGCTGGGCACGCGCGAGCCCGAGCTCTACGGTGCCAGCACGCTGGCCGATATCGAGCAGCAGCTCAAAGCAGAAGCGAAAGCACTGGGTCATTCTCTCGATGCGGCACAAAGCAATGCTGAAGCCGAACTCGTAGACCGGGTGCATGCGGCTGCAGGCGACGTAGCTTTTATCCTGCTTAATCCAGGTGCTTTCACGCACTCCAGCATCGCGTTGCGTGATGCATTGCTGGGGGTAGCCATACCGTTTATCGAAATTCACATTAGCAACATTCACGCACGAGAAGAGTTTCGACGACAGTCATACTTTTCAGATGTTGCAGCCGGCATCATCGCCGGGCTGGGGCCACAGGGCTACAGCCTCGGGTTACAGGCGGCCCACAACCTGCTAAAAAAATCTTCTGGCCAATAAATCAAACAGTTCAACGAATCGAGTCAATCCATGGACATCAGAAAAGTAAAGAAACTAATAGAACTCCTGGAAGAATCCGGAATCGCCGAGATCGAAATCACGGAAGGCGAGGAATCGGTCAGGATCAGTCGCTATCCGAATGAAGTAGCGGTCGCACCGGTTGTGGGTCATGCTCCGCCGCCCGCCCAGGCACCAGCCCCGGCTGCGGCGCCAGCCGCGGCACCGCCAGCGATAGCAGCACCCGCTGGCGAAGAAGCTAATGGCCACAAGGTACTGGCGCCCATGGTCGGCACGTTCTATCGCTCTTCATCTCCCGAGGCCGAGCCATTTGCCAAGGTGGGTGACACGATCGCAGCCGGTGACACCCTGTGCATTATCGAAGCGATGAAAATGATGAACCAGATTGAGTCGGACGTCTCCGGCACCGTGCTTTCGGTTGAAGTTGAAAACGGTGAGCCCATCGAATTTGGTCAGGTTCTTTTCGTTATCGGATAAGTTGCGGTTGGCTGAATCACAGTCGATTGCACCATTCAGATAATCTCAACCGCTCGCCAGACTCACTGACCAATTAGAGTAAACAGGCCATGCTGGAAAAAGTTCTTATCGCAAATCGAGGTGAAATCGCGCTGCGCATACAGCGCGCCTGCCACGAGCTCGGCATTAAAACGGTGGCCGTGCATTCAACCGCCGACGCCAATCAGAAACACGTGCTAATGGCCGAGGAAACCGTTTGCATCGGGCCCGGACCATCAGCCGACAGCTACCTGAATATGCCCGCAATCATTTCGGCTGCCGAAGTGACCGACGCCAAGGGCATACACCCAGGATATGGATTTCTGTCTGAGAATGCTGATTTCGCCGAACGCGTGGCAACCAGCGGGTATGTTTTTATTGGTCCACCAGCCGAATTGATACGGACGATGGGTGACAAAGTGTCGGCCATCCAAGCAATGAAAGAAGCGGGGGTCCCCTGTGTGCCCGGATCCGACGGACCACTTTCGGACGATCCCGCCGAGAATCTGCGCATTGCCCGCGAGATAGGCTACCCGGTAATCATCAAGGCCGCAGGTGGTGGTGGCGGTCGCGGCATGCGCGCGGTTCATACCGAAGCTTCGCTGACAAATGCCATCAATCTGACCCGGGCTGAAGCAGGCGCCGCGTTCGGCAACGACACGCTGTACATGGAAAAATTTCTGGAAAACCCGCGCCATATCGAGTTCCAGGTAATTGCGGATTCGCATGGCAACGCGGTGCATCTTTTTGAGCGGGATTGCTCGATGCAGCGCCGCCACCAGAAAGTAATCGAAGAAGCACCTGCGCCGGGCATTACGGAAGAACAACGGATGCGCATGGGCGAGCGTTGCGCGGAAGCCTGTCGCAAGCTTGGCTATGTAAATGCAGGCACGTTTGAATTCCTGTATGAGGACGGCGAATTTTATTTCATTGAGATGAATACGCGGCTGCAGGTCGAACACCCGGTAACTGAAATGATCACCGGCATTGATATTGTAAAGGAACAGCTGAAGGTCGCATCCGGAGAGCCGCTGAGCTTCAAGCAGGAAGATATACAACTGCGCGGCCACGCTATCGAGTGCCGCATTAATGCGGAAGATCCCAAAACTTTTATGCCGTCTCCCGGCCGCGTCGAAACCTGGCATCCGCCGGGCGGCCCGGGCGTGCGGGTGGATAGCCACCTCTATAGTGGGTACACCGTTCCTCCTTTCTATGACTCAATGATAGGCAAGCTAATCACCTGGGGCGATACACGCGAATCGGCTATTGCCAGAATGCAGGGAGCGCTTAACGAGATGGTCGTAGACGGGATCAATACGAACATCCTGTTGCACCGGGAAATATTCCAGCACGCCGCCTTCAAGGCCGGTGGTACTAATATCCATTACCTGGAAAAACGACTGGGGCTTTAGCCTCGCCCGGCAGCAGCCGGTTATCCGACCCCGACAGACCGGTCGAAGATTTTAGGAACCCGCGGACTAACCTCATGCCCTGGCTACAACTCGAAACTGAAGTGGGCCTGAAGGATCCCGATAGCCTCGAACCGGTGCTTGAGGAACTGGGTGCAGTGGCTGTCTGGTTCCGCGATGCCGGGAATGAACCCATCCTCGAACCTGCGCCTGGTGAAACACCCGGCTGGTCCAGCACCCTTGTTACGGCCCTGTTTCCCGCACAGACACAGGCGGGGGAGTTACGCAACGCGCTCACCAGCACGATTGATACAAGCCGGCTCAGCTTTACGGTCATCGAAGACCGTGACTGGCACGCCGAGTGGCGCGGCACACTGCGCCCGCTGCTGTTTGGCAAACGTCTTTGGGTGGTGCCCGACGGCATGAGTGCACCAGGTGCCGATGCTGAAGGCGTATCCATTTATCTTTCGCCCGGTATGGCGTTCGGAACCGGCGAACACCCGACAACGGCCATGTGTCTTCAGTGGCTGGATGCGCAGACACTGGCAGATAACGCGGTGCTGGACTACGGCTGTGGTTCGGGATTACTGGCCATCGCTGCGCTGGCACTCGGCGCTGGCCACGTGCGGGCAGTCGATATCGATCCGCAGGCGCTGGAGGCAACACGCTGTAACGCTGCAGACAACAACTGCCTGGAAAGGCTCGATGTGAGCTTCCCCGAAGAAATTAACGGCGACCGGCAGTATGATGTGCTGGTTGCGAATATATTGAGCGGAACCTTGATTGAGCTTGGTCCTGTGATCTGCAATCTGATGGCTCCCGGAGCCCGACTGGCCCTCAGCGGAATACTCGCGGATCAGGCGAATCAGGTGCGGGCTGCATGGTCAGACTGGGCGGCACTGGAAGTTGCCAGCCAAACAGATGACTGGGTGCTGCTCGCCGGCGAGAAACATGGAAAATAAGTACTGATGCTTACGCGTTGCCCTGAATGTGAAACGACTTTCCGCCTTGGCGCCCAGGACCTGCGCCGGGCCGGCGGCAAAGTCCGTTGTGGCGAGTGCGAATCCGTGTTCAACGCGCTGGCATACCTTGAAGAAGAGGCTGAACAGCTCAGTCCGGCGTACAACATGTCGCAGGCGGAACCCTCTGATGATAAACAAAGCGTCCCTGGCGATGACTATGCCAGCGCAGCAGAGGACACGCTTTATGATGATAACTATGACGGTCAGCTCGAAGATGAGCATGACCCTGAAAACAATTACACGTCTGCGGAAGCTGTTTCCGATGCCGACATCGACAATGAATCAGTCGACGATGGCGGCATTCTGGTTACAGACCAGGATGACAATGAGAGCAGCACAGTTTTCGAATTCGACTCTGCGGCAGAAGAACCTACCTTCGCCGATGAGCCGGGATCTGATCCTGACCTGAGCTTCGACACAGAACAGGAACGTTGGCCCACCTATTCTGAACCAGTCAATGATGATCTCGTCGATGATGATGACGATGATGTAGTCAGCTTTGTGACCACAGGCGACAACTCAATTGATTACCCGGAAGTAAACGATGCCGTTAGCGCGGCGATTGGTGCCAGCCTGGTCACAGATGACGGCGATCAGGATCACGATATTGCGGATGACGGAGACAACCCCAGCGACGAACCAGTTTCCGCATTTGATGACGAGCTCGACATCAGTGGCGCCGATAGAACAGTTGAGTTCAGCATATCCGATGACGATGACGATGATGCTGCGGCAGAGATTATCACTCTCAGTGACGATGACGACGTCGATGCAACAACCACTTCCGATGACCAGGCAAGCACACAATACGGCGATGCGGCAAACGATGACGACGAATTCGACGACACCATCTGGGAGCGCATACCAGGCGTAGGCTCGGGCGACCCTGCATCAGACGACTCGCTATTTGCCCGGCCGGGCTTTCGGCAACCGGCCAGTAACGCAGATGCCTACGGTCAGTTGGGCCACGATGAGCCCCCTCAGGAGGCGGGCATATCGGACGACGCCACGGACGCTGCCAGCCCGGACAACGAAGACACAGATCTTGATCGCGACGAGGCTGAATCAAAAACCGACGTTGGCATGGACACGCTTGAGTTCGATGCACCGGCAGACACATGGTCCAACATTTTTTCACGCGCCTCCCAGACTGGGAACGCTCCTGGCTCGGCCGGCGATACGCAGCCAGTCCCGGTAATCACTGATGAGAAAGTAGCCCCTGAAGAGGAAGAATTAAGCGCGTGGTCCAGGGAGCTGAACGAAAGCGCTGAACCAGTGCCTCAGGGTATCAATGAAAATTCCGATGAAGATGAAGTTGCTGTAAGCGATGAGCGAGCAGATTGGGTCAGCGAAATCGATGCGAATGATACCGGTGAAGAATCCGCGGATGATAACGTCCAGACGGAATGGGTCATTGAGGTAGATGACGATGCGCCTTTAGTAGCAGCCACTGAAAAAGATGACTGGGTCACTGAACAAAACCGGGCCAATGCGTCAGCAGAAACTGGACAGGATGATTCGGCAGCGGAATATTACGATGACGCCAGCTTAGCGGCTGAGGCGGCAACTGAAGATACCGATAGCCCATCAGACACGCGGGACGATTTGAGCGGGCCCGATGATGCCCGGATAATATTCGAGGAAGCTGAGGAAGACGCAGCCTCGCTTACAGCGGCTTTCTCAACTGGCGAATACAATGAGGAAGAATATGACGTTCAGCATATTATTCTTTCTGATGAAAGCGAACCCGATAGTGCCGGGCTCACCCAAGCGTTTGCCTCAGGGACCGAAGAAGCCCCCCCGCCCTGGCAACCCGAAGGCCAAGAGAATGCGCCCGCTAAAACATCGCGTGCGCCGCTCTGGCTGGTCGCGGGCATACTCGTGGTCGCCACGCTGGTGTTGCAACTCATACATTACAATCGCGATTCACTGGCCGGTAACGACTCGTGGGGCGAATCGGTTCGCAGTATCTATAGCGGCCTGGGAATGGAATTATTCCCAAACTGGTCACTCGACGATTACGAGATCAGGGGGTCAGAAGCGATCGCCGGCGAATCGGGGCCGGACATCATGGACATCCGCGCACAGATCGCTGCCGTAGGCCGCAAACCTACCGGGCTGCCGCACATCCGTATCGTATTGCGTGACCGCTGGTCCAATCCTGTGGCGGCTAAAACACTGGGTCCCGATGAGTACGCAGATATTGAGAGCTTGCCGGCGAGTGCGCTCCTTAATCCGAATGAAACGCTGGCCGCACATGTCAGCATCGTAGATCCGGGCTCAGGTGCACAGGGTTTTGAACTCGAACTCTGCCTGCCGCGGCGGCACACCGGGCTGGAATGCACGGGACGTCCGTTCGAATGAATACCAGTTTTCAAATTGGCCCGCACACTATTCGCGGGCGCTGCGTGCTGGCACCCATGGCCGGCCTGAGCGACCAGGTATTTCGAAATATATGCCGCGATTTTGGCGCGGCACTCGCTGTCTCCGAGATGAACACGGCTGACACGGCCCTGTGGACCAGTCGCAAGAGCATGCCACGCCTGAACCTGAGTGGTGACAATGGACTGCGCGTTCTGCAGATTGCAGGCAGCGAGCCCGCCCAATTAGCAATTGCAGCAAAAGCGGCCGAGCAACTGGGTGCCGATATTGTTGATATCAATATGGGTTGCCCGGCCAAGAAAGTCTGCAAAAAGCTGGCCGGCTCCGCGCTGCTCCAGGATGAAACCCTGGTAGGTGAAATTCTGCAGGCCGTCACCGCCGCGACAGATCTGCCGGTAACACTCAAAATACGTACGGGCTGGAACCCGGACAATCGCAACGGCGTTCGTATTGCGCAAATTGCTGAAGCGGCCGGCATCAAATCCCTCGCCGTACATGGTCGCACACGCGCATGCAGGTTCACGGGCTTTGCGGAATACGACACCATCCGCGCTATCAAATCATCGGTATCTATACCAGTAATTGCCAATGGCGACATATGCTCAGCGGAAAATGCTCGACACGTTCTTAACTACACCGGCGCAGATGCCGTGATGATTGGCCGCGCTGCACTGGGCCGTCCGTGGATTTTTGCGGAAATAAACCGCAGCTTGGACGGCACCAAATCTGTTGAACAAAAATTGACCAGCCCGCTCGCAGCAGAAGATCGACGTGATATCATTCTCTCCCACTTGGAAGCTTTGTATAGGCTGTACGGAAAAGACCGGGGCGTTCGAGTGGGGAGGAAGCACCTGTCGTGGTACTGCAAGTACCTTGAAGGCGCCATAACTTTTCGAGACACAATAGTCCGAATAGAGAGCGCTGAAGATCAGTTGCAATTAACTGCCAATTTTTTGGATCAATTTCAGGATCTGAACAGGACAAGCGCACAGTCGCCTATCCTGTCGGAAGGACGTTTCAGTGCCCAACAAGAAATCAAACCACCAAGGCCGCGTTTCCACTAAGAGGGGCGGCTACAAAAAAGTTGACCAGCAGGTTCAAAGCCGCAATCGGCTGCTGAGAAACTTCACCGAAGATGCCCTGCACTCTTATTTCAAGAATCTTAATGGGCATAAACCCGCCGATATCTACAAGCTTGTTATGGGCGAGGTCGAGCCACCTCTGTTTAAATCGGTTATGGAATATACCGAAGGCAATCAAACGCTTGCAGCTGAAATACTGGGCTTAAATCGCGCAACGTTGCGCAAGAAACTGAAGCAATACGAGCTGCACAGCTAGGTCCAAAGTCATTTTCAAATCTGCCACTAAGCGGCAGCTTCTCCCTTCTTAAAAATGCAAACCAAGCAAAGATGAATAAACCTCTAAGAGCACTTATTAGCGTCTCCGATAAAACCGGCGTTGTTGAATTTGCCCAGGAACTCTGCCAATTGGGTGCAGACATTCTGTCTACGGGCGGCACCGCAAAAACATTGCGCGATGCGGGCATATCAGTAACGGATGTTGCAGACGTCACGGGCTTTCCGGAAATCATGGATGGCCGTGTAAAGACACTGCACCCGCTCGTCCATGGCGGTCTGCTTGGGCGAGGCGATACGGACAAGGACGTAATGGCGAAGCACGGCATTACGCAAATCGATATTCTGGCCGTCAACCTCTACCCGTTTGAAGAAACAGTTGCCCGACCCGACTGCACTTTTGAGCAGGCGATTGAAAACATCGATATCGGCGGACCTACCATGATTCGTTCGGCGGCTAAAAATCATGCGCATGTCGCGGTCGTAGTTGACCCGCAGGATTACGAATCGATTGCTAAAGAGCTGGCGGATAGCAATGGCAGTATTTCGGCGCCAACGCGTCAACGGCTGGCGAAGAAGGCTTTCTCGCACACCGGTTGTTATGACGCCGCTATTTCAGCGTATCTGCGCAGTCAGGATGACGACGATGAATATCCTGAACGCTTACCAATTGGTTTGCGCTTGCGCGAAACATTGCGCTATGGCGAAAACCCGCATCAGACCGCGGCGCTCTACACCACACCCGGAAACGCACCAGGCAGCCTGGTGGCAGCCGCACAGATTCAGGGAAAGCCACTGTCGTTCAATAATATTTCCGATGCCAACGCGGCCCTGGAGTGCGTGAAATCATTGGGCGATGCCGCATGCGTAATTGTGAAGCATGCGAACCCCTGCGGCGTATCGCTCAACGAAGATCAGATTGCTGCTTACCAGGCTGCCTATGCCTGCGACCCGACGTCTGCATTCGGTGGAATCATTGCCTTTAACCGGCCGGTTACGGCTACCGTTGCGCAAACCATAATCGACCAGCAGTTTGTCGAGGTGCTGGTAGCACCATCATTCGAGCCTGGTGCGCTGACCGCATTAGAAGCGAAACCTAACGTGCGCGTGCTGGCCTGTGGTGACTGGGAAGACGCAGCGGCGCCTGGGATGATGCTGCAACAGGTTGAAGGTGGCATGCTCGTGCAGGACAAAGATGTCGCCTGCGTCAGCCGCGATGATTTGAAGGTCGTAAGCGAGCGCCAGCCAACCGAACAGGAAATTACCGATGCTCTGCTGGCCTGGAAGGTCGCCCGCTTCGTTAAATCCAACGCTATTGTTTATGGCAAGGATGATGCCATCCTGGGTGTAGGGGCCGGGCAAATGAGCCGGATTATGAGCGCGGAAATAGCCGGCCTGAAGGCCGCCGAAGCAGGACTAGACCTGCAGGGCGCTGCGATGGCATCCGATGCCTTTTTCCCGTTCCGGGATGGGATTGATGTTGCCGCTAAATTTGGCATCAAGGTTGTGATTCAACCGGGCGGTTCAATGCGTGATGAAGAAGTCATAGCGGCAGCGAATGAACACGGCATGGCAATGCTGCTAACCGGCATGCGGCATTTCAGGCATTGAAGTGAGCCCATTTTTCCAGCCGTCGCGCAGCACGGCTGGAAAAATCTGAGGGCGAACTTCCGTCGGGTAACGCGTTTAAGCGTTGGCCCGACGTCGGTCCGGATGGCAGGCAGGCAGGCAGTCAGTCAGTCAGTCAGTCAGTCAGTCAGTCAGTAAAATAATATTACGCAATATCTGCAAAAGCGGGAAAACAAATGAAAGTCTTAGTAGTAGGTTCCGGCGGCAGAGAACATGCCCTCGCCTGGTCACTGGCTCGCGCCGATCGCATTGCAGAAGTCATTGTCGCCCCGGGGAATGCGGGTACTGCAACCGAGCCGAAAGTACGCAACGTATCTGTAGCCGCCGAAGATATCCCCGCCCTGCTAGCTCTTGCGCAAGCTGAAAGTGTTGCCCTGACAGTGATCGGCCCCGAAGCGCCGTTGGTCGAAGGAATCGTCGACCAATTCAAAGCCGCAGGGCTGCGCTGCTTTGGGCCGACGGCCAAGGGAGCACGGCTGGAAGGCTCCAAGGCCTACACCAAGGAATTTCTCGAACGTTACAACATCCCGACGGCAAGTTATCGGGACTTCACCGATATCGATACAGCGCTGGCCTATGCACAGGACTGCGCATTACCCACCGTAATTAAGGCGGATGGTCTGGCCGCAGGCAAAGGCGTGATCATTGCCCACACGCGCGAGGAAGTCGTGGATGCGGTCAACACCATGCTGAGCGACAAAGCGTTCGGGGAAGCAGGCAACAGGATCGTCATAGAAGACTTTCTGGTCGGTGAAGAAGCCAGCTTTATGGCTATTATTGACGGCGAGGACATCTTGCCGCTGGCTACCTCGCAGGACCACAAGGCTCGCGATGAGGGCGACAAGGGCCCCAATACAGGTGGCATGGGTGCCTACTCGCCAGCCCCCGTTATCGATGCCGCCATGGCCGAGAAAGTCATGCGGGAGGTTATGCAGCCTACCGTCGCAGGGCTGCAGGCCGATGGGGAACATTACACGGGCTTTTTGTACGCCGGTTTAATGATCGGTGCCGACGGCATAGCTAAAGTGCTCGAATTTAATTGCCGTATGGGCGACCCGGAGACTCAACCCATATTGTTCAGGTTGAAGACCGATCTCGTCGATCTGATCGAAGCCGCGCTCGACGGCACGTTGGCCGACACCCATGCTGAATGGGACCCGCGCCCGTCACTCGGTGTGGTACTGGCGGCCGGTGGTTATCCGGAGAGTTACAGCAAGGGCGATACGATCGGCGGGCTGGATGCCGATAGCACCTCGGCGGATCTAAAAATATTCCACGCAGGCACCAAAGAGGACGGCGGCGATATTGTCACCGCAGGGGGACGCGTACTCTGCGCCGTCGCGTTAGGCGACAGCGTAGCCGATGCACAGGCCAAAGCGTATGAACTGGTGGACCAGATCAGCTGGGACAACATGTATTGCCGGCGGGATATCGGCTATCGAGCGGTCGCACGCGAGGCCGGCTAGTTGCCGCGCCTTGTTCTTTTTACAATTCTCAACCGCTCCAGCCAGCCGCAGGCACCGGGACAGTCTGAATCGTCCAGTTAGCTGCAGTGCTGTCTAATCGGACTGGTGTAGCGCTTCTGCATGAAAGCGCAGGTGGTCTTCAATAAAAGTGGCGATGAAAAAATAGCTATGGTCGTAGCCAGGTTGCATTCGCAAGTTCAATGGCTGGCTCGACTCGCCGCAGGCCTGAGTAAATAGATGAGGCTTTAGCTGCGCTTCCAGAAAATCATCAGCTTCGCCCTGATCAATTAAAATCTCGCCGTCGAAGGGCCGTGTTTTAACTAATTCGGTTGCGTCATATTGCATCCAGGTACTTTCATCCTCGCCCAGGTAACCCCGGAATGCTTTCTGACCCCACGGCACCTGCGTCGGGGCCACAATGGGTGAGAATGCGGACACCGACCGATAACGACCTGGGTTCTGCAGCGCGATGGTGAGCGCCCCGTGGCCGCCCATCGAATGGCCGGACACAGAGACCCGGTCGCCATCAATCGGAAAATGTTCGTTGACCAACTGCGGCAACTCCTGCACGACATAGTCATACATGTTGTAGTGGCCCGCCCACGGCGCCTGCGTAGCATTTAGATAGAACCCTGCACCACTGCCAAAATCGTAACTGTCATCCTCGCCCGGCAGATCCAAACCACGTGGACTGGTATCAGGCATAACGATCGCGAGCCCCAGTTCGGCGGCAACCCGCTGCGCACCGGCCTTGGTCGCAAAATTTTCCTCGGTGCAGGTAAGGCCGGATAGCCAGTAGATAACCGGAACCTTGCCTTGCTTTACCTGCGGCGGCAGATAGATACCAAAACGCATGGGACAACCGCATGCAACGGATTCGTGCGTCCAGACTTCATGGCTGCCGTCGAATATTTGGTTTGCAGATAATTGTTCCATTGGTATTCAAACTCTTTTCGGTAAGCTGGTTTCGCATGCTATTGAAGCAGAAAAGTGAATCCACTGCCCACAAAAAACCCCGCACATAGCGGGGCTTTTTGTTCCAAAAAGAAACAAATGTCTTTTCTAGCGCTTCATCGCGTCGAAGAACTTCGCGTTGGTCTTGGTGTCCTGCATCTTGCCGAGCAGGAAGTCTGCCGCCGCGATCTCATCCATCGGGTGCAGCACTTTGCGAAGCACCCAGATTTTTTGCAGCTCTTCAGGCTCG
>Ga0316194_10003183_pt1 | contig 11454 bp, 12 predicted proteins | sample CroRivsedime1_MG_FD_204936 | JGI IMG/M metagenome (GOLD analysis project Ga0316194, IMG submission 204936) | Coastal sediment microbial communities from Maine, United States - Cross River sediment 1 | ecosystem: Environmental > Aquatic > Marine > Coastal > Sediment | place: USA: Maine... | reverse complement strand
GGGGGGGGGGGTGAGGGCTTCACCTCCCTCGCAGATCCAGAAGGAAACCCTAAATGAAATCGCAGAAAGAGGGCGGTCTAATGACAAATCATTCAAGTCGGAATGCTGTCATTCAAACATTCAAGGCCGTTAAAAAACGGCAGCAAATAGAAAAAATTGGGTATTTCATCGCTTCGTTCGTCTTGGTGCTTGTGGTTTGGGAAGTGGGGCGTGCGACTCACTTGGTCAATCCCAAGCTATTTCCTTCCTTTGCCGCTGTGTGTAAGGCTTTTGTCCAGTTCCTGAAGGACGGAACACTGATAGCCCATATGTATGCAAGCTTTGTAAGGGTTCTTATTGGTTTTTCGTTGGGGATCGTCGCAGCTGTCATCCTCGGGTTCCTGATCGGATGGTTTCGGGTCATTCGGTTGATTGTCGATCCTTTGGTAAGTTTCTTTCGCGCACTGCCGCCGATAGCCCTTATTCCTTTAATGATCATTTTTTTTGGCATCGGCGAAACGTCAAAGATTATCGTCCTGACGTATGCTTCCTTTTTTCCAGCCCTGGTGGTGATCTATCAGGCCTTGATCGGCCTGGAGCCTATTTACGGCCGGGCCGCTCAAACGCTCGGGGTTAACAACTGGGAGATGTTCCACAAAATCATACTCCCCCAACTCTATCCCCATATCATCACCGCCTGCCGGGTTTCATTGGGTGTTTGCTGGGCCACGCTGGTCGCGGCCGAACTGATTGCCGCCCAGAAAGGCATCGGAGCGATGATGGTGGAGGCACAAAATTTTTTCCAGATGGCACCATTGGTCCTCGGCGTGCTGCTCATAGGCGCGATTTCGCTGGTGATGGACAGCATCGTCCGAGCTATCGAACGGCGAGCCACGGCGTGGCAGGAGAAACGCGCTTGAAACTGGTCGTGCAGGGGGCGTCGAATATTTTCCGGCTGCATGGGTAATACAAACGATTAACAATCGTACGGAAAAGAGAAAGTATCGGGTTGAGACAATCATGGAACAAGGGATATTGATAGAGGGGGTAGGCGTCACCTACCAAACGGCCTCAGGAACGTTTGAAGCCTTGAAGGACGTGAATCTTAAGATAGAACCTGGAGAATTCATCTCTATCGTCGGCCCGTCAGGATGCGGTAAAACCACGTTGCTCAACGTTCTGGCCGGATTCCTCAAATCAAACACGGGACAGGCCTGCCTGGACGGCAATCCTATCAAAGGCCCTGGACCGGAGCGGGGTGTCGTTTTTCAGCAGTACGCCATTTTCCCTTGGCTAACTGTGGTAGAAAATGTCGCGTTTGGGTTGAAGCTGTCCGCCAACAAGACAGCGCATGATCGAATTGATGACATCGTAGATCATTTTTTAGAATTGGTAGGGCTTCAGGATTTCAAAAAATCCTACCCCAAGGAACTATCAGGCGGTATGAAGCAACGTGTGGCCATCGCCAGGGCTTATGCGGTCAATCCGCAGGTGTTGCTCATGGACGAACCCTTTGGGGCATTAGATGCCCAGACACGACAGTTCATGCAGGAATCATTGTTGGATATTCTTGAGGAAGAAAAGAAGACCGTTGTCTTTATCACCCACGGTGTCGAAGAGGCCACTTTTTTATCCACTCGCGTGGTGGTTATGGCATCCAAGCCGGGACGCATCCGCGAAGTTATCCCGATAGATATTCCTTATCCTCGCAAGGCTTCGGTCAAAACAGCTCCAGAATTTGTCAAGATTCGAGCCGAAATTGACAAGGTCGTTCGGGAGGAATTTCAAAAACAACGGCAATAACCTATCTTTCAGGTTCAATTTGCGGTTGTGGATGGCGAGAGTAGCTCGTTTATTGAATGAAAGAAGAATTTTTTGGAGGTGAGTCGTGAGAGCCTTAGTGACCGGCGGTGCTGGATTTATAGGGTCATACTTAATCCCTGAGTTGCTGCACAGAGGATTTGAAGTAACCGCATTCGATCTGGCCAGGGAGCCGTTAGCTTTGGTCCCGATTCTTGACAAAATTACTTATATTCAAGGGGATCTGAGTTCAGGACCGGATTTGTACCGTGTTATGATGAAAGAGAAAATCACTGACGTGTTTCACCTTGGATCGATTCTGGCTGGGCCGTGCGAGGAAAATCCGCGCATGGGCTTTCAAGTCAATATGGAATCAACGCTTCACTTGCTGGATGCTTCCGTGGCAATGAAGGTGAATCGGTTCATCATGCTCAGTTCAATTTCGGTTTTCGGACGCGATGTAAGCGAACCGGTAGCCGATGATGCGGTCAAGAATCCGGAAACGATTTACGGTCAAACCAAACTGGCCTCGGAGCATCTTCTGAAATGGTTTTACCGCAAGCATGGACTCGATGCGCGAGCGTTGAGATTCACTTGGGTTTTCGGACCGGGACGGACCCGAGGCATTACGGCCCTGTGGTCGTCGGCTATTTTGGATGCCGTTGCCCGTGGCGAGTCCCTGGTTGTTTCCAACCCGGATGAGACCGGAGACTGGCTGTACGTTAAAGACGCAGTTAAAGCTATTATGACGCTTTATGATGCTGAACCCCCCACACAACGAATATACAATATTGCCGGCGGTGCCTATTCGATTCGAGATGTCGTAAATGTTGCTCAGGCATTTAAGCCCGATGCGAAAATAACACTGGTCGAAGACGGAGGCAGGCAGTCTCCATATCCAGCGGCGTATGACGACAGCGCCGCGCGTCGGGAAATTGGTTGGAAGCCCTCATACAGCATCGAAGATGCTGTCAAGGAGCATATTGAAATAGTATCGAAAAAGTGATCAATCCAGCGCTTGGCCAGAATTCGGTCATAGTAGTCCATGTATGACAGTGAAAGGATAAATGAGTTATGAGAGAAGTCCAGTTAGATTATGGCGACGGCAAAATGGGCATTGAACTGCCCGATTCGGCAACTGTTTTCAACCTTGGCCGATTGGATAACGATCCGCCTGAAGTAGATCCGACCGAAGCCGTCCGCCGTGCGCTGAAGAAACCACTCGGATTTCCACCGCTCAAAGAATTGAGTGGACCGGACAAAAAAATCGTGATCGGTTTTCCGGACCGGGTCAAAGGTGGCGCCCACGACAAAGCGCATCGCCGCATCGCCATTCCCATCATCGTGGAAGAATTGCTGAAAGGTGGTGCCAAGATAGAAAATATTACCCTGCTCTGCGCTGTGGGACTCCATCGTCAGAACACCTTGGAAGAATGGTATTGGTATCTTGGTAAGGAGATCGTCGATCTTTTTTATCCCGGCCGAATCGTTAATCATGACGCCGAAGATCCAGGCTTGCGTAACTATGGCGTGGATGAGATGGGCAATGTTATCCAGTGCAACCAGCTTCTAGCCGACGCCGATCTTCCAATAGTTGTCGGTCATTGCGCCGGCAATCCATATGGCGGGTATAGTGGTGGCTATAAAATGCTGGTCACGGGCCATTCCGGTTGGCGTTCAATCGGGTCCCATCACTGTCCTGAAACCATGCACCGCCAGGACTGGCTCGGCGCTTCGACGAAGTCCCATATGCGCCGTCAGTTCAATTCAATTGGCCTGGCCATGGAAGAAGGCATTGGAAAAAAAGTATTCGGTGTGGACGCCGTTCTCGGAAGAAAGGCCCAGGTTTTGGATGTCAAGGCCGGGCGTCTCGGACTGATTGAAGAAGCAACCTGGCCCTTGGCCGATCAACGGACCAATCTCTGCCTTGACCTGGATGAACCGGCGGATGTCCTCATCATCGGTGTACCTAGAAATTTTCATTACGGCCCGGGTATGGGCACCAATCCCTGTTTGATGAGCCTTGCCATTGGAGGACAATTGTCACGTTGCTGGAACGCTTTTCGCGAAGGCGGGGTGGTCATTGCCGCAAGCATTTGCGACGGTTGGTTTAATGACAACTGGTTCCCGTCCTACAAAGAAACCTATGAATCGCTTCAGAAATACTGCAGTATTCCCGAGTTCCTGGCTTCAAACGATATGATTCGTATCGCCGAAGATACAGAATATTGCTTCAAGTACTCCAACTTTAACACCTATCATCCATTTCATGCGATGTCCATGATCAGCGGTGGTGGTGTTTTGGCGCCCTACACCAGCGCCGTTTTTATTGCCGGAACCAAGGCGCCTGCCTATGCTCGTGGTATGGGTTTTATACCCACATCAACCTTTAATGATGCTATGGAAAAAGCAAAAAGGTACGTGGGTTCCAATCCCAGAATCCTTTGTACGCCCGACTGCTTTACCGGTGGTGTCGGTGTTAATATTAGTCTGAAAAAAAATTAGAGTTTCGGATAGAGAGAAACCTTTATTGACGTAGCGGAACTCTCTTTTCCATTCAATTTGATAGGGCTTAAAAGGAAGACAGACAAAGTCGCTCTGATCGGAGGTAACTATGGAACCAGTTGGGTTAATTGGATTCGGGGTGATGGGAAGCGAGGCCGGTAGCAAAATTCTCGAAGCTGGCTACCCCTTGTATGTATATGATGTCACGAAATCGACAATTGACAAAGCGATAACAATGGGCGCGTCTCCAACGTCGAGTCCAGCCGATCTGGCAGGAATGTGCTCTATCATCCTGATGTTTTTACCCGGTCCCATGCAGGTAATTGATTGCGTAAGCGGAGAGGAAGGCCTGTTACAGTCTGCATCTCCGGGTGCAGTCATTGTGGATCACAGTACAATTGACCCTGGAACCACAGCGGCGATGGCAGCTCTGGCCGCGAAAAAGAAGATAGGGTATCTGGATGCACCGGTATTGGGCCGTCCGTCCGCAGTTGGTCACTGGGCTCTGCCAATCGGAGGCGAACAGGGAGCTCTGGAACGCTGCCGCCCGGTTCTCGAGACCTTTTCAGGTAGGATTATTCCCGTGGGCGAATCAGGAATGGGGAACAAAATCAAACTCCTCAACCAACTCATGTTTTCAGCCATCAACGCTATGACAGCGGAAATGATGGCTATCGCGAGCCATATTGGGATTTCACCCAATCTGCTTTATGAAACCATTATTGATAGTAGGGCTGGGACTGTGAGTAATCTGTTCACAGAATTGGGTCGAAATATAGTTGACGAAAATTATCATCGGCCGACTTTTTCAATTGACCTGCTCTGCAAAGACGTTGGTCTTGCTGTACGCATGGCCAGTGAAAACGGCGCTCCTCCGATCATGGGACAATTAATTCAGACAATCAACGAAATGGCCAGGGTCCAAGGATTCGGCTCTCAAGATACCTCGGCCATGTGGCAGGCGTACAAACCCTTCTGGGACAAAAACCCGAAATCATCTTGATTTGTTAGATCTGCGTAATAACATATTTATCGACTATGGAAAGTGGGAAAGAACAAAGCCCAGTGCCAACCAGTCCATCACCTGGGGTTAAAGCTTAATCAATAAAGGATCTGAACATGATAAGAAATCAAAGCTTTAGCAGAAGAAAAAAGCCTCGGGTACTGGCTCAGGTTGCCTTTATCTTGATTTTTTTAACCTGCGCCGGCCATACCGCTACAGCTATGGGTTGGTGGCCGCCCAAGCCAAAAACAGAGTTGACTGAGGTCACTGCCTTTGGAAGTAATCCCGGCAATTTGAAAATGTACATCTATGCACCGGCGAATGTTCCTGATAATCAGCCCTTGGTGGTCGTATTGCATGGTTGCACCCAAAACGCCAACGAATATGCCGAGCGAACCCAATGGAACAGGCTGGCAGAGCGTTTTGGCTTTTTTCTGATCTACCCCGAACAACAAGTGGTGAACAACGTTCTCTCCTGTTTTAACTGGTTTTTTCCGGCCGATACGTCCAGGGATAAAGGTGAGTCCCTTTCCATCAAACAAATGATTGACCGAATGAAAACCGACCATTCCATTGATACCGAGCGCGTCTATGTAACCGGCCTTTCAGCCGGAGGTTACATGGCCGCGGTCATGCTGGCAGTCTACCCGGAGGTGTTTGCCGGAGGGGCGGTCATGGCGGGAGGTCCCTTTCGGTGCGCCACCGATGCCATCGATGCACAATACCGCTGCATGAAGGGGTTGACCAATCGCACACCTGCCCAATGGGGCGACCTGATTCGCTCGGCTTCTGATCATCCGGGTCCTTTTCCAATTCTCACCGTTTTTCATGGCGACATAGACCCAACGGTCAATGATCAGAACATGACTGAGCTGGTTGAGCAGTGGACCAACATTCACGACGCCGACCTGATACCGGATGAAAATAACCTTTTCAGAGGGCACACCCATCGGATTTATAACGACACCAGCGGCCGACCGGTTGTCGAAACGTATCACATCAAAGGCATGCTGCACGCAGTTTCGGTCGACCCGGGCAGCGATGAAGACCAGGGGGGCACAGTCGGTGCCTATGCCGAAGATCGGGATGTCTATTCAGCATTTTACGCCGCTAAATTTTGGGGGCTGATCAATCCATAGCGTCAATACGGCACTGGATTCGTTTCTATTAAAAGTGTGTTAATGATTCTATTGAGATAACCACGAGTTGTGTTTTTATCGAAATCTATGAATTGTGACAAAGCTCTTGTTTACGTTTTTTTATAAAACATCAAGGTTTTGATGCAAAAAAATGATTGCCTCCTTATAGTACGGAGACCTTTATGAATTGGAAGGATTCATTGAATTTACACCCGATGAAAAGTGTAGCTTTGAAAAAAACACGTTTTACTGAAATGCTTATCGAAGAAAACGGTTTGGACCAAAACGGGTTTGAAAGCTGGCTTTTTTGTCCGGGTATGCTGTTCAATTCGCCGGAAAAATGGTGGGGAGATCATGGCCGGCGGGATTTTCCCCATGAGGGTATCGATATCTGCCTTTACGGGGATCGTTCCATGCGGACGCTTCGCCTTGATGAAAAAAGTCGGATCCCGGTTATGCACGACGGTGTGGTGAGGGCTATCTTCACTGACTATCTTGGCAAAGCGGTGATCATCGAACATGAAACTCCGGAAAGCGAAAACGAAAGGTTCTTATCGGTCTATGCCCACACAAAACCGCGGGCCGAAGTTAAAATCGGCACGATGGTGAAGGAAGGGGACATCATAGCAACCATTGCCGACATCGGAAGGTCAAAAGCCAAGATCATCCCGCATTTACACTTTTCGCTCGGGCTCCCATCCCCATCTCTCACTTATGACCCGTTTGTTTGGAACATAATGAGAAACCCCAAACTGATCACCCTGCTTGACCCTTTAGAAACTATAGATTGGCCCTATCAGCGGCTTGAACCCGAAAATCGTTACTGCCTTGAGCTTTAAGCCCAGTTGATCTTAGTTTGATATACGTCTTGGCTATCTGAAAACGATTAGAGATAGCCTCGGTACATATTAATAGCAGCTGCACAAATTTGTTGATTTTAAGACAGGAACTTGATTGCCATAATCGCAGCTCATCATAATAACATAGAATTTTGAGATACATTTTATCAATTCCATTCACATGATGCCGATTGCAGAATAATGAACCATAGTAGCTGCTACCTCGCTTAAAAATGAGTTGATTAGGCATCTGCCGAGAATTAGCGCGAGTGAAGCCGACGACATTCTTCGGCAAGTACACCGCCGATAACCTGTGGTGCGGGCTTCCAAGCATTAAGACCGAGTGTCGTCAATATTGGAAACGACGACGTAACGCCGCCGATCATCGCCGTCTCGGTACCGTAAACAACCTTTGCGATCCGGCATTGTCGGATCACGTATGAACACATGAAGCATGGCTCGGCGGTGGTGTACAGTGTCGCCTTTTCCAGTCTGCGAACCTTCAGGGTTTCGATGGCCTGCTGGCATGCCAGCACTTCGGCATGTCCCGTCAGAATGTTTCCGGCAGGCAATTGCTCGACGCCTTCTCCGACGATTTTTCCGTCAAAAACGACAACGCTCCCTACCGCAGTATTTCCCTGCACTTTGGCGTGCCGAGCCAGTTGAATGCAACGCCTCATAAACTCTTCGTGGTTGCCTGCACGTTCCGTCACGACGGGCTCTCCTTGCTTTCAAACTTGTCCAACTTTGCCTGAAGTTCTTTGACCTGTGATCGAAGCTGCTTGACAACAGAATCCACAGCTGCCTGAGAAAACCGCTTGTGGATGTGCTGCGGGCAGTTTACGTCCCATGCTTCTATCGTAAACAAGATAGCTCGTTCCACCTCGGCCGGATAGGAAGGATCACGAAGCTGATCGATTAGCATTGGATCATCCTCGACCGCATGGGCGCTACCCCAAAGTTTGACGCGTCGGCCGTGGGCGTAGTCCATAAGAAAAATGAACGCCTTTGGGTTTTCGGAGAGGTTGCCCAGGGTGATGTACTGTTTGTTGCCCACGAAGTCGGCAAAACCCAGCGTCTTGTCGTCAACGACCTTAAGGAACCCCGGTGATCCGCCCCGGTATTGAATGTACGGTTGCCCCTCGGCGTTCGCCGTTCCCAAATAGAACATGTCCACTTCCGACAAGAAATCCGTCAGCTCGGGCGTTACCTTCGTCTGCCAACCCCGGCCTTTTTCGACTTTCGAATAAGCGGATCGAGAGCCTTTTCTGGATTGGATTGCTTTGACAGCGGGTGTGAATGCGATGTCGCTGGCGTATTGACGCATGGGGTTGTCTCCTTCGCTTCGTCCGGCTTTTGTCATCATCGATCGGATGGAATTCCAGCATCGTCCGCCGGTCAAGGGTCGGGTGCTGGCCAATGAAACTTCCTCTTGGCTAACATGAGATGATTTGTGGCTTCTCATGTATGTCGAAACCAATAATTCCGAAAATATGGCTTCATTGAACTCCTTTATTTCTGTCCCACTCATGTGTTTTCGCCACAGCTCGTACCCGTATTGCATAAAGCGATTGGGCTGACAAAGGACTATAGCTACTCTTGCGCATAATTAGGTTTCAACCGACATTGTCAAGATTGCATTTTCGAAGTTTCTGTCAGATGACGAGCCTGCTAAATTTTTGACTTAAAAAAAGAAAATTGGTGTCAGATGCGAAAGGTGGTGTCTACCAATCAGACCCTATCCCCACTCAATCCCACATCATAGCAATTGACAAAACTGATCGATACTGTATTGATACATTTCAATTGGAATAGTCAAATTGAAGTTGCTGAATAAGCATGAACCCATGCTCGTATTTTAAGACGGCTTTAGCGAGGAGGGGAAAATGGAAAAAAGCATGATCCGACATTATCGTCTGGCAAAGGAACTGTCACAGCTTTTCGACTTGGAGAGCAATATAGATGCGGTACTTGCAGTTTCCATGTACAAACTCAACCAATTTATGGATTCCGAAAGGTCATCGATTTTTTTATTCGACCCATTGAAGCAACAACTCACCTCTTTTTCATCCCAGGATCTTGAAAAGAAGGAAATCCGTATTCCAAAATCATCCGGTGTGTCGGGATGGGTGTTTGAACACCGTATGCCCGCAATAGTAAATGATACCGATAGTGACAGCCGTTTTTATAGTGGGGTGGATGATATGACAGGTTTTCGAACGCGCAATATGATCTGTACCCCCTTGATTGATTACAATGAGCATTGTTCAGGCACACTTCAATCATTAAACAAGAAAAGCGGGGACTTCACAAACGACGACCTTGAATTGTTGGACCTGACCGCCCGTTTGGTAGCTGTAGCCATTAACAACAGCAGACGCTACAGTGAGATACAAACCACAAACATGGTCCATAAAAAAGTGATAAAACAGATTATCAATAATATTGGCAATATCTCCGAGAAAAAGTAAACTTACTTTAAAATTTATTCAGATGCTTAGCATTTTTTCTTCCATGTAGGTAATAAATTAATTTTTTATGTTGACATAAGGAATATAGAATGTCCCCTATATACGACCTTCAGCCTCTGTCATTGCAAGCAACAGGGAATTCAGATATTAAATACAGTATATTGGACGTAGCGGTGGATTTCCTATGTGAAAGGTAATCCACCAGCGCTCTTTCATTTCATTTTTCCGTTAAAATCGGGCTCACGCTACTGCGTGTGTGTGGGAACCGATTGCTTTTCTACCCGGCAGGCGGTCAGCTTAAATGGTGCGATCTTTGAATATGGATCAAGCTTATCACGAGTGAGCCGATTGACTGGCGCCTCACTAAAATGGAAGGGCATGAAAATTTCACCTTGCAAAACCTCTGTGCTCGCTTTGAGTGTGGTTTGAATCTCTCCTTGACGGGAGATGATTCTAACCTGTTGGCCGGCTTTCATTTCCAACCTTAAAATATCATCGGGATGCATCAACACGTAGGATTGGTTGGCGTAATCGGTCAGTGCCTTACTGCGACGAGACATCGTGCAGGAATGATACTGGTAGAGGATTCGACCGGTATTCAATAAAAAGGGATAGTGCCTATCAGTTTTTTCTGTCTGTGGGACATAATCCACGGGATTCAGGATTGCCCGCCCGCTGGGCGTGTTAAATTTTTCGAGAAACAAGGTGGCGGTCCCGGGATGATCCCGGGTAGGACACGGCCACTGAATGCCTTCGCGTTCTATCCGGTCATAAGAGATACCAGCCATTATTGGCGCAACCCGGGCTATCTCATCGAAGATCTCGGCTTCATTTTTATAGGCATTCATTGGATAGCCCATCCGTTTCGCGATCTCCCATATCGTTTTCCATTCATCCAGGGCGTTTCCGGGAGGATCAACCGCCTTGCGCACCCGATTGACCCTTCTGTCGCTGTTTACAAAGGTGCCATTTTTTTCCGCAAAACAAACTCCCGGCAAAATGACATCGGCAAAAGGCGTGCTTTCGGTTGGGAAAATATCTTGAATCACCAAAAACTCCAATCGTTCGAGAGCTTTTTGAGTGTGATTTAGGTTGGGGTCCGTCAGCATCGGATTTTCACCCATGATATACATGCCCTTAACCTTTCCGTTGAAGGCTGCCTGTATAATTTCAACTGTCGTCAAGCCGTTTTGGGCTGATAGGACTTTGGCAGGAACATTCCAGACGGCGGCCACTTTTTCCCTGTTCGCTTCGTCAGAAAGCGGGATGTAGCCTGGATAAAAGAGCGGCGAACAGCCCACATCCGATACACCCTGGACGTTATTTTGGCCTCGCGGCGGATTTAACCCGGAACCCGGCTTGCCGATTTTACCGGTGATCAAACACATGTTAATGAGCGCAAAAACGGTATGGGTGCCGGTTATTTGCTGGCTGATGCCCATACCGGTGGCAATTAAGGCCCGCTCCGAATTCGCGTAGAGTCTCGCGGCTGCAAAAAGTTTCGAAGATGAAACACCGGTGATCTCCGTTACCTTATCCGCCGTGTATGGTAAAATCTTCTTTGTCAGTTCTTCAAAAGCCTCCATACCTCCTTCAATGCGACGCCTGATAAAGTCGTTATCGATTAGATTTTCATCGATGATGATGCGGATCAGACCGTTGAGAAGGGCGATGTCGGTTCCCAGGCGAGGTCGAAGCCAGACTTGCGCAAATTTAAC
>Ga0316194_10003182_pt1 | contig 11459 bp, 8 predicted proteins | sample CroRivsedime1_MG_FD_204936 | JGI IMG/M metagenome (GOLD analysis project Ga0316194, IMG submission 204936) | Coastal sediment microbial communities from Maine, United States - Cross River sediment 1 | ecosystem: Environmental > Aquatic > Marine > Coastal > Sediment | place: USA: Maine... | reverse complement strand
CTCCGAAAACGCGTTCTGTCAGAATCTGATGTCGCAGGATACAATAAGTCCAGTAGATTCCGAGGTCTACGACTCGATTGTCGGACATAAACATTCGCTGGACCAGGACACCCCTCCCAGATAATCTGATTATTTCAGTAACCGGGATATGAGGCTGGCTGCCTTTTCTCGTATACGTGCTCTCTGGTTGTCATCCTGCAACGAGGTTTCCAGAAACTCCAACCCCTTCCTGAATGTGCCACGCAGATCGGTGTTTGTCCGCCGGTCGAGGGCATCTATCGCTTTGTTAACGGTTCTTTCCGGTATGCCTAAGGAGCGTGCGATACCATTGAGGTTATAGCTTGAACCACGTTTCAAGATTTGTTCCAGGCTGTCGAGTACGGCGGCCTGGACCCAATCGATTTCTTCGTCTGTCTCCTGTGCTGGCAGTGTATTCGCATCGCGATAATCGAGGGATTCCCAACTGCTCCAGGGTGAATCACCCAGCAGTCGCGTGGCGATTCTATCCAGCAAGCTCTCTTCCGGAACGAGTTCGGGGTGGTCCGTAGACAAGGCCAGTATCGCCTCCAATCCGGCACGCAGCATGGGCGGGAACGGAACCTTAAAACTGGTCAAGGGTTCTCCGAATCTGGATGCAGATATTAATTCCAATGCAGCCAGATCTGGGGAATCGGGAATCAGGCTGTGCAGGTTGGCGAGAACCGTAGCCACTGAATCGGCATCGGGTGTCTCGCGGCGCAGAAGGAAATGCGCCGCCAGCAAACCGAGCATCGGATTATCAAATTTTCCATGCAGCGCGTCATGCATGGCGCCACCCGGTAGGCGCTGGTCGTCGTTCTGCAGGCCAGTCAGCGCGATATCGACGGATCGGATAATTTCGTCGCTGGCGTGGAAGCCATCGCTCGGGCGCGCCAGGAATACCCGCATTCCCTGTGGCAGAACGACCCCATGGTAGGTGAGAAACACCTGTGTCTGCCATTGGCTTGGTAGAAAGACTGCGACGTCACGGCTGAAATTCCCAATCCGGTAACGGGCGATGTAGAAGCCGCTCACAGCTTTGGCAGAGAATGCCAGCCAGCCATCCTGTGTGCTGGATGTGGTATTGCTCTCGTCCGCCCGGGTGATCAGATTGCCGTCACTGTCCATAATCGACAACTCGCCGTTGAACCGTCCGCCGTGAAACGCTTCGGCACTGGTGGCGCGGATGAAAACGAACAACTGCGCGTCCTGTTTACCGTCACCCAGGGGTGGGGCAGTGACTTCGTGACTGTATCGCTGGCTCGGTCCGGTGTAATACTCGTGTGAGGATTTCGCGTCTGCCAGCGGTGCGGGAGAGTAGTATGGCGGAAGCCTGGCAGTCGTCTCGGTCGGCCCGCCGTGGCGTATGATTTCGTCCTCGATCTGCCCCATACGATCGCTGCGCACCGTGTATAGCCCCGGGCTCAGATCCAGTTCCAGGGTGCCACCCAACGCGGAGCCCTTCTCTTGGTCGAAAGCATCATACACGGTGATGTTTATCTCCGGTTCTGGAGCGTGGACGATGAACGGGAAGGCGGTGTCCGCCGCGTTTTCAGAATTCGACATTTCTGACTCCCGCCAACTTCTCGTACCGGATCGGCTGGATGTCGCCCGATACGGTATCCTCTATGATGTGCAGCCCGGTGGACAGTTGCAGGCGCCATGGGCCACCGGTGGCCGGAGCGCGGCGAATTTCCTGGTTATCCGGGCCAACAAGCACCATCTCCCCGGTGCGTTGGGGGCTGAAACGGATCTCTACGTTATAGCTGGCGGGCACTGCGGTACCGAACACCGGTTCGTTGTCTTTCGGAAACCCGTTGAGGACCTCCGGCTTTTGCTTGTGTCCATTCCTTTCCGCGATCTCGATCGTTACCGTTTCCAGATACCCTTTCAGTCGGCTGGCCGGAACGCCACCCTCATCCCGTGCAGCGCCACCCCAGAGGGCCGCCAACAGGGCGCTGGTGAAATGGCCCCGCACTAACGACTCCTGGCCGCTGGAAGGATCGATACCCCCGACTTCGGCCTCCATCGCCAGGTTCTGGAATTCAGTGGCATAACCAATAAAATAGCGGTCTGATCCCGTGACGTCATCAGGTCGTGGAGAACCCAGCCCACACTCCCGGCCATGGGCATTACTCATCCGTACCCGGCAGCAATCGTAGAGCAGGATGATCTCGGAAAACTTTCCCCATCCTGCAACCACCTTGTGGTAATCATTAGCGTCCAGGGCTTGGCGTCTGCGGTTTCGCGACCATTTTCCCAGGCAGAGGTCCATCCCCAGACGATTGCTGGACAGCCCATGGCCGCTGAAATAGAGATAGAAACGCCGGACCTCAGTTGGCCCTTTGTTCTTTATCGCAGCCTGAATCTCCTCGAGTTTTTCATCGATATCGTCCTGTATGGGTCTGACCGGATCAGGCTCGGAAAGCACCGTGTGACAGTTCTCGGTTGGGACCCCGCCACCCTGCGTGCTATCCAGTACCCACTCTTCGAATGCCGCCGCATCGTTTTTCGCACCCGCCAGCGAGCGGAAATTAGGGTAGTCGTCAATCCCCACAATCAATGCATAGTCTGTAGGCTGCTGTGGCATCGTCGAACGCTACTGCTTGATGATAGCCGTCAAACTGGCTCGGGTAAGACCGTCATCGTCGAAAGCCCCGTGCTCTTCGGCCGTGGTGCGAAGTCCTGGTGGTGCACCCGGTGTGATCTGCTGCGAGTTGGAGAGCACCAGCCGATCCTCGTCGGGTTGATCCAGAAACTCTTTGATCGTCAGGAACGGCTCTTTGTCATAAGGTTTATTCCCGGTGAGGTAGCGCTGCATGCCGGCAATGGGTTCGTCAACCCTCTGCTCCAAGACCCCGGAAATAAAGTACAGCAGCGAACGCGTGTAAACTCCCTTGACCAGGGAGTTGTCGGATTCATAGTCATCACGCATCGTGAACATGCGAAAATGACGATAACGTTCCGGGTGAGCGATAATCTCCGATGACATCAGCTCTGCAGTACAGGCCGGTGCCAGAAACAGGATATTCCTGAGCGTTAGGGAAATATTCTGTTCGGTTGCGGCCTTTAGCATCTCACAGATCGCAATGGAACCGGCACTGTGGCCGACCAGGTCGATAGTCAATTCGGGGCGACTGGCCTGCAGGGCTGCCAGTTTCTCTATGAAATAGGTGCCTGCGTGCTGATCCAGCCCATGGAGACCGCCGTTCGGCAGCCACATATTCTGCGCCGCGGTCTTCATTCCTCCCCACACCCAGGCACCCAGATCGGCCAAGTAGTAATAGCGTAAAATCTCCTCGACCACCGTGGGATAAAAACCATGATGGGTTTTTCTAATATATCGCCTGACCACTTCCTTGACAATCAACGCCACCGCCTTGGCGACAGTAATAAACGTGGAGATGCCTCTGGCGTCTTCTGCTACCGCTTCGGTGACCCGGGACTGGTCAAAAAGTTCAGTGGTGGGCGCTTCTATCTTTAGTAGCTCTTCGATTTCATCGGCGTCGCTTTCAAGATCTTCTTCGATCTCCTGTTCCAGGTCCGCCGTGTCGGCATCCAACTGCGTCTCGGACAGGGCGCCTGCACCACGGGATTCGGCTTCGCTCTGGTTGAAATCTTCAAACGGTGTCTGTTTGGCGAGTTCAGCCTCTATTTCTGCATAAGGGATGGCCACGCCCGGACCTCTGCCGCCAACACCGCCCAACTTCTTTCCTGCATGCCGAATCACCAGCTTCAGCAGTTTCTTGAACAACTTCGTGTTGTGGATGTTATCGATATTGCGGGCAATGGTTTCGAGAAGTCCGGTTTCCCAGACGAAAGTGATGGCATGGCTGCCAGCATCGTGGAATACCGGGAGCATCTTGTCTGCGATTTTCATGCCGGAGGATTCTTTGATTAATCCCCCATGAAAATGGATCGCAAGCTTTTTCAGATCGTGTTGCTCAACGTGATCGATTATGTCATCGATGTCTCGCGGGAGTGTCTGAATATCACTGCTGTTTTGAAATGTCCCTTTCGGTCCGACATTGACGTAATGCAGTTTCGATAGGCTCATATCTGTCAGTCCCTTGTTTTCGTCCAAAGATTACGCTTCAATCTGAAGAGTCAGATTGAGGTGAACCTGAGCTAATAACTGTAGATGCTTGCTCTGACGTGGTCAAGAAGTAGTGACACCTCGGTTAAGCAAGTTTGCTCGGTTCTAGATCGACTTTCTGGGTGCTGTCAAATTAAGTGCCTCTGAGCGAAAATTGCTCGATGAATAGATCGCCAAGCCTATATAAAAGCTACCGGTTTCCGCCAGAAATTATTCAGTGTGCCGTATGGCTCTATACTCGATTCAATCTTAGCCACCGAGACAACGCGGTGTTACCGTAAGCTATGAATCGATTCGTCTGTGGTGCAACAAGTACGGCCCGGAGTATGCCAAAAGATTGAAAAAACGGCATCAGGGGTTCGGCAATACTTTCTACCTCTACGAGGTACGTTCTCAATGCGCCTCATGCGTACTCTGCATTTCGCAGCAGGTGTGGATATATGACAGCTCTTCCTTCGTCTTTTTCTGTAGATCAAGTCCCTTGAGCGCCTCCTTACTGAATGGGCAGAGTTTACCTACCCGCAGCCAGCATTCTCCTGCACTTGCACAGAGTTTACGTGCCGCCCAAAGTTTATGTGCATCAGCCAGTGTGTTTTCTACCGGAAGTTCCGCTTTCTTGATGCCCCAGGCGTCCAGCCAGATGTCCCTATCCTTACACTCCTTATACTCTTTGAACTTCAACAGGGTCATGGCGCAGCCGTGTGCGATGCTCTCGGCCTGTTTAGCACGGCGGTAACCCAGCATCGGATGAAAAGCAAAGGTATCACAGAGCCAGCGAGGTTTGAGGGCGGCAATCTCCAGGTTGAGTGGCATCCGCTTGCAGGCACTTGGATGCATTTTATAAAGGGAACTGATCTCTTCTGCGGCCAGTCGAAAGTGTTTGAGTTTGAAGTTGTAGCCGAGTTGGCCGGTGCGCTTGCGCAGAGCCGGCCAGTATGTCTCCAGTTCACTCAGTGCGTCGTCATTCTCAGAAAGCGGATCAATTTCCGGTTCAAGGGACGCCGCAAAGAAGAGGTGCGGCACTTCTTTTTCTTTTTGGTCAGAGTTGTCGGTTGGTCGTCGTGCAATAAGCGGGGCAATGCCCGATGCACGTTTTTCAATCCGCGATGTTTTCCATAATACGTTCAGTACGGCGTCGATCGGCAAGTTATCCATTACCCCACCATCAATAAGTTGATGGCTCTCATGTGTGTCGGGAAACACCTCGGGTGCCCAGCGCGGGCGAAACACGCCCGGGAAAGCACTGCTCGCGAGCAGGGCGTTGGCGAGATCGACTCGGCAGGATTTCTTTCCCCCGTTGAACGGGTTACCGAGGGTAAGAAGTTGACCCTCGGTAAGGTCTGTTGCTGTGGCGAGCAACATCACCCCCTTGCTCAGAAACGGGGCGAATGTGCCGCTCAGCGCGCAGGCGTCTTCGGCAGCACCTGTGAAATACTTGGTGTCGTCCTCCGTGGGGATAAAGTACCTGATTAACTCGCTAAGTGCCTCGGCGCCCAGTACTTCCTCTCCGATATTCATGCGGTTGAGCCACTGTTGTGCCAAATTCCGCGCCATGCGGCCGGCCCGACCGCTGTGGCGATGACGCACGGATTTGACCAGCTGATTCAACTGGTAAGGACTGACATAAAACAGCCGTTCGATACCGCCAGTGACCTGGCGAGCGCCCTTGTCGAAGTTGACCAGCCAGGGCTGGTCGTATTTTCGAAACAGCCGGTCGGCCTGCCGCAGCGAGAAACGCGTCCCTGAGGACCGTATGGTGAACTCCCGTACGAAGTCCGAGAAGCGATCTGTCAAGATCACCCTGTCGACAGCCAGATATGTCGCGGCAAGCCGTGCGAGTTGCTCTTTGCGCTTCTGTTCATCGCTTGTGACGCACAACAGTTGTGCCGCCATGCCGGCCGTGATCGATCCTATCGAGGCCCCCGCAACGATGTCGGGCTTCACTCCCAGGATATCAAGGGCGTTAACAACACCCACCTGAAATACGCCCCGGAAAACGCCACCACTGAAAAGCAGACTCACCAGCGGACGATTTACCGGCCCCCTATTTGCGTGTGAGGCAGGACGTTCGCGCGGCCAATAGCGCCCCAACGCCTGCATTGTCTCAGGACTGGGAGGCGAATCGGTACGGGTCACAAAGTGTCTGTCAGACGTGTCGCCCTCTTTGTCCTTATCGCTATCGAATTCGTGCGGCCAACTCGAGGCGGTGTCCTTCCACTCTCGCCAGACCACTGCTTGCTCCCGCACCCTGCCCGGGACTTCGGTGGACTCCTTGCCAAGTCTGCAATGTTGACAAATCTCCCAAAGGCCGGGCGGCATACATAAGTTGTCCCCTGTGTTGCATTCCGTTGCCGCCCGGCTACCGGGCAAGGGACGACTGCCAAATATCTTGGCTACCGATTCATCAATACCTTGAGTTAGATGGTGGTGGACTGCTGCGGCGCATGGGACAGTCCTATCCACCTGCACGTCGCCACGAGCCTCTCTTATAGCATCCGCGATCATGACTTCGAGTGCCGCACGACACCCTTGGGCAATGGTTGTCAGGATTTCCTCCCGTCGCTCGTCACGGCTCGCGAACATGATCCGGGCGTTCAATCCTACGGGAAGCTCGTGTTCAATGGGCGCTACCCACATGCGAAAGCGTTCGCCACTTTTGTTGGGCAGGGACATGGACACCTTCCCTGCCGGGATGAAACGTGTGTAACGTTCTGTCAGGCGGCGCTCCAGATCCGCATCCCGTAACTGACGCAGCTTAACTGCCCGAAGCGCGATATCGAGCAGATCCAACATCGGTTTTGACTGAGGCGGGCGGGGAAGGTGGGGCCTGCTAAAGGGCACAGGGGCAACACGATAGATTTGAATTACTGTCGAATCCTTGTTCACACCATGCCGGTTCAGCAATTGTATGAGCGCGGGTAAGGGTGCCGGGCTGACATTCATGCTGTCGACAAAAAGCCGGCCTTTGTTGTCGCGCACCGGCGGAAACAGGGGTGTCCAGGCCGTAGCAGCGCGCAAACCACACACAACCGGTGCATCCTCATCCATGACATTGATTTCACGTCTGCCTACATCTGCAACCGCCAGTCCGACCGCAATGCGTGGATTTCGTTTCCCGCTGTAGTAATCGCCGATCTTTTTTGCCTTCTTCGAGTGTTTGGAAATGCACGGCTTGTCCGGTTTCGCCTCTTCTACGGGCGGATCATTCAGGGAATCTTCCCAAGCCTTACCCCAATCAGTTTCTGCATAGAACTTGGGATCAAACAGGTCGCTCAGGAACTTTTCCAGGCCATAGGGGTGCAACAGAGAACTCGACAGGTGGTACGATTTCAGAAACCGCATTTTGTACCATTTCAGGAAGCCCAGGCGGGTTTCATCTTTACTGTGCAGACGTTTGCGGTCATTTATGAAACGTCGCCAAACGACGATGGCGATCGCTATAATAATCAGTGTGCCGCTGGTGGGGAAGATGATAGCCGCTAGGAAATGCTTGAATGTTAGACCGCTGTCGGGATTCAGGCTGGCGCCGAGAACCAGCAGACTTAATAAGAAGGCCGGTCCACCCAGGACGAATAGAGAAAGGGCAAATTGGAATAACCCTTTAAGACCGTCCCTTAACGCGACAAACCGAGTCAGGGCATCGTGTCTGCGAGAGACTTGCAACAAGGTCAAACATATGGGGATGACGTATGGCAATACGAGTGTGGTCAGCAACACTACCCAGCTGTGTTGCACCTCAAATAGCGACAACAGCAAATAGATGGGAAGCGAAATCGGTGTACTAAATGCCACCCAGAAGCTTGCCAATAGGAACAATGTGACGCCATAGCCTATGCTCACCCCGAGGAAGTGCAAGGAGGGGACACGGAAGATCAGGCTGCCTGCGGTGGCAACACGCGTACGCATAAGGCAGGAGAACAGGCGGGGAGAGAGGCCAAGAAACAGCGGGCGCAACAGTAGCGGCATGAGGGTGACAAGACGTGGGAGTGTAGCGCCGATCAACAACCAGATCCGAAACAGCTCCAGCACCTTCACCGCCCATTTGTCCCGCCCCGGCCACAGGCCTGGATGGTCCGGGATGGCATCGGCCGCACGGTAACCAAGCCAGCGACGCACTATGCGGGTAATGGTGCCGACAGGCAGATGCACGCCGAGTAAATCGTTGTACAGGGCGATCAGACCGCTGCGAACCTGCAGCTGGTGTTCGCGTGCATCTCGCTCTTCCTTGGTGAAGCGCGCAGTGCGTAAAGGTTGGAGCGGATCGTGGGATTCTATTTGATATGCATCGGGCAGAGAGGCATCAATCAATTCCTCCGGCGCTTTCTGCGCCGCATTTACCATTTCGCGGAAACGTTCAACACGTGCAGCCCGGCGTCGCTGATAGTTATCAGCTTTCTGTGTGTCGTCCAGTTCCTGATCTGCGTCGATATCCTCGCCGGCCTGCAGAACTTCTGCCACCGCTACGGCCTGAATCGCACCCGCAGATACGCCCACGATAGCATCGGGTGCGCGCCCTTGAATCACGAGCAAGGCGTGTGCTACGCCCAACTGCATGATGGTGTCGAAACCGCCCCCCGCGAAGTTCAGTACCCGAATCGGGCAGCCAGGTCTGCCGAGAGGGGTATGCGAGCAGGATGATTGTTCCGATGAAATCCCCGGGTCCAACGGGGAGTCATTGTCTGGCGCTTTGTTCTCGCCCGTTTTCTCAGAGTCAACTAACGAATCCATGCGAACTGCCCAATATCAGAGGGCCAAATGAGGCCGTAAAAATATCACTTTTGCGAATACCTCGGTCAAGTCGAGTAGCCGCACCCCGTATGGTGCAAATATTCGAACGAACTGTATGATATTGTTATCAATCAATATTACGGATAATCTGTTCGCGAAATGCCAAATGTTTTGCAGTCCTTCCATCTCTTCGTAATTACTCTGGCCGGCTGGCTTAACCGCCAGTAACAGGCGGTCATCGATTGTCTCATCGAAGAGAACCGTGTGCTCAAGGATCAACTCGAAGGACAGCGGCTTCTGTTCACCGACGAACAGCGGATACGACTGGCCGTGAAAGCCAAGGTGCTTGGTGTGTGATATGAGTTTTCGGGAAGGACACGTTAATGGCCATGCAGTTTCTCTTGTAGCCACACCTTGATCAACGATTGATAGGGTACGTCGCGAGCGTTGGCCGCAGCTTTGATTGAATCCAGCAGATGCTGGGGGAGTCGAAGAGAAATCGTCTTTGTCGTCGGTTTCAACTTGGGCCTGATTCCAATCCAGATATTCCGAGGTGTCGTGCTGTTCCCAGAAGTGCCGTTCCTCGTCCTCGTTGGCAAATTTCGGTACTGGCTTAAGTCGCCTTTTCATGATTGACACGCTCCTTACGATGCATATCTCTAGCCGAGATTACCCGGGTCTTTTCCCCATTATGGCGCACAGTGAAAGTTATGCGCAGTAGCCGTTTGTCGTCTGTTTTCCCAAAGCGTGGAAGCGTGTCTCCTGGTTGCTGTGCTTGGAATCCTCCAGCACCAGTAACGGCGCGTTGAAGAAAAACTGCTCCGCTTCTGCCAGTGTGACACCATGCTTCTCGTTCTTTCGGGTATTCTATAATTAACATTAATGTTGGGTACACCTGCGGGTACACCAAAAAGCAAAGGCCACCCTGAAGGATGGCCAGTGCGAGACCGAGTTCGGCCAACAAGTGCTTGTTGTCTTGCTCTAATAATTGCTGGCCAGGAACACCATCCAGACGACCATCATCAAAGACAGCGCTGATATGGCTGCCACAACACACCAGACACAGGTATAGCCGACTACAGATTTTAAACTCATGATTTTTCTCCTCCGATCTTCGTTCTTATGATCTCAGCGAATCACGATCTCTTTAATCCGCTCGGCGTGGATGTTGTCGAGGTACCGAACCTCTCAGGATACGAACAACCATAAGAACGCTAGCTTTTTTATTATAGTAAAAAATAACACCCTCTGTGGTGGTCCAGCGAAAGTTTGCCCCCCATACTTGCATGCCAATTGACTGGGCGAAGCCTATGTCGGTCGGCATTTTCACAGTGCAGGTGCTTCAAGATGCCCATCTGACGGACATCACAGTCGCCATGTCGCGGTTCAATCGTTTAACAAACGGCGGCTGAGCAGTGTTTGCATATCACGCCGGCGATCGGCAATGAGATAGACGTAAACAGTGCGGCGTTCCACCCGGTAGATAATCCGGTAGGGTTTGAAAAAGACCTCCCGGAATTCGCGGATACCCAAGACAGACAGTTCTCTCGGGTATGTGCCGCGTTCAGGCAGTTCGGTCAGTTTCTGGAAGACTTCACTGATTTTCTCAAGTACATAGTCGGCGCGTTCCGGAGAGTCATGTGTCGCAATCCAGGTGTCCAGTTCCTCCAGATCATTCGCTGCGTCCCGGGTCAGGAGTACCCTGTAGGGCATTCAGCGCTCTTCCCGTTTGGCGCTTATCTGCTTTATGACCGCAGCAGCAGGCTGTACATCGCCTGATTCGATCTGGCGGGTGCCAAGTGCAAGAATTTTTAGCAAAGCCAGGGTCTCCTGGGTTTGCTCATAGCTTTGGACGTCCTGCATGACGGCCTTGGCTTCGCCATTCTGGGTGATAATCAATGCCTCGCGCTGTTCATCGAGCTCACGAAGGACTTTAGCCGTGTGTGCCTTCAGATAACTTATTGGCTTGATCTGGCTTGATGGTTTCATGGTTGCCTCGCCTGAATATGGTGACAAATATAGACCTTAAAAAGGTCTATATGCAAGTCTTGCAGATATGATCCGGCTTGGTATCGAGCCGTTTTTGTGCGGGACTTTTGCGGGAGCTGTTATGCAGCGTTATGCATTGTCCTGCAATTGGTGCAACGGGCGTCCCAATTGAGTACAGTAATTACAACGATTTACAAGGTGACTAACGGCATGGGGGTGCAGGTGGTCGGAGGTTCAAATCCTCTCGCCCCGACCAATTCTTTCAAAGACTTACGGCATATATTAAGGATAATTCCTGTCTAAAATTATTTCACGTTGTCTAAAATGACGGCTGTGTCGAGCTGTCTGTAAAATTCGTCTCGACAAAATACTAAGATTATACAAGGTGTTACTGATACTCCTCTTGCCGAGGAGAAATTCTAGCATTGGCCTGTTGACAGGTGTTCATTTCAAACTGTTGCATAAGAAATCACTTCAGGAATGAATGGCACTAAGTTAAGCCTGTAACTTCTTCGCATGCCCATATTTTGCAATTTCCATCCGTGCTTGCTGTCGAGGTCTATCCAATCGCGGATAAGGCTTTGGCCTGCGTTTGACCGCCCGTGGTTCGATCCTTCCGGGTCGATCG
>Ga0316194_10003179_pt1 | contig 11471 bp, 9 predicted proteins | sample CroRivsedime1_MG_FD_204936 | JGI IMG/M metagenome (GOLD analysis project Ga0316194, IMG submission 204936) | Coastal sediment microbial communities from Maine, United States - Cross River sediment 1 | ecosystem: Environmental > Aquatic > Marine > Coastal > Sediment | place: USA: Maine... | reverse complement strand
ACACTGGAAAAACCTGCTGTTCATCACCTGTGCACGCCAGGGCAAGGACAGTCCGGCCTGGCAACAGACGGTTGCCACCATGGACGACCTGATCTGGAGTGTGAAACCCAAGCAGACGCGCGAAGACCGGCAAAAGCTGGTCACTATGCAACCGTCATTGTTAACCCACTTGCGTGAAGGAATGGAACGCTTATCCATCCCCTCGTCCGAGCGTGACGAATTCATCGCCAGGCTGGTACACACGCACGGGCGCACCGCGGTCAACACGGACGAAGGCGAAAAAGCTGCTGAAGTCGCACAGAATAAAACTGCCACCGAAAAGGGGGCCGCGATTCAGAAAACCGACGTCAAGACAGCCATACCGGGCAAGCCCAAAAGACCGGCGCCAAAAACCGTCGGGGACGCGTCCCAGGTCAACGACGACTTCACTGCCAAAGCCCGCCAGCTCACAGCCGGTACGCGGGTGGAGTTCTGTGGAAGTGACGGCAAGTGGCAGCGCGCCAAGCTCAGTTGGGTAAGCCCGATCACCAACACCTACCTGTTTACTGATCGCAAGGGCCTTAAGGCCGGCAACTACAGCCTTGATGAATTTGCCATGCTGCTGCGTTGTGCTCGTGCCCGGGTTCTCGATAAATCACCCTTAATGGATCGCGCCGTCAGTACGGTTTTGAAAGAGTATCAGAAACACTGATTCATACGGACAAGCCTTGAAGTTTTACATACAGTGACAAGGCGCCAATCAACACTGGCTGGTGCAGCAGGTATATAACCAGGCTGTGCCGGCCACTTAGCGCCAGTATCCGTATCAATCCTGACTTTTTCGCCCCCTGCCACTGTCGCGCCAGACGCGCCAGGTAAGGCCCGGTATACAGGCCCAGTAATACCACGCCGAACCAGGGCAACAGCGGCACATAATCCTCGGTCTGCGGCTTGTGCGTCATCAACCCTATCCAGCGCCAGCCCGGTGTATCGAACCAGGAAAACCGGTAGTAGTTGGCGAACAGAATAACAGCGACTCCCAGCACAAGATTCACCCATCCAACACGGATGAACGGCAGGCCCAGCACACTGGCAAGGGTGATAAAGTGCAGGACGCCGAAGAAGATAAAGCGCTCACCAAACATCCACCGGCTCGAGACACTGATCAACACGGCACTGGCAATCAACAGCGCCAGGCGCCGCATATAACGTCGGGTATCGAGTTTCCGTCCACCCGCCAGAACCAGGCTGACGCCGACCAGCAACAGGAACATACTGAGAATAAGGGTCCGTGAATGGAGCCAGAACGGGTCCTGGTAAAAGTTGAACTTCGCCAGCCCGAAATAGCCCAGGTCAAAACAGAAATGATAGACCACCATCAAAGTGATGGCGACACCGCGCAGTGCGTCTATAACGACCAGGCGACCTGCGGTGGCTGGTGCGGAAACACTCACGGCCGGGTGCTGTTGAGGCCTACAAAACTGCCGCTGTTGTTTTCCGCCAGCTTGCGCATCAACGCGGCAAAACGTACGGTATTAACAGGAATACCGCCCTGCGCAAATATCACCGGGAAACCAATGGCATGAATACGGACCCGGCGTTTACCTGAACTGTCGGCACGGTTCAGCTGATCGACGGTATCGATCACCGCCTGTATCGAACCACGTGCAAAATCGTCACCGAACACGTACAGGCTGATGCGCTTGTCGCTAGCGTAGAAGCGGCGAATCGCTGCCTCGATACCTTCCACGGGGCTCGAATTCGAGAACGGCCGCCAGCTGGCGAGCCGCTTGGTGATCGCTTTGCGCCGCGCCGGTGTATCCTGAATCCAGCGACCCTTGTACTGGGAGAACATGTAGTCACCCATATCGTTCATGACCTGGATACCTTTGACACGCGGATAGATATCCAGCACCTCTGTTACTTTTTTCAGCACCAGCGGCCAGGCGTTCTGGTTCATGGATCCGGAAGTATCGATAATGAATATAATATATTCACTGTCAACGGGCACGCCGCCGATACGGGCATCGGCACGCCGGTAATCCGCTCCAAGCAGGCGACGCATCTCTTCGGAAAGGCTCTGCTTCGCCGTAGCCAACCGCTCGGCAATAATACGTTGCGCTTCATTTTCAGTGCGGGCCGCAGCGTACTGACCCTGTAATGATGATATATCCCCCTTGAGCCGCGCCAGTTTCTCCTGGCTCTCGGAGAGCTGTTGCTGTTTGCTCTGCAAGTCGCGATTGAGCACACTGGTTTCGCCGCGCAGGTCAAACAACTCCTGCTCAAGTCTCTGCACCAGCCCACTGAGATCAACGGCGAGTTTTTCGATGACCTGTGGCTCGGAGATCTTGATGATAACCAGCAACAGGATAATCGCACCGAAACCACAGGACACAACGTCCAGAAAAGACAGGTTGAATATATCGATGCCACGCCTGCTGCGCTGCGTCACGGCCAGTCCCTCGCCGGTGTTATAAAGGAACCCTGCGTGTCGATGGCCAGCTTCCAGTAGGCCGCCGCCGCCCACGCATCACCTTCCATCGGCATGAGTATAGTGTTGACCGGGATGCCCGACGGCAGGCTGCGGGTTGCCTTGTCGAAATATTCCAGGCGTTCGTCGGGAGACACGGTGCTCCGCTTTGGTTTGCCACGGCCCTGTGTAGGCAAGCCGTCGGTTATAAGCAGGATGTTGTCCGGTCTCGGTGACAGCTGTTTTGCCACGGCGAAGGCCTGATACAGGCTGGTCCCGTCCTCCGGCACCTGCTTGCGCAACGCGGCAATCGCACCCTCCACGTCCCGGGTGCTGGCCGCGCTCAACCATTTGCCATTACTGTCAGACAGCGCCGCCCGGGCCCTGGTATTGAATACATAGAGCTGAAAACCGGCACTGGAAGGAAGATTGCTGACCAGCCATTCAGCTGTCGCCAGGGTGCGTCTCCACTTGGGAGCGCTACGCCTTTGCGCACTCTCCATGATGCGACGACGAATCACATTGACGAGGGTTTCATCCAGCATGCTCGCAGATGCATCGACCAGAATCAGAATACGTTTCCCGCCCACCTTTAAACCGGTCAGGTACTGGCGGTCACCGTCCCCCAGCGTCCGGTGCACCTTGTCACCCTGATCGCCATCTTGCGCTGCCTGCGGGCCCAGACGCTGCTTTTCCTTATCCAGGCTTTTAAGATCCGAGCTGAGCTTGTTGACATGCGTCTTGTTTGCCAGGGTCTCTTTTTCCATCATGGCGATCTCGATTTCGAGTTCACGGATGTTCCGTATCAGCTGCTCTGTCCCCCCCTGCGTAAGCACCAGCGCCGCATCAGTGGCATCCAGGCTGTTACGTGCCGTCACCCGTTGCTCCTCACCAACCAGGACCTCCTGCTCCAGCTGCACCACCTCGGAACGCAGGTCGGTAAACATCTCGCTACGCGCCCTGACCGTATCGTGATTGAGGATCAGGACCAGCAGCACCACAGCGCCAAAACCACAGAACATGATATCGAGGAAGGACAGCGAGAATGCGGAGACGGGCCGGCGTTTCATAATCTCAGACCTTCAGGCGGCGCACCATCCACTGGTCTGCATAACGTTCGCTGTCGAGCACCAGCCGCTCCTGCATCAGCTGCAACTGGTGAATAAAAAACATCAGCACAATACTGATCACCAGTGCGATAAAGGTGGAATTGAACGCCACGCCGAGGCTCGCTGTCACGCCGGTGATATCACCTTCAACCGCACGATGTGCCTGTCCCAGCGCATCGCCGATGCCGCGCACGGTGCCGATAAATCCAACCGAGGGAATGGCCCAGGCAATATAACGGATTATGGATAACTCGGACTCTAAGCGCTCACCTTCTGAATCGCACACGGCACGCGCAGAGGTCGATACATCCTGAACATTGCGGGTCGCGGCAAAGCGTTCAATCGCTGTCAGCAGGGCGCGCGGTAACAGCGACTCGCGTTCCCGCCCGGGCAGCGACTGCAGGCGATTGGCCAGGTCGCGGGTGTCCTCGACCCCGATAGGCATATCTTCGGGCAAGCCGAGTAAATCACGTTCCAGCATTCTCTGCTGAAGGTACACGGCGCGCCCCTTGTAGGTAAGGATTGCAAGCGCCCACAGCATCAGCACGAAACAAGTTTCCTGTTCGTAGTCCTTGACCACGACATAGAACGAACGTTGCTGCACATAGTCTGGATTATCCTGCATGTTAATCGCTTCCTGCTGCAGGAAAATGTCTGCCTGCGGGCGTATCAGGGTAACGTACAGGGCATGTACAAGGATAAAAGCAATCAGCAGTGCGAACAGCTGGTATATGAATTCCGTGGGAAAGGCTTTTTTCATGACGTGGGTACTCAGATGTCGACCGGGAACGACACAGTGCTGTCGGCCTTGATTTTCTCAGTGGGGGTGTAGTTGTTTAGCGGCGCCGGTGGTTTATCCCGGCCGGGAGTGGTTTTTTCCTGTTGGGTTTGCGGTGTCGTCTGGTCCGGAGTTTTCTCCTTCTCGGACAAAGCAAGTGCATACGGATTCACAACAGCCATGCTAAAGACAAGAAACACTGACAGACGTCGCATAATTCAGACTCCATTACTCGGCATAACGTGCAATACGGAAACCCAGGTCACTGCGCGCCTCGCGGCTGTAATCGCGATAACTCAGGCGCAGCTCGGTGATATTGCCGTGGCGCCAGCTGGAACCGCGCACCACGTGGTGCTCTCCAGACTCTGGACCAGCGGGATCTTTGACCAGCCGCTCGCTTTCACCCGGGTAAAGCGCATAAAAATCATTGCTCCATTCTGCCACGTTACCGCCCAGATCATGGAATCCCGCGGGATACGCAGTAAAGCTGCCCACCGGCGCAGTCCCCCGGTAGCGGTCATCATAACCCGGCACCACGTCGGCAAGGGTATCGCTGATCTGCGCGTCGGCAAAGTTACCCACCACAGCGGTTGGCGGGAAGCTGCCTGACCAGGGGTAACGTTGCGGGGCAGCATGGCCCATTACGCGGGCGACGTAAGCCCACTCCGCCTCGCTAGGCAGGCGGTAGCCAGTGGTCATCGGCCTCACGGTATGCATATGCCCACCCTGTTCCCGGTACGCCGCTGGCAGACCATCCTGCTTGCTCAGCCAGTTGCAGTAACGGGCTGCATCGTCCCAGCTGATATTCACAACCGGTTGCGTCTCGCCGTCAAGTGCTGTGCCTTCTGATCTTCCCGAGCTATGCGATTTGCGAAAGCGGCGGAACTGGCTGTTGCTTACCTCGCCCTCGCCCAGATAAAAGGGCCGCAGCAGCTGAACCAGGCGACGGCTCTCATTGGCACGGCGCCCCGCATCACGCCGCGAAGCACCCATCAGGAAACTGGCACCAGCCGGTCGCACCAGGCGCAGCAGCTGACCACCGGCGGTGGTCAGCGTAGCGGGTATTGCATCTGCCTTTGCCTGTGCCACCGTCTTGAGACGTATATCCAGGTTGCGGCTGATACCGGCGCGCGGCGTGACCGTTATCCGCTGGGTAAGGTAACCCGGTTTACTGAACTCCAGGCGGTGCGGCCGCGTTGTCAGGCGCAGACGGCGACTGGCCTCGCCAGCTGCCTTGCCATCCAGCACCAGCCTGGCATCCGCCGGGGACACGGTAATGAACAGCGTCCCGTACTCGGCTGGCAACGTTAGCGACAGCGCCTGTTCTTCATCAGCAGCGAGTGTCACCTCCTGCCCGGTATTGCGATAGCCGGGTTTGCTAAGCTGAAGACGGTGCGGCTGCCCTGAAGACAGGGTGAGCGTCAGCGGTGTTGTACCGTGGAAAGTGCCATCGACACTGATGGTGGCCGCGGTCGGTGTACTTTGCAGCACCAGCCGACCGTCAGCTGGTGGCAGTTCGATATTTTGCAGTTGCAACGTCGATCCGGCAACGATTTCCCGCTGCAACACCACCGGCTTGTACGCTTGCAGGGACAAAACGATGCTGTGTTTACCCTGCAGAAGCTCGGCCTGCAGGGGTGTAAGCCCTATGCTGCGCCCGTCTACACTCACCTCGGCACCCGCAGGCTGACTGCTGATCCGCACCTCGGCCCAGGCCGGTTGCAATGCAAACAGTACCTGCTGGTCTTTTCCCAGCCCCGCAATATTGAGCTGTTGCTCCGCGCTCAGGTAGCGCTCAGTCTGTACGCGCAGGCGATGCAACCCGCCTGGAATCTCCGCCACGCCGGCGCTGTCGATTGCCACCGGCTCATCGTCCACCAACAGTTGGAAAGCCACCTCAGGTTCAACATCCACCGTCACGCGTCCAGGTAATTCCTGCATGCGGAAGCTGTATTCCCGAAATCCGCCCACGGAAATATCCAGTATCTGTACCAGGTCCTGATAGCCGTCAAGGGTGGCATGAAGCGTATAGCGCCCGGGCAGGGCCAGTAGTCTGCCCCCCAGGGATATGGGCGGCGGGAATCCACTCAACGACTGCAGCTCCGGCTCAGGTGTGATACGCAGTACCAGTGGCGTCGCCAGCAGGACAAACGCGGCCACTGCTACCAGTAGTACAAACAACCCGGCAAAGACACGCCGCAGCCCACGCTGCCCGTGCCCGGCTACCGGTACGTCGGCAACTGGTGGAACCGTTATATTCTCAGCCACCGACGGTGGTGGACTCTGTGGTGGTGTCAGTTGAGGTGCGTCGTGTGCCTGCCCTACGCTGATGAATACCTGGTCACCTTTAACGTTCCAGTGCAGAACCGACTCACCCAGCGCCACCTGGTCTCCGGATTTGAGCCACACTGAATCCAGCATGCGCTGGTGGTTATGAAACAGCGGCAGCGCCACGTCATCCGGCTGAATAAAGGCGTGCCCATCGGCAACGGCAATATGCGCCACACGGGTCCCGTCCCCGGCATCGGGTAACACAATGTCAACGTGTCGCCCACCACCAACGGACAGCGGCATGTCGGCTTCGCCGACGTGCCGTTCTCCGCGCGCATCCTGAACGAGGTAGACGCGGCTCACACCGGTTCCTCGCAACGAATATCAACCGGCGGCGGCACCTGGCCCGGCAACACCGAGAACACTTTGCGCACGTCCCGATAGCCCGGTCGTGACCCGACGGCGGTGTAGGTCCCCGGCCTCAGTTCCAGCTGGTGCTCTATAAAAAGTCCCAGACGGGCAACGTGATAGATCGCCACCTCGGTCTCGCCATTCGAGCGCAGCTGAACCTGTACCGGGGCGCGCGCGGCAGCCAGCAGTCGTGCAAGCCGATTGATTTTGTTTGCCAGGTTCGGTTCGCCAGCAGGCGCCTCACCGACGTCTGAAAGCAGCACGCGGGCGTTCTCCTGCGGTTCGGCCGAATAGAGACGTTGCGGATCGTTCAGGTAGTGATCAAGTTGTTGGTGCAAATGTAACCGCGCCTCTGCGTGCGCCAGGCCGTCGCGGGAAAATCCGGCATTGGCATCTATCTGTAACGCCTTTTTATACAGCGCAGCCGCCCCACGCCAGTCTTCATCCCTGACCTTTGCCGCCGCATTGCGGCGTAAACGGGACAGCTTCGACTGCTCGCGCGCCTGCGTCAGTCGCTGGCGGGCATCACGTACCACACCCTCATCAGGCTTCAGCTGCGCAGCAGCATCCAGCGCTTTGCCAGCCTCACTCAGCTGACCGTTATCCAGCGCCGTCAGCGCACGACTCATGGCCGCACGAAACTTTGTATCGGTAAGCTGTACAGATACCCGCTGCAGACTGTCGCGAGCCGGTTGGTAGTCGCTGTCCAGCTGTAACGCCTCAGTGTATTCAACACTGGCAGCTTCCAGATCGCCATTACCCTCCGCGGCTTCGCCAGCGGCCATACGCTGCAGGACAGCGTTACGCACCTGTGCACGTGCAAGACTGCGGGTTGCCGGTTCGTTGCCGGGTTTAACGGCCAGCGCCAGCTCAAGCTGTTTCTGTGCGGCATCCACATCGTTCGCCGCCAATGCAGACTGGCCTGCATCCAGCGCTTCGATGAATATCTGCTGCTGCCGGCTGTCCAGTTGCTCCAGTCTTTGCAATGCATCCGCATAGACACCAGCGGCATCAACGAAGCGCCGCTCGCCAAATATACGGTCAGCGGATGCTGCCAGCCCGACCGCCTCGCTCCACGCTGGCTCCCCCCATACAGCAGCATTGCCCAGCTCCAGTTTTGCCTGCAAATGCAGGAATTGCTGCAGAGTCTGTTCAGCCGCTGCGCGCGCCGCTGCTTTGGGTTTAACGATGGCAGGGGTTGGTGCCACGGCCGGTTGCTGCACAACCACTCCGGTTGGCTCAGGCACCAGTTGCGGCAGCACCAGTACAACCAGCAGACTCAGCAGCAGCGCAGCAGCGAGCGCCATCCAGATCCAGCGATGCGAGGAACTGGTCTGGACAGACGACTGTGTTGCGCTCCCGGGCGGGCGTAGTGGCGGATGCTGGTCGGGAGTATTCCCGCCTGTTCCAGGCTGATCACCGGATGACATTCTGTTGCCTCAGTTTATGGTCCCCGGCAAACCGGTTTCGGCAGCATAGATTTGCTTCAGCAAGGCACGCCATTTGGCGTATTGCACCTCGGCGGACCCGGTCAGTTTGTGGGTTTCCCCCTCCACGTCCACCACCAGCGGCTTTGTGTCTGCGGAGAACGATTCCCCCAGTTCCTCGATCGCATCGCGGTGAATAGTGGTTTCCGAATCCTTGTCGAACCCGGTCTTGATGGCATAGGCACCACCGATCACCATGACGTCACGCAGAGTGCCGGTAGCGGCACGGCTACTGTCGCCACCCAGTACTTCGATCGCAATCGCGCCGATGATTGCGGCAGCACCGATCAGCTTTCTGTTCCTGGCCTCGCGCTCGATGGCACGCAGCGACTCAAGCTCCTCGAGGCGCGTCTTGCGCCACTGCACATAGGGTTCCTGCATAGTCTGGTAGAAGTTATCAAAGCGCCCGTTCAGGGTATCGATAAGCAGAAAATCCCGTTCCCGGATAGCGCTCACGCGCCGCACCATCGGATCATCCGTTGCCGGCAGGCGCACAATGGTGAACTGGCCCTTATCGCTGCGCTGCAGATAATTACTGAAAACATCAGGCGCCAGGTCGCCAGCAAAGCGCAGCTCCGCTATACGGCGAACGGTCAGGATATCATCCGGCTCCAGGGTGGCACGGTACACCGCCAGGTCGTTGGCAATGGCATTGAACAGGGCCTGGAACACCTCATGTCCGCCCGGTTCCGCATCTTGATACGCCTGCAGGGAAACCTCGGCCTCGTAGGTGCTGCTGAACCACTCCCTGCCACTCGCGTCCAGCGCGGTTATCTTCAGTTCCAGCCGTTCGCCATCCGATTCAAGAATAACGCCCTGCACCAGCACCTCGCCACCTTCGGTACCCCGGGGCACGACCCGAACGGCGCCCCAGTAACCGGTTTTCTCCATGGTGTCGCGCAGCAATAAAGGCAGGTAGCGTGCCTCGGCCTCGCGAATATCCACAGACAGCCCCTTCGAGTCGTTCTCGTCTACCTGCAACTCGCCGGGATCAAACAGCTCGATCCATACATCAAGCAACTGGTTCTCGGTTATCTCTCCGACGGGTTTCTCTATCTGCACGTCGTTGTCGATGCTGCGATGCGAACTGATGGTGCTGCAGCCTGCCAACAGGACCAACGGGATGAACAGCAGGTTGCGCCATGCCATATTCAAGACTACTACCTCAGAGAGTTCCCTGTTTGTAATTTCGATATTCTTCCCAGAGTTTTTTCTTCGTCTCCGGATCTGTTGCTCGCTCGGCGGCTTCACGAAACTGACGGGCAACGATGTCATCATCACTGCCGTCCGGCACATCGTTCGGTTGATCCTTAATAGTGGTCTGCTGTCCCGGACCACCCGCCGCACCGCTTGTTGTGGGCGGAGCAGCCAGGTCACCATTTTCCCGTGGTTCGCCAGTGACACCCGGTTCGCCGCTGCCTGCAAGGTCTCCACTGCGCCCACCTTCAGCACCTTCAGCACCTTCAGCACCTTCAGCACCTTCAGCACCTTCAGTAGCGGAGCCAGCACCCCCCTGGCTGCCGCCTCCCGCTGCAGGGGGTTTGGCTGCTTTCACCCGTTCCTGTTCGCGCAACAAACGTTGATCGAACTCACCCAGTTCAGCATTGAGTTCGGCGTCCAGGACAGCCGCCCGCTCGTCATCGGTCTGTTCAGACTGCTGATCGATAGCCACAGGTCCGGCGATGGGCGGCGTCTGCTGCGGGCAGTCGATGTTTGCTGGAACCACTACCTCGGCCGCGGCCAGCGCCACACAGTCCCGTACCACGCGCTGACGCAAGCGGTCCACATAAGCGGCATATTCACGGGTTTCAGTTACCCCGAGGTTGCCCTGTTGCTGATGCCGCAGCAAGTCCCGTTCGGCTGCCTTCAGGGCTCCATGGTCTACCCGCAGCCGCTCCAGCAACTGCCCGTCCTGCCCACCCCAGGCAGGACACACTAACAACAGGGTCAACAGCATTATTGCCGGTTTAAACATGCGCATACTAGACTTCCACACCTGCAGCAGACACCGGAGAAGCACTCAGGTTTCACTGTTATAATAACTGTAAGGCCTGATGGGCGCGACAGCGTGCCGGAAACATGCTGATTATCTACTAAACTTAGCTATATCAGGCACATCAGGAAACTGATCTCAGCCTCCTGTAACCGGGTTATGCTTAAAACCAGTCTTCGGCATGCCATTGAGGATGGTCAGGGTTTCTTTTAAGTACATCCTATGCTCGCAGCATGCTTCAGTAAATCAGGGAGGAGAACATGGCAAAGACCTGTTTCGTGCTGATGGGATTCGGGGAAAAAACGGATTTCCGCACCGATCGAAAACTCAACCTGGATAAAACCTACAAGATTATCCAGTCCGCGGTGGAAGCCTGTGGCGTGAGCTGCATACGGGCCGATGACATCATCCATTCCAGTGCCATCGACAAGCCCATGTACGAGCAGCTGCTGGAGGCGGATATCGCCATCGCCGATCTGTCCACCTCGAACGAGAATGCCATCTATGAACTGGGCGTGCGCCACGCACTGCGGCCCAATACCACCATCGTGATTGCCGAAAGCCGGTTCAGCTTTCCTTTCGATCTGAACCACCTGCTGATCCGCACCTACGACCACCTGGGCACGGGGATCGACTTCGAGGAAGCCGAGCGCCTGAAGAAGAACCTCATGGACGCAATCCGGACCCTGTTGGATACTGATGAAGTGGACAGCCCGGTCTACACTTTCCTGCCGGATCTCAACCCGCCCAGCCGCAAGTCGACACCACCGGGAGGTCCAGGCGACCTTCAGCGGGCGGTGGGCACCAGCGTCGATGAGCAGAGCTTTTCCGTGTTGCTTGATGCCTATCACGGCGTGCGGACGGACAGTGATTACGCTGCCGCGAAAGGCCTGCTCACCACCCTGCGCAAAATGAAACCCCGTGATCCCTACCTGATTCAGCAACAGGCCCTGGTCACTTATAAAAGCAGGCA
>Ga0316194_10003178_pt1 | contig 11472 bp, 13 predicted proteins | sample CroRivsedime1_MG_FD_204936 | JGI IMG/M metagenome (GOLD analysis project Ga0316194, IMG submission 204936) | Coastal sediment microbial communities from Maine, United States - Cross River sediment 1 | ecosystem: Environmental > Aquatic > Marine > Coastal > Sediment | place: USA: Maine... | reverse complement strand
AACGCGAAACTATCCGGGCTTGAACTCTGGAGTCCAGAAAACAGCCCCGGGTGCGCGTCTATTCAAGTCACGAAAAGTCGCGCCTCGCCTCAAGTCACGAAAAGTCGCGCCTCGCCTCAAGTCACGAAAAGTCGCGGCCCGCCAAGCCAGATGACCCAGGACACTCCATAGCCAGGCTTGCGCCAACCAGCCGATACAGAAAACAATTCGAGATATGTTCCTTATATTATTGATTTAATTGAATTATTTACTATAGAAAATTGATGAGGTTCTAGCCCAGGGATTTGCGGACGATGACAGAAGCTGCCGCGAGCGACGCCGCCAGACTCGCCTCAATTTGATCGCGGTCAACCTGGCTGCCGCTCCCCGGTGTCAGGCTCGGCACAAATTGGACACCCATCCCAAGCAGATCAGGACTAAAACCATGGCAGCTGTCGTCAAAGAATCTACCGCCCCCGCCGTCCCGCAATCAGAAACCTACGAAGCGCTGATGCAGGTGGCCTGGAACTTCGACTATGAAGGTGAAGTCGCCAAGCTCGATGACCTCTATAACAGAGCCAAAGAAAACCAGTGGAATGCCGCCGAGCTCGCGTGGGATACCCCCATCGATCCGTCGAATCCCATCATCTCACCGGAACACAGCCAGTATGCGCAGATGCCGTTTTTCAAGAAGCTGTCGCAGACTCAGCAGGAGACTTTCTCAGCCCATTCCACCGCTCAGATGCTGTCCCAGTTTCTGCATGGCGAACAGGGTGCACTGCTGACTGCGGCGACCGTGACCCACGGCGTCCCGGATATGAAGGCCAAGTACTATGCTGCGACCCAGACGATGGACGAAGCCCGGCATGTCGAAGCCTACGACCGCTACGTCAACAAGATCGCGATCCACTACCCGATGGTGCCCTGGCTCAAACTGCTGATCGATACCACGCTGCGGACCAACAACTTCTGCAAGGTGATGATCGGCATGAACATGATCATCGAGGGTCTAGCCCTCGGCGCCTTCAACAACATGTACAAGCAGACTGAAGAACCGCTGCTCAAGTCCATCACCTTCAACGTGATGCGCGACGAATCCAGACACGTTTCTTTCGGACATGTATTTCTGGCACCAACGGTTGCTGCCATGCACGCCGATGACCGGGAAGACCTGGCCCAGTTCGCCTTTGATGCGGTGAAAATCCTGGTAGAAGGTCAGCAGCAGCCAATGGAAGCCGGTTTTCTGAAAGTGCTGGAGGTGAGTGGTATCGATCCTCAGGACTTTGCCGCCGGACTTAAAGAAGCCGCAGAGATGGGCATTGCGCGAGATCTGCCACCGGGCCAGATCCACTCCCTCAAAGACCTGATGATGCCCGCCCTGGTTCGAGCCGGCCTGGTAACAGCCCGCAGTAAAGCGATGTTCGAAGCTGCCGGGATACCGGTCAATGCCGACCTTTCGGTGCTGGAAGCCATGGAGGACGCCAAGTCAGACGCCAATGTGCTCAATGCCGAACAGGCAGCCTACTGATCTGTTCCCGCCGGTATGGAGGCGCCAGTGGCGTTGAGTGATCTATCAGCAACCGCGCTTCTGGGAGATTTCCCGGAAGCCGGCCTGATTATGGCGCCGGACGGCGACATTCTCTTCGCCAACCCGGCAGCACTGGCTCTCTTCGAGCTCGATGAAAAATTCACCAAGGTGAATATCACCAGTTTTCTGCCCGAGAACGAACGCACGCGACTGGACCCGCTGACCTGGATGCGTCGCTGGGCAGAACGACCGGACGCGCCTGAGCTTGCCCATGTCCACCTCCAGTGCCGAACCACAAGCGGGCGGGAAATCCCGGTCCGGGTAAGGGTCGGACGCATCCGCAGCGGTGACGATATCTACTACGCGGTCATGCTCAGCGATGTCTCGGAAGCGCTGGAGCGGCAATACAAGACCCGACAACAACATCGGCTTGCCGCCCGGGTACTGGCGATTTCCGCAGATGCAATCATCACCGCCGATCGAAGTCTGCAGGTGACCTATGCCAACCCAAGTGCCGAGAACCTGTTCGGTTACCCAGGCGGCACACTGATCGGCAGACCGCTGAGCGACCTGCTGCCACCGGAATTTCGGCCGGGACATGAAACTCATATTCGCAACTTCGAGAAAGAATCAGCACCGGCGCGACTGATGGGCGAGCGCAGTGAAGTCAGCGGACTGACCGCCAGCGGCGAGGTCATCCCGCTGGAAGCCGCCATCACCAAGGTGACCCTGGACCGGGAAATCGTGTTCAGCGCTCACCTGCGCGATCTGAGGGTGCGCAATGCGCAGGCACAACAACTCAGCAGAACGCTCGCAGAACTCACAACCGTGTTCGACCAGGCCCTGCAGGCGATGGCGCTGATCGATACCAACGGCAAGGTAGCGCAGATAAACCGGGCAGCACGAGCCCTGCTGCCGGAAGGCATCAATGCCGTTGGCAAAGATTTCGCCTCCTTACCATTCTGGTCAGCAGATCCTGCTACCACTCGTCAGACCCTGGCCGACGCCATGGCGGACTGTCAGGCGGGCAATCTGGTGCGCATGCCGGCTTCAATCACCCTGCCCGACGGCGAAACCCGGCAACTGGATTTCTCGCTGTCGCCAATTGTCGATGCGGGCACAACTTTTGCGATGCTGGCCGAAGCCCGCACCCTCCTCGGCGAGGACCCTCTCAGCAGTGCCTAGAATCATTTACGAAGAAGCCAATGGCACACGCCACGAGGTCGAAGTACCCGTCGGTACCAGCCTGATGCAGGGCGCAGTGAACTACCTGGTGCCGGGTATCGAAGGCGACTGCGGCGGTTTATGCGCCTGCGGAACCTGTCACGTGTACATCGATGAAGCTGACAAAACACTGTGTGGCGGCGCTGACGAACTCGAACAGGGCATGCTGGAATTTGCGTTTGGTGTTGATGAAGCCACCAGCCGACTGTCCTGTCAGATTGAGGTCACCGCCGACATGGAAGACCTGATTGTGAAGATGCCTGCCCGCCAGTACTGAGGCCGGTCCAGGCCGGTTCAGGCCGGTTCAGGCCGGTTCAGGCCGGCTGTGCTAGGGGATTTCCACTATTCCTGACCAGCAACCACTGTCGCACAGTCAGTCCATGAGCGTAACTGACGCAGGCCCTGCACAAGGTTCGAACGCGGTCCGGGATCCGGAGCGCAACAGGCTGATGAGTACCGATCCGCTAACAACGCTTGAGCGTAATGGCTGTGCTGTCTGCCCTACTCGGATCGTCTGCACTGCCAGAAACCTCGATGATCAGCTGCTCGATCAGCTTGCCGATTGCATCGACACCAGCGCTGTGCTGCAACGCAACGATTACCTTTATCGCCTGGGTGACCCCGGAGAAAGCTGCTACGTGGTTCGCTCCGGTGTGTTCAAAACTATGACGCTCTCTGCATCGGGTGAAGAGTTTGTGACCGGCTTCCACTACCCGGGAGAACTGCTCGGCCTGTCCGGACAGGCAACTGGCGAGCACTCCGATTCAGCTCAGGCACTTGCTGCGAGTACCGCCTGTGCTATCCGCAGCGACGACTTTCCGGAAATATTTGCGATCGGGGCCGGACAATCACTGCTGAGACTGATCGCCGAACGCGAACACAATGACCGATGCCTGGAAAACAACCTGCGCCAGTCGAAAGCAGAGTGCCGCATTGCCGGCTACCTTGTCGTGTTGATCCAGCGCCTGCAGCGTCTCGGTTTTGATGGCAGGGTCCTGCCGACGCCAATGAGCCAGACAGATCTGGCCAATCATCTCGGTCTGACTTTGGAGTGTCTGTCACGGGTATTCGGAAAATGGCGGCGCGCTGGACTCATCGCTACCGAAAAAGACAGCATCACGATTCTCAATCCGAAAGCGCTTGATGCGCTTACCTGTCACCTGCTCTGAAAAAACTCAGAGCAGGCGGACAGGTACTTCAGCGACCGAGATTGAGTAGCTCAGCGCACCTGGACAGGTGGCTCAGCGCGAGCGGATCAGTTGAGTGTCGATACTGCCTGATAGTTCACCAAGCTCATAGACAAGCGCTTCACGAGCTGCCGCTTTACCTGCCGAGCCGCGATATTCGTTGACTGCACTGACAATTATCGTCAGCAGCATTTCGTTCTTATCCCAACCGGCGCCTTCACCTTGCGAAACTGCGTGTTCCAGTGCTTCTTTGGCAATGCCGTACTTACTCATGATGATTCAGTTCTCCAGTTCGGTCGTCGGAAATTGTGGGCTCAGCTCCGCGTAAAAACGATTCCAATCGTCGTTGTCGAGTCGAGACATCAACAGCGGAAACATGTGCATCTCTTCAAAGGTCATGTGCCGTCGCTGTAGCGACAGGTATTCGTCCAGACATTCGACAAACACCGGCATATCGATAACCATTCCATTACGGGCGCGATGGATGTAACCGGTGAGAGCATCTGTGAGCGTCATGATCTCCTGATGCTGACCCAGATTGCGAAACACCAGGTGACGTTCGGTTGGCGTCAGGCCTTTATGCAGCACCGCATCAAAGAGCCGGTCTTCGAGAGGATGGTGAGCCTTATCCGCAAAGTGTTTTAAGAACTCCAGGCAATCTGCCACTTCGTCCCACAGTGCCTGGCAATCCTGGGCATCCTGGCTGCCGAGGCCCGCATCAGCCTCTGCCAGTTGATCACTCACTTTCGCCAGCTGCGCGTTGATCTGTGCTATACGAGCATGGTCACGACCCAGACGGAGCAAAAGTTCCGGTAGGTCTTCGTCCAAGAGTGCGTTGATAGCCACTGACTTCGTGGGTTCCGTGTCTGGAAAACAATGATGGAAAAATAGTCGGCGGCAGACATCTCAGCAATGCGTGAATACCCTTGGCAACTTCGGAAACCCACTAGTGACAGCTCTACCCCGACTCGGGGTTAATCAGACTATTCAATGAGGCCAGCCAATGACTGCAGAAACTCAGACCATCAGAACTGAACTCGAAACCCGTCGAACTGAGCTGCTCAGCAGACAGGAACGTATTTCGAAACACACCCGACACCGTGAGGAGCCGCTACCGGCAGACTTTGCTGAGCAGGCGGTCGAACTGGAAAATGGTGAAACACTGGTTGCCCTGGACCAGGAGATCGGCGAAGAGCTCACCAGAATAGACAAGGCTCTGCAACGTCTTGAGGCCGGCAGCTATTTCGATTGCGAAAGCTGCGGAGAACCGATTGGTGCCGCGCGGCTGGAGGCACTCGCTGACACAACACAATGCATTGACTGCGCCAGCGCGGCCGATTCAGGCTGAATACGTTGATGAACAAAGAACCACGCATCAAGTCGGTGATGAGTCCTTTTCCGTATGCGATAGATATTGGCGCACCTATCGGTCAGGCCCGAAAGCTGATGCTTGAACATCATGTCCATCACTTACCGGTCACTGCGGCAAACCAGTTGAAAGGCATTGTCTCCGACCGAGACATCAAGCTGCTGCTCGGTCCGGAATTCGGCTCGCCTGATCCGCACGAACTGACCGTCGAAGACGCCTACGTCGAGGATGGCTATGCGGTGGATCTGGAAACTCCGCTGGCCATTGTAGTCAAGCACATGGCAGAGAAGCATCTTGGGGCTGCGCTGGTCACCAAACAGCACCGCATCGCCGGTATATTCACCGCAACTGACGCCTGCCGGGTGCTGGCCGACTATCTTGACGAGCGTTTCAACCCACCGCCGGAAGCAGCATGATCATCAACCTTGAACTAACTGCCCTCAGCAAAGCCCTGCTGGTCGCTACCGCGATGTTGGTCAGTGCAAACACAGCAGCTGAACAGATGAACGCGACGCCTGTAACGCAATACAGCGGGTCAGATCTGTATATGCTGAACTGCTCAAACTGTCACGGCACCTACGGAGAAGGCGACGGTGCGGTAACACCCGATCTGTCGGTGGTGCTGCTCGATCTACGCTACCTCTCCGCTCGCAGCGACGGCAGATTCCCGGAGATTTTTGTTCGTGAGATTGTCGACGGTCGAACCACGCGAGCCGCTCACGGTCCGCAGGGCATGCCTATCTGGGGCGCTGAATTTGCTCGCAGTGAAGGTCTCGATGATGCTGCCGCAGAGCGCGTCAACGCAAAGATTGACGCTCTGGTTATCTATCTGGAAAGCATTCAGATCACCGACTGATCAGGGATGTACCACCAGCAGATCGCAGGGAGCTCGATCCAGAATCTTCTCTGCTGAGCTGCCGATCAGCCCACGCCCAGCAGCCGCACTACCTACCACCATCAGACCCGCGTTGGTCTTTCGCGCCGTGGCTGCGACCATCTGGCCCACCTTCCCGGCGGGTCGATGAATGCGCGACTTGGCAATATCGTAAGGCTCAAGCATCGCTGCCAGCAGATCCTGGGTTTTCGCAATCACCTCTGAGCGGATGCGTCGGACATTGATGAAATCCAGATCACTCAGGACCTGCGAGTATTCGACCACAGCAACGCAGTGCAGCTTGCCACCGCTTATCTGTGCAAAACGGGCAGCCGCGTCCAGCACCCGCAGGTTCAGAGTGCGATGTTTGCGATCGTTATGGCGCAGATCAATCGAGGCAAGTACATCTTTGCCCAGTTTTTTTCCGCTCGGAGTTCGAGCAGACTTGCCGCTCTTTGCCGGTATGTTCACCAGCAGCACAGGTACCGGTGACTGGCGCAGCAACTGCCAATCCAGCGGAGTATGAAGAAACGAGTCAGAGCGGTGCACGGACTTCACGACCAGACTGTTACCGCGCTCAACAACCGCCCCGGCCACCCACGTCGCAATTTCCTTGGCCCAGGTCACTTCGACGGTAATGTCTGCCGCATTCAGCTTATGATCACGGACCAGGTCCCAAAGCCATTCTTCGCGAACCCGCAGAATTTCCTTCTTCATCACCCGTCGCTGATGGGCGTCGAAGACTTCCCGCTGTTCACACATCGGATGCCAGCAGAATGCAACCAGGTGCAGGTGGGCACCGGTTGCTGCCTGAAGTGACAGCGCTTTATCCAATGCCGCCTGGCTGTGTTTGGGTTTGTCCAGTATGACCAGCACGGATTCCAGCTTGCGCATAGTATTCTCTCTTATTACCTGGTGGGGATTCTAAGCGGGTGCTGGCACAGTAACCAGATCTGCAGACACCGCGTGCAGAATTCGTTCTGAGGTATTGCCCATTATCGCCCCGCTCACCCCGGTTCGAGCATGGGTACCTATCACCACCATGGATGGTTCGGCAAGCTCCACCAGCTGAGTGAGTACCTGAGCAGGATGCCCCTCTTCGAGCAACAGCAATTGGTACTCAATCCCCGCTTGCGCAACCAGATCACCGACCCGCTCACGAATTTCAGCTTCGATGTCATTTTTAATGTCCGTGTAGCTGGCTACTGCACCGAGTTCGCCCACCCAGGGTTCAAATAACGGATAGGCGCACACCAGATCCAGATCCGCATCGAGCGTCCGGGCAAACTCGGCAGCACGTCTCAGCAACGCCAGATTGAGGCTGGTGTGCTCGTCGTCAAACACATCCAGCGCACACAATATCTTGCCGTCAGCAGCCCAGGCAGATTCTTTCACCAGCATTACCGCGATTGGCGAATGGCGCAGCAGATTCCAGTCGTCGGGCGTTCTGACTACAGTGCTCAAGCCGTGCTCAATACCGGCCGTTTTCACAATCAGATCCGCTTCCGCGCGCTCTGCAGCGTGCAGGATGCCTTCCCAGCTTCGAGCATTCCACAGCGTCGCACATTCAAGATCAGGGAATTTCACCCGCAGTGGTTCCACCAGCTCTTCGAGCTGGCTCTCGGCTGCGCTCAAGATAAAACTCTTCAATGATGTCGAGGCGTCTATGGCTTTGACGTTGAGATCAGCAACCCCCTCATGGATCACCTGAATAACGTGTATTTTCGGCTTATCGTTCGCCTTTCCATTCGCCTGGACGAGTTGGGCAGCCTTTTCAAACAGATATCTGGATTCTTTCGGGTCAGTTACGACCACCAGCAGATTACGCACACGATTCTCCTGATCGATGGATCAACCGGGAGATGGTACGTGGCCGCACAGGCGCAGTCGAATCCGTAGTTTCCACGGGAGCGCCCTGACTAAATCGGATTGTACTTACTGGCGAATGAGTCGATGAGGTGCAAAACTAGCAGGATGTACCGCAACCTGCAGCGTCTGAAGCAATGACTGAACAAAACACCGACAAGACCAAAGGCACGACCACCGCAAAGCTGGATCGGCTGCTGATCGCCAATGACAGCCTCACTGGTATGGATATCGCCCTCAACAAAGCTGCGATCATCGAACACTACACAGGTGCTGAACTGATGCTGGCGGAAGTCATTTACGACACCATCGCCGAAGAACCACCAGAAGTGCTGCCACCCCAGCAGCAGGCTGTTCTCATCGAGGGCCTGAAGGCCGCCGAGCGCAATGGTCTGGAGCAGTTGGTTGCCCCCTATCGGGACAGAGTCGCCAGCATCGATCACGAGGTGCTGTGGAACAAAAACGCCACCACCGGCATCATCGAGCATCTGGCCGATTTTGATCTTCTGATCAAGCCGGTATCCCAACACACTCAGCTTGTTGACCGTCTCAACGCGCCGTTGGATTGGTCGCTTATGCGTAGCGCAGAATGTCCGGTGCTGATTTCAAAGCAGGACTGGCGCGACACATCCGTGCTGGTGGCGGCCGTAGACGCGGCAGATACCGATCATCAGCCGTTAAACCAGCAGATCCTCATTGTCGCCAATGATCTGGCCAATGTTCTGGGCGCTAAGCTGCATGTAGTCTGCGCATATCCAAGCCTCGGTCAGAAACGCGGGGAACTGCAGGTGGCTATGGACTACGACGGCATCAAGGCTGATATGCGCGATTCCCGGGACCATCTGATTCACGGCTTGATCAGCGAACTGAATATCGAGGTCGCAGAAATCCATCTGCTCGAAGGCAAACCAGGCGCGGTCATCCCGGCAACGGCAAACGAGCTGGGTGCAGCCGTCACTGTACTGGGTACTGCTGCCCGCCGGGGGCTGTCGCAGCTGATTATCGGCAATACCGCGGAGCGCATCATCGAAGCATTGCATGGAGACGTCGTTACTGTCCGCGAGCTGGCAAGTTAGTCCCCACCGGAGTCGGTACGGTCACCGGACTTCTGAAGGATTTTCTGAACACTATCCATCAGATTTACGGGCAGCGGAAAAACGATTGTTGAACTCTTCTCACCCGCGATCTCCGTCAGAGTCTGCAGATATCGCAGCTGCATCGCTTCACCCTGGGTAGCCAGCAGCTTCGCCGCTTCGACAAGCTTGGTGGCGGCCTGCTCTTCACCTTCTGCGTGAATGATTTTCGCCCGCCGTTCCCGCTCTGCTTCCGCCTGTTTGGCAATCGCCCTGATCATGCTTTCGTCAATGTCGACATGTTTGATCTCAACGTTGGCAACCTTGATTCCCCACTGGTCGGTCTGGGCGTCGAGGATTGCCTGCACGTCGCGGTTCAAGCGATCTCGCTCTGCCAGCAGTTCATCCAGCTCATGCTGGCCAAGCACCGAGCGTAGCGTCGTCTGCGCCAGCTGTCCGGTGGCTTCCATGTAGTTTTCGACGTTGATGATCGCTTTCTGGGGATCAACAACTCGGAAGTACAGCACGGCGTTCACCTTGACCGAGACGTTGTCTTTGGTGATCAGATCCTGGGTCGGCACATCGAGCACCAGGGTGCGCAGGTCAACACGGACCATCTGCTGGACGATCGGAATGATGATGATCAGACCGGGACCCTTGACCCGATAAAATCGCCCGAGCATGAACACCACACCCCGCTCGTACTCTCGCAACACGCGAAACGTGCTGAACAGCAGAGCGCCTACGATAACCAGTAAAATCAGCGAAAAGACTTCCATAGCTCAGTTCCTCGTTCAGCGTTATTGAACTTCGTTCATCCCGGCGGGCTGACTTATAGACAGACGCGCCGACTTATCCAGCGGCGGACTGACTTCGAACCACTTCCAGGGTCAGGCCCTCCACCGCAACGACGTCAAGCAGCTCTCCCTTCACCACCGGCTGCGCACATCGAGCCTGCCAGATCTCACCAAAAGCCTGAACGCGTCCGATGCCATCGAAACTCTCCAGGGCTGTTGCCGGGCCACCGACCATCGACTCAACACCGGACACGACGCGCTGGTTACGCGCCCGCATGGCCACCCCGATTGTCAGGACGACAAGCCCTCCGGTGGCTACAGTAAACGCGGCAATCACACTCAGCGGCAACGAATAACCTGGCGACTGAGTATCGATCAGAATAACTGAGCCGAACACAAACGCGGCCAATCCAGCGACACCGAGGATCCCCATGGTCGGAGTGATGAGTTCCGCCACCATTAACCCGATGCCGACGACGATCAACAGCAGCCCGGCATAATTAACCGGCAGCATCTGCAACCCATACGCACCCAGCAGCAGACAGACGATGCCGATCACCGACGGAAACACCATACCCGGGCTGTAGAACTCTAAAATCAGGCCATATACCCCGAAAATCAGCAGTGCATAGGCAATAGTCGGATCGGTGATGATCTCCAGCAGGTCGTGTTTCCAATCAGATTCGACCCGTTGCACCCTGGCGTCGGCGGTACGCAGGGTCACACTGCCAGCCGCCAGCGACACTTCCCGCCCGTCGAGGTCCTGCAGCAATTGCTCAAGATCCCGACTGATCAGATCAATGACGCCCAACGCCAGCGCCTGGGATGCACGAAGATTTGCACCCTCCCGTACGGTCGCTTCAGCCCAGTCAATGTTGCGACCCCGCAACTCAGCCAGGCCCTGCAGATAAGCAACGGAATCATTAATAACCTTGCGCGCCATCGCATCACTGCCGGTCGAAGGCTCGGCGAAGGCTGGGCGGGCAGCGGGCGAATCAGAGCCTGACTCGCGCTCGGGCCCGGTTGCCGCTGGGTCACCGCCAGCTTCCGGCGCAGAGCCCGGCAATGGTGGACGTGGCCGACTCGGAAACTTGGGTTCCGGCGCCAGGGAAACAGGCGTGGACGAGCCGATGTTGGTCGCCGGTGACATCACCGCCACATGACTGGCATAAGCAATGTAGGTGCCAGCGCTGGCGGCTCTGGCACCGTGTGGTGCAACATAGGTAATCACAGGAACGGGCGCTGCCAGAATTTTCTGGATAAGCATTCGCATGGACTTGTCGAGACCACCCGGTGTGTCCATGCGGATGATGAGTGCTTCGGCGCCCGCATCGGCAGCTTCGTCAATCGAGCGTCCAATCAGATCTGCCATCGCCGGCCCCAGAGGCCCATCAAAATCCACCAGCCAGACCACCCGATCGCCGTTGTTTGCTGCGGGGCTGGTAGCAGCCGGTGCTTGAGCGCTCGCGCCCTGAGTCAGACCGATCAGTACACTGCCGAACAGCCAGAACAACACAATCACACGCACGCCGACAGGGCTTATTCTCTCAGCAACACTGCAGGTTGCAGCGGCTA
>Ga0316194_10003173_pt1 | contig 11479 bp, 12 predicted proteins | sample CroRivsedime1_MG_FD_204936 | JGI IMG/M metagenome (GOLD analysis project Ga0316194, IMG submission 204936) | Coastal sediment microbial communities from Maine, United States - Cross River sediment 1 | ecosystem: Environmental > Aquatic > Marine > Coastal > Sediment | place: USA: Maine... | reverse complement strand
GTACGCGCTGACGGTGCAATTTTTGTCAATCTCGGCATACAGAATGCCGACGACGACGACACCCGGGTATCCATTTACTCACTGGGTGATCAGGCCGGAAAAATCATCCGTGCCCGACCGGAAGTGCCCGTGTATGTGAAGGCTGATCAGACGCTCGAGTATGGAGAAGTTGTCCGGGTCATGACGGTACTGCAGCAGGCGGGTGCTCAGAGTGTTGGACTGATCACAGACCCACCCGACCTCAGCGCGAGTGCTGGATGATTGAGACTGCCCGGCAATACATGCTGCCGCTGCTGTTTGCCCTGCTGCTGCATGCGCTGGCGGTGACGGCGCTGCGGGTCGGCTGGCAGCCTGACAGCACCAAGGTCCGGGAGATCAAACCGCAGATTGTTATGTCCAAGCTGATCGTGATGGAGCCGAAACCAGCGCCGAAAGCTCGGCCCAAACCCGCTGCGCCGAAGCCTGCCGCCTCCAGACCCGCACCGGCTAAACCTAAACCTGCGCCCGAACCGAAGCCCAAGCCCGTCGAGGCGAAGCCGGATCCCCGCGCTGAGGAGGCCGCGCGCCTGGCAGCGCAGCAGGAACGGGATCGGGAAGCTGCCGAAAGAGACGCGAGCCTGGCTGCGCTGAGCAATCGCGCATTCGAAGACGCCCTGATCAGTGAAGATCAGGAGCTCGCCGCCAACGCCGGTGAGGCAGACAATGCCGCGGCCCAGACTTATCGGGCGGGCATCTATCAGCGCATCGTCGACAACTGGTCGCGGCCGCCGAGTGCCCGCAATGGCATGGAGGTGGAACTGCAGGTGGAGCTGGTGCCCACCGGCGATGTGGTGGCCGTAACCGTATTGAGAGGCAGCGGTAATCTTGCGTTTGATCAATCTGCTGAATCCGCTGTGCGCAAAGCCCGGCGTTTTGAAGTTCCGAAAGAATCGCGGCTGTTCGAGCAGCGGTTCCGTCGATTTATTCTGTTGTTCCGACCGGAGGATCTGTTGCGGTGAGTAGTAGCTGGCGTTTGATATTGCTGTGGACGTTAACCCTGTTGGCGGCTGGATATGCACGTGCTGAGCAGAGCCTCGATACGATCATCATCGATGCCGGTTATGACAAGCAGACCAAGATTGCCATTGTGCCGTTTCAGCAGGGCCCCGAACTGGCTCATCTGCAGCCGATATCGGACATTGTCAGCTTCGATCTGGCGCGCAGCGGGCAGTTTGCACCTGCGGACGATGAGAACATGCTGTCTTATCCGCGGACCAAAGAAGAAGTTTTCTTTCGCGACTGGCGGATTTTAGGTGTTGAGTATCTTGTCATAGGCAATACCAAGACTGACATGCTGGGTAACCTGAGTGTGGATTTCCGACTGTTTGATGTCTTCAATGAGCGCGAAATGGTTGCGGATGTGGTCTCCACCAGTCGCGACAAGTGGCGCGATGCCGCTCACCGGATATCGGATCAGATCTTTGAGGCAGTCACCGGTATTCCGGGCGCTTTCTCGACCCGGATTCTTTATGTGCTGGCGCTCAACGCCGGATCGCCGGATGCCAGCTTTCGCCTCGAAATGGCGGATGTGGACGGAGAGCGGGCGCGTACCCTGTTCAGCTCTAATGAACCGATCATGTCAGCGAGCTGGGGTCCCGACGCAAAGCGGGTGGCCTATGTCTCCTTCGAGACCGGTCGACCCGCGATCGTGCTTCAGGATGTCGCTACCGGCGCACGGGAACTGCTGACGCAGTTTTCCGGAATTAACGGCTCGCCAGCGTTTTCACCGGATGGCCAGCGTATGGCGATGGTGTTATCCCGAGACGGTAACCCGGAAATTTATGTCATGAATCTTGCTGATAGGTCGCTGCGCCGATTGACGCGTAATCAGGTGATTGACACCGAACCGAGCTGGAGCGAAGACGGCCGCAGCATCATCTACACCTCGGACCGCGGTGGTCGGCCGCAGATCTATCGCCAGGATCTCGGCAATAACATTGTTGAGAGACTCACTTTCCAGGGTGACTACAACGCTCGAGCAAGATTGTTGCCTGGCGGCAAACATCTGGTCTTTGTGCATCGGAACAACGGCATCTTTCACATAGCCTGGCAGGATCTGGAGCGGGATGATGTGCGGGTGCTGACGGCTACGTCGCTGGACGAGTCACCGTCACTGGCACCAAACGGGACCATGTTGATTTATGCGACTCAAGATCAGGGTAGAGGTATACTCGCCGTCGTTTCGATCGACGGCCGAGTCAAGTACCGACTGCCGTCCTCGGCGGGTGATGTCCGGGAGCCAGCATGGTCGCCGTTCATCGAAGCTCTTTAAACGAGTTTGTTTGAAGAGCCTCCGTTCAGGATTAGCGAACCCGATCATTCGCATATTGACACACTGACCCCAGAACATTCGAGATTTCCGAGAAGGAGAACACTATGGCTGCATCTGCGATGCAACTAGGCGGACAACAAGTTATCCAGCAGCGACTTCGCCAGTGGCTGCGTACCTGCCTGGCAATGGTGCTCACGGCAACCGTACTGACGGGCTGTCAGAGCAGCGCTCCTGAGCCGTCTGAACCTGCTCCGGAACCGGCTGCCACTGCAGACACAACACCGGCACCGCCAGCGCCGCCCGCAGAACCGTCAGCGTTTGATGAAAACCTTAATCCCTATGTTCCTGGTACCACCCGGCTACTGGCCCGCACCTTCTATTTCGCCTATGACCGTACTGTGATCAGTCCGGACGACCTGGCTGCACTGGAGATGCATGCGACCATTCTGCGCAACAATCGCACCCGCTCGGTATTCATTGAAGGTCATTGCGATGAACGTGGTACCCGCGAATACAACCTCGCCCTAGGTGAGCGTCGTGGGGACGAGGTCCGCAAGTTTCTGATCTCAGCCGGCGTGTCGCCCGCTCAGATTGAAACGGTCAGCTACGGTGAAGAACGGCCGGAAGATCCCGGCCACAATGAAGCGGCATGGGCGCGCAATCGACGCGCGATCATGATCTACCGATAACACGATGTCAGGTGATTGGCAGATGGGTTGCGATCTTCAACACAAACACAGTACCGCCAGGGACTTGATCAGACGTACAGGACTGATCGTGATCCCGGCACTGCTGGCCGTCAGCAGTGGCGCCGGCTTTGCACAGCAGGGCCAGAGTCTGCTGGAACCGCTGCCGGATTCGAACCAGACTTCCCTGCAGACGGCGCCTCAAACTGTGGCGCCTGCAGCACAGGAGCCCGCAGCGCAGGCGGCTGCTGAGCCTCAGCGTTTGAGCCAACTTTTCTATCAGCTGCAGGTGCTGCAGCAGGAAGTGCAGGAACTGAGGGGGCTGGTTGAAGAGCAGTCGTATCAGCTGAACCGGTTGGCCCGCGACCAGCAGGAACAGTACATCGACCTCGACGGCCGGATTGCCGGGATGACTAACGGTCGCGCCAGGCCATCCGGTGGCAGCGCTGCGATGCCTTCCGGCGCCAGCAATGGGGTGACAGGCGGCAGCACGGGTTCTGGCGCCAGCACTGGCACCGTAGTGGGAGCGCCTGTTACCAGCGGCAGTTCTGAATCGGAGCGGGAAGTCTATACTCGCGCGTTCGATCTGATGAAGGCCCGACAGTTTGATGAATCAGCCCGTGCTTTCGACCAGCTGATCGTCTCTTATCCGAATGGTCAGTACACGCCAAATGCGTTTTACTGGCTTGGTGAACTCTATCTTGCCCAGTCTGATTCAGAGCAGGCGCGTCAGTCTTTCGCCCAGGTTCTGAATCTCTATCCGGACCATCCCAAAGTGCCGGACTCGCTCTATAAAATGGGCGTTGTCCATCATCGGCTAGGCGATAACCCAGGCGCCATCGAATACTTCGAGCGCGTCGCCCGTGAGTATCCGAACAGCTCTGCGGCAGGTCTGGCAACCAGGTATATGGCTGAGCTGAAGTGAATGGGCCGGTCTCAGACCAGGTCCGACTCACCGAAATCTTTCTTTCTCTTCAGGGCGAATCCACTTCGGTGGGTCTGCCCACAGTGTTTGTCCGCCTGACCGGCTGTCCGCTGCGCTGTCAGTACTGTGACACTGAGTATGCGTTTCACGGCGGTAGCGTCACCTCGCTTGCTGATACCGTTGACCAGGTGAGGGCATTCGGTGTCCGGCATGTCACGGTGACCGGCGGGGAACCGCTTGCTCAGCCGGGCGCTCTGCCCTTGATGCGGCAATTGTGCGATCTGGGTCTGGAAGTCAGTCTGGAGACCAGTGGGGCAATGGACATCAGCGCGGTCGATGAGCGGGTCCGCCGAGTTATGGATATCAAAACACCGGGCTCGGGAGAAGTTCAGCGCAATCTGTGGCAGAACCTTCCGCACCTGCAGCCCGGCGACGAGCTGAAGTTTGTGATCTGTTCCCGCCAGGACTATGACTGGGCCCGGCTCAAGTGTGACGAACTGAAGCTGTGGGATCTGGGGGTGGAGATTCTGTTCTCGCCCAGTGCGAGCGAACTGCCCGCCTCCGATCTGGCGGACTGGGTGGTCGCTGACAGATTGCCGGTGCGCATGCAGGTGCAACTGCACAAGCTGTTGTGGGGCGATGAGCCCGGTCGCTGATGGCGGATAAGCCGGCAATCGTGCTGCTTTCCGGTGGCCTGGACTCTGCAACCGTACTGGCCATGGCGCGTACAGATGGGTTTGCGTGCCACGCGCTGTCTTTCGACTATGGCCAGCGCCATCGTGCTGAACTGGACGCAGCGCAGCTCATCGCCGGTCATCTGGGCGCAGTCGTCCACCGCACTGTACCTATCGATCTGAGTGCGTTTGGCGGTTCTGCGCTGACGGATATGTCCCTGGCGGTGCCTGTAGACGGTGTGGTGACTGATGAAATCCCGATCACCTACGTGCCAGCGCGAAATACCGTGTTTCTGTCGCTGGCGCTGGCCTGGGCGGAAGTTCTGAAAGCCCGGGATATTTTCATCGGCGTAAATGCCGTCGACTATTCCGGTTATCCGGATTGTCGACCGGAATTCATTAGCGCCTTTGAGCAGCTGGCCAATCTGGCCACCAAAGCCGGCGTTGAGGGCGAACGCTTTGTCATCCACACTCCGCTGGTGGACATGAGCAAAGGTCAGATCATTACCAGCGGTCAGCGGCTTGGTGTCGACTATGCGCTCACCGTCTCCTGTTATCAGGCGAATGAAGAAGGTGCCGCCTGCGGCGTCTGCGATAGCTGCAGATTACGAAAACAGGGTTTTACTGATGCCGGTGTTGTTGATCCCACCCGCTACAGCTGATCCAGACTTTGTATACCTGGCGCATTTTGCGCACCTAGCGCACCTAGCGCATCTTGCGCACCTTGACCCGAACCGGTCCAAACGATGATTGAAAAGCTTTTAAATACCTCGGTGAGCGCGTTTGTTGCGATGACCCTGTCGATTGCCGCCGTTGCGGCTGCAATCGACGTTCGGGCTCACGAGCAGCCTGTGGGCGAAGCGCGGTATCTGGGTAATGAAGGGATCATGGTTGCCCTGGCTGGACACAAGGTGCTGGTCGACGCGTTTTATGCGCAGAGCTTTTCCACCTACACGCTGGTGCCTGAGCACCTGGTGACTGACATGATCAGCGGACGTCCACCCTTTGACAATGTCGCAGCGGTGCTGGTGTCTCATGTCCACGGCGACCATTTCAGTCCAGCGCCGATGCTCGCTTATCTGCGCGCGCAGCCGCAGGTGCGCGTCTTCTGTCCGCAACAGGTATTCGACAAACTTCAGCAGGCTGGGGCCGGCCTGGACATTCTGGAGCGGGTCACGGCGATTGATCTGGCGCCGGGCGATGCCCCCGAACAGCTGCACAGTGGTGATCTTGAAATCGACGTTGTGGCGCTGCCTCACGCCGGCGGCGCGAGGATGGCTGATGTTCGCAACCTGAGTTTCCGGGTCACTCTGGGCAACAGGCACACGTTTGTGCACCTGGGTGATGCCGCCGTTGACCGGCCAGCGTTTGCCCGGCATCAATTGTTCTGGGCGGCTCGAAGGGTCGATACCGCGTTTCCACCTTACTGGTTCGTCGACGATGAAACGGGCCTGCGTCTGCTCCAGGACTATCTGGCACCCGGCCAGACGATTGGGATTCATGTCCCGGCAGCAGCGGCCGGTCAGGGCGATGCCTGGCGAGACCAGCTGGGCGCAGACCTGTTCACAGATCCTGGTGAGTTCCGTCGCCTGGAACACCGGCACTGAATGTCCGGTGAGGCAGTAGGCGTCTGCAGGGGATCGGTTGCGGCGGATGATTTAGCTGCGCAATCGCGGCTAGTATGGACGCTCACTCTGATATCTGGAGACATGCCATGATGAAGTATCACCTCGTCAGCTCAGTAACCTGACCCTGGGTACAGCGCGCCGTGATTGTTTTGCGTGCTAAAAACATTGCTTTCGACGTTACCTACATAGATCTGCGCAACAAGCCTGACTGGTTTCTCGCAATCTCGCCTCATGGCAAGGTTCCGGTACTGCAGGTGGGAGGGTCCGCTGAGGAAGGTGGTCAGGCGTTGTTCGAATCCAATGCCATTGCCGAATTCCTCGAAGATGCTGAGCAGCCCCATCTGCACCCGGAAGATCTGCTGCAGCGGGCGCGTAACCGGGCCTGGACCGACTTTGCGCCAACCTTTGCCGGTGGCTTGAGTGCGCTGTATTACGCGAGCTCAGAGGATGGAGGTGAAGAACGCTTCGCAGCGGCCAGGCAGCGGCTCGGCAAACTGGAAGCTGCGCTCACGGAGCGCGATAACCCGGGCCCCTATTTCAACGGACCTGAGCTGTCGCTGGTTGATGCTGCTTATGCACCGTTCCTGCAGCGATTTCGCCATGTCGACAGATGGCTGCAGAGCGGCCTGCTGCAGGAATTTGAGCAGGTATCGCGCTGGGCGGATGCACTTGGAGAGTCAGACGTCGTCAGCGGTTCCGTGCCGGAAAACTTCTTTGCTGAATTTAATGGCAACATGCAGCGGCGCGGTTTCCTGGTCGGCCAGTTGATGGCTGAAAACCCGGAAGTTTCGGCCGGCTGAGTCTGCAAGCCTCAGATTGCGCGATTACCGAGGGTCGCATCACAACTCTGTGAACCCGGTCCCGGTGCGCGTCGGCGGGTTGCGATAGCTTCTCCGGGTCTTCGAAGGACCCGGAGCCTTAACATGCGAATTGCCCTCATTGCGACACTGTCTGCGCTGCTGCTTAGCGGTTGCGGAGGGGGTGCGAGCGTCAGCGAACATCAGTGTATGGCCGGTGACTGGCAGACGCTGGGTTATCGTGATGGCGTCAACGGCCAGCGCAGCACCGCACTGCTAGCCCATCAGGATGCCTGTGGTGAACACGGGATAGTCCCTGACCGGCATGGCTACATGCTCGGCTGGAAAGAGGGTGTGCGGGAATTCTGCGAACCTCATAACGGCTTTGTCGTCGGTGAGCGCGGGCAGGCCTATTACAACGTCTGCCCGGAAGACCTTCGCGGCGACTTTCTCGCCGCGTTTCAGCAGGGTCGGACCCTGCATCAGGCGCGAGCAGCCGTTGCCAGTGTTGATCGAGCCATCCGGCAGACAACGCAACACCTGGAAGCTGTGAAAGAAGATATTGTTGCCACCACAGCGGCACAGTTCAGCGGCACGCTGCTGCCCGCGGAGCGTCTGGAGTTACTGGCTCGAACCAAGCAGCTCGCTGAAGAACAGGGGCGGCTAGAAGAGGAACTGGTTGACCTGGAAATTGAGTACGTGCAACGCGAACACGATCTGGATGCGCTGACCCAGTCTCTGGCAGCAGTTACCTACTGATCGCTCCAGAACATGCCATGTTCCACTTGGGCATGTTGCAGATGTTGATACTGATCCCATAACTGGCAGGTGAAGCTGTTCAGGTTTTTACCGCCTGGACCACCAGCGCCTGCAACGGCATGGAGTCACCCAGCTGGGTCTCGAGGGTCTGTTTCACAGTCTCGAATACCTCCTCCGGGTCACCTCCGCGCAGCGTGATTTCTTCAAAGACCGGATTGCCGAAAATCAGACCTCGTGCGAAAACAGAGGCGGAAGTGATTTTTGACGTAATCGCGACATGCTCGGTGGTCACTGAATCAAATCCTGCAGACAACAGGGAATCACTGATCGCCTCTGGGTCATGATAGCTAAATGGCACTTTATAAAACCCGGGTGGATCGCTGGGGAACAGCGCCTGTACTGCTTCGTGGGCAATTCGGGCAAACGGGTTTTCTGCCCAGGAAGTCCAGACGTTGAAAACATAACGGCCGCCAGTTTTCAGCACCCGGTGAACTTCCCGATACGACTGCAACTTATCGGGAAAGAACATGACGCCAAATTGACACGCCACCGCATCAAAACTTGAGTCCTCGTATTGAAGACTGGTGGCATCTGCGACGTCAAAGTTAACCTGGTCGTTCACGGCAAACTTCGATTTTGCGACTTCGAGCATCGGCGCGTTGAGGTCAGAAACAACCAGTCTGCAGTTTTCAGAATTTGCGTCGCCTAAAGCGCGGGAGAGAATACCCGTGCCTGCGGCCAACTCCAGAACGGAAGTGGGTTCAACTGCGGCGACCCGGTGTGCGAGATCTCTGGCGTAGTCGAAGAAGATGAACGGCCCTAAGCCAGCGTCATAGTTTTCGGGTATCGATCCAACGAAACGCGAAGCCTGTTCGTCCATGCGCACTCTCCTGTTGGTTCCTGTTGTTGGGGCACCCTAGCACTAGTTGCCTGCGCCCGGCAGCACTGGAAAAGTCGTGTACCGAACAATCAGAAAACCTCGGTTCGACCCCGGTTATCTCTGGATGCAAACTAGTCCTTTGCGTACGGAGGGTAGTCATGAGCGAATCATCAATTTCTCAGTCTGATCGGGATCCTGCAGAGTTGCTGGCGCGGGTGCGTGAGCTGGCACCGATGATTGCCGCGAGTGCAGAACTTGCTGAACAGCAGCGCCAGCCAGTCGACGCTGTGATCGAAGCGCTCAGCCAGGCGGGTGTTTTTCGTGCCTATGTTCCGAAACGCTACGGCGGTTATGAGATTGACACAGATACCTTCATCGACATCGGAGTCGCGATCAGTGAAGCCTGCACGTCCACTGGCGTCATGCATGCAGATTGGGTGCTGCTCAATGGTGTGGTTGAAGGCAATCCGTTCGAGCCGCGCCTGTTCATTACCCCACGGGATCAGATCCAGGTCGAAGACACCTGGTACTGCGCAGGTATGGAAGGTACCGGCAGCAATGACATGATTGCCGACGATGTGTTTATCCCGGCAGCGAGAAGTGAATCACTGCTTGCAATGTCCATGGGCCGCGGGTCGGGCGCCAGTTCCAGCTGTTATCGGCATCCGATGTTGCCTCTGCTGTCCATTGCCGCGGCAATTCCGGCCCTCGGGGCGGCTCGTCGAGCACTTGAACTGTTCACGCAGCGCCTTGGCGGGCGGCTGCTTCGGGACGTGAACGCGCTGTCATGCCATACCGTTTTCGATACGGAAATCAGTGCTGAAAATTATGTGCGGGTACTGCTTGGGATGGATCCGGCGTCGCCGGTCTGACGGTTGCGGCATTCGCTGGGCCCGCCGCAATATCAGACTGAGGCTGCAGAAGATCCTCGCTGGTGTCTTTTCGGGTCGGTCTGGCCCGGGTCCAGCCGATCCGGTCTTCTCTCTGATGTCACGAAATGGGTACGTCTCGGCAATCGCGTTTGTTAGACTGTTGACGCAGCGACCCGGAAGGTAATCGCTGCAATGACTCAATCTGCCGCCAGAAGGGCAGCCGTGGTTGTCTCTGTGGCGGTAATCGCCAGTCCATGGACGTTACCCTGGATTTCTTCGATGGCACACCGGATGCAGTCACGATAGTCAACTTATATAACAACCGAGACTTCTTCCGCTTAATCAGTGATACGGGCCTGCCATGATCGGATCACGGCGATAGCGGCGATAGCGGAAAGCATCTGTAATTTTGCAAACAGTTTTACCTGTAGATCCCAAAACTGAAGACCACCAGTCAATCCAGATTGGAAAATAACCTCTGAGTCAGAGTGATGGAGAGAAAAATGAAAATTGTATTGAGCACTGTTGCGATAGCGCTGTTGATGGCGTTGTTCGCGGCACCCGTGAAAGCGGATGAGATTGTGCCACCAGTTAGTGCGGATCGGCCTCTGATCTTGGGCGCTGGCGTGATTTATCGAGATAAAACCTATCGAGGGTACAGCGACAGCGACAAAGTACAGCCGATTCCCCTGATCCTCTGGGAAAATGATACGTTCTTCGTGCGTGGTGGTAGTGCAGGTTGGAAAGCCTGGACTAACGAAACCTGGGAAATTGCTGTTCTGGCAGAGTTCCGGGGTGATGGTTACGATTCTGACGATGCCGACATCCTCACCGGCATGGATGATCGAGACAAGACGGTCGACGGTGGCGCAAGTGTTGGCTGGCGTAATGGTGCCTGGGGAGTAAAAGCCACTTGGGTGCACGATCTGGCCGGCAAACATGAAGGGTACGAGGCGCGTGGTGAAGTTTCTTATACCTTCACGCCGGGTAACTGGGCCATCAAGCCATCTGCCGCTGTTGTCTACCAGAGCGACGATCTTGTCGACTACTACTATGGTGTACAAACCGACGAGGCGGTTGGGTTCATTCGTCCTGCGTACTCCGCAGATGAAGAAGTGATATATCGTCTGCAGACTGCTGCGACCTGGAATCCTGGTGGCTCCAAGTGGCATATCCTTGCTGGTGTTCGAGCTGATTTTCAGGGTGATGAATACGATGACAGTCCGATTACCAACGACGACGTTTTTCTGATGTATGTACTTGCAGCCGGCTATCGGTTCTGATTAAAACGCTTCGGTATGATTACCCGTTTGCTCTCGCATCCGGGTAATCGCACCCTGCCCGGGCAGCCTGAGTCTGCGTCCCAAGTAGATCGCGATAGCGACGCGGCGTGGTCCCGGCCCAACGGCTGAATGCTCTACTGAATTTTGTATAGTCTGAGTATCCGAGCTGGCCTGATACTGCCTGTAGCGGTAAGTCGGGTTGGGCTACCAGCGTGCATGCTGTTTCGAAGCGTGCCTGCTCGACGATACGAGTAAAGCTGACCCCCTGGTCACGAAGCCGCCGCTGGAAAGTTCTCACCGGCATATTGGCGATCTCTGCAAGGGTTTCCACCCGCAGGTTCCGGCTCGGAAACAGATGGATGATTGCCGCCCGTATTGAGTCGATGAAGGTCTCGGGGGGTTGTTCGATATTGAGTGGTCGACTGCCGGGTTCGTTTGGTTTGATAGATCGTCTCGCCAGATCCTTATGGGACAGGTGAACAGCGCTGTAGGGCTGATTAAAGTAGAGTTGCTCTGCCGCCAGAATTGGACTGTCTTCGACATCCTGGTTGTGCGATTGCGATAGCTTCACTTTTGTTGGGCGCCAGTCTTTGCCGAGAATCGTCTGAGCAATCTGGATGCAACCCAAGACATGATACAAGCGCAGTTGCGCGCAATCCGCGTG
>Ga0316194_10003172_pt1 | contig 11479 bp, 9 predicted proteins | sample CroRivsedime1_MG_FD_204936 | JGI IMG/M metagenome (GOLD analysis project Ga0316194, IMG submission 204936) | Coastal sediment microbial communities from Maine, United States - Cross River sediment 1 | ecosystem: Environmental > Aquatic > Marine > Coastal > Sediment | place: USA: Maine... | reverse complement strand
CGGCGTCACGCTGAAAAGGTGAAAGGCGCTCATTTTCTGGCCTGGAGGCAAGGCCTGGTTGGATGTCATCATCAGGTCATTGAGCAGAATCAGCGGACTTGAACCGACCATGGTCACGGTGCCGCCGAGGATGGCGCAGAACCCCATCGGCATCAGCAGACGCGACATGGGCAGACCACTTCGTGCCGAGATGCGACTGACAACGGGGAGGAACAATGCGGCAGCCCCGACATTCTGCATGAAGCTCGAGATGATGGCGACGGTGGTGGAAATCAGCGGAATGATACGTTTTTCTGTACTGCCACCGTGTTTCAGTATGGCACTGGCCACCACATTCATCACACCGGTTTTATCCAGCCCCTTGCCGATGATCATCACCGCGATGATCGACATCACCGCGTTACTGGCAAAGCCGTCAAACAGGTGTTGTGACGGTACAAACGGCTGCTCGATGCCAAACAGCGGGCCAATCAGGGAGACCAGGCCAAGTAACACCATGATGCATATCGCGGCGACATCAACCTCAACGATTTCGAAAACAAACAGGTAAATCGTCAGCAACAATATTGATGAAACCCAGGCGATTTCAATCGTCGGGACTGCACCTGTCAGTGAAAAGCCCACGCCCAGAAAGATGATGGCACCGATCAGGCGTTTGATCAGGGCGGCTTTTGATGGTGTGCTCACGTGTGACTCCGGAAAAATGGATCGCTGGCAGCGATACCGGAAAACCGCGGTACCGTAGCCGAACAGATTGAAAACATTACGGCCGTACTGCCTGCCGCGCTCGATCAAACGGGATAATCAGGATCGGGAGGACCGTGGATGGCCACGCAGGGATAGGCATCAGTGCCAATGGGCGACAGCCTTTCAGGAGTGCCTGCGGGTGAGGACAGCCATTGGTTGGCAAACACCCCGGACGGTAAACCGGTCACCAGCGACTCGTCTTCAGGGGAACCCGGCAGATACCCGGATTCCAGTCCGATTTCCTGCAATTGAGGTCCCGCCCGGAAAACCGGATTGGTCATACTGACAAATAACACAGCAAGCAGAAGTAGCGTGAGCCACGAAGATTGCGCGCTTCCTTGTCCTGATGCTTGCATTGAATTCAGAGACCGATTTTCAAAAGCCAGGGATTTTATAAAAGAATACAGGAATATAAATATTTACTAATTGTTTGTCAATGATTGGCGCGGGCAACTGCTTGTTCGCTACCGGCATGATAGCCATGGGCAAGGACAAACCCGTCAGGAAGCACCTGTTGCAATTCAATAGCCTACTGAAGTTCTCCGGAGCTCCACGCATTCAAATGGTGGCTGTATATGTAGCTGGCGCCCTGGTAATAGGCCAGATTGCGATGCATGTCCGGATTGTCAATTCCGACCACTTCGATGACCGGGTTGCCGGATTCGGGGTTTATCAGCCGGGTCAGTTTCCGCTGCGGACTGCTTACTGACAGCTGCCCTTCGGTGTACAACCCCAGATACTCGTAGTTTGCAATCAGTGCACGTTCCTCGTCGGGGCGCATACCGAGAATGTTCTTGCCCAGAAAAAAGGACTCATACTCCATGTTCAGCATGGCCAGCAATGTAGGGCCAAGATCAATCTGGCTGGCAATCTTTGCGATTTTTCCGGGCTGGACATGGCCGGGACTAAAGACCAGCAGCGGGATATGATAGCGTTTCAATGGCAATGCCGTACTGCCAGCACCACCGGCAGTATGATCGGCAACAAAGACAAAAATGGTGTCCTCGAACCAGGGCTTCCTCTTTGCCCGTGCCAGGAAGTTACCAATGGCCCAGTCCGTGTACTTCACCGCGCCGGCCCGGTTGCTGCCGGAAGGTATATCAATCCGGCTTCCCGGGTAGCTGTAGGGGCGGTGATTCGAAGTGGTCATAACATGGAAAAAGAAGGGTGTCCCCTGCTGATAGGACTGGTCAGCCGCCTTGATCGCCTGTTTGTAGAGATCCTCGTCGGCCATGCCCCAGGCATTTACAAAGCCAACTTCATCCGATGGTACGCTGGTCTGGTCGATAACGTCATAGCCGTTCCCGCAAAAGAAGGTATTCATATTGTCGAAGTAGCCTCGACCACCATAGATAAATACGGTCTGATAGCCCTTGGACCGAAACACGTTGCCAAGTGACCACATGTCTGTCTCATGCCCCAGCCGTTTTACGATTGACCGTCCCGGAGTGGGCGGGACAGACAGGGTGACAGCCTCAAGTCCGCGCGTGGTACGATTACCTGTGGCATAGAAACGCGTAAACAGGAGAGACTGTTCAGCCAGCTTGTCAAGATTGGGCGTCAGTCCATCCTGGTTACCAAATACGCCCATATATTTCGCACTCAGGCTTTCTATCATGACCAGCATGACATTCAGTCTTTGTTCTTCTACAGCTGCCGGGACAATTGTGCGCCTTATATTGAATAATCCATTGTCGCTGATACGGTCACCGGGCTCCATGACTTCCGCTAGCAAGGCGGCAGAGGCGTCCTGATTATCAAGCGTTGCGTAGAACTGGTAGTAGTCCAGTTCGTTTTGACGAAAGGCCGAGAAGAACTGGTGTGGGCCATTAGCGGACAGCTCGTTTTGATAGGTATTTTCCGACTGTTGCATCAATGCCGGTCCAACAGTAACACTGGCAAACACTGGCGACAGCAACAGTGCCGCGGTAACCGACATACGTGAACGGAATGTCTCATGTTGTTGCAGGCTGCGGTCCAGACCGGATGCGAGTTTCACGTAAACCAGCGATGTCAGTATAAACAGGACTGAAAAAATGGGTGCCAGCGGATAGGACTCAACAATATTGTCGGTGACCTCACGCCGGTACACCAGGTAATCGACCGAAATAAAATTAAAGCGCGCCTGGAATTCATCCCAGAAAACATACTCTGCCACGGCGATAAACAGCAGCCCGAAAATAGTCGCAAAACAAACCATATGCACAATCACCCGGTTTACCCGGGATGACCACATGCGGTTGGGTACCAGCAGCAGATACAGACTTACCGGAACAAGCGCATAGGTATAAAATGCGACATCATAGATTCCGCCTGTCCCATAGATGCGCAGTAGCGCGGGGATGGAAAGGTCGGCATAATCCAGTGAACAGACCAGCAGAATGGTGCGGGTAATTGCAAATATGCTCATGGCAACGACAAACATCACCCATACGGGATAAAAGCGTGACTGTGTCAGGTGAGGTAATCTCATTTGGTGTTTCCCGCTCGCTTTACTGCCAGCGGCAGGATTGTAACAATGATTTCTTAAGTCAGGCTTACGGAGGCGCAACACATCCTTACGTGCAATGCATAACGGCGGCATGCTGACGTTTCAACTGCGGTTTCAGGGAATCGAATCAATGGCAGGCTCATACGACAAATGATCAACTATAGTGATCACTTCCTTAAGGCCCGCTTAAGATTGTATGCGTAGCGTGCCTCTTGCATACACACAACGCCTGTCGCCGCAAGGACGGCTCCCGCCATCTAATATCACATGATGAATCCGCCCTCAAAATCGAGGAGACGCCTGCTCATCAGCCTTGGCTTGCTGGGGCTTGCCGGCGTTCTCTTTCAGCCCGCACACAAGTTGCTGGAAGTCCGCAGAGGGACAAGGATATGGACGGAAAAATGGCAGCGGGCACGCAAAGTTCCAAACAAGCCCGGCAAGCTACCCGCCATAGAAAATCCCGGCCATGTACCCGCGCTTATTGAGACTGACCTGACCCTGACAAAGGCCGGCTCTCCCTGGATTGTCGACGACAATGTGATGATTCCTGCGGGCGTCACGCTCACCATCGAAGCAGGCAGCGAAATCTTCATCGGCAGCAGGCATTACCTTACCGTTGAGGGACGCATACTGGCGAGGGGAACAGCCGAAAACCCGGTCCGCATCCGCGCTTATTCCAGTGCAAAAGCCGATAAATGGGCAGGGCTATTGATTATAAATACCCGCATCCCCTCTATCTTCCAGCAGGTCACCTTCGAAAACAGCTATTACGGGGCCCGCCTCGTGCATGCGGCAGCGACATGGACTGCATGTTCATTTACAAACGTGCGGGAGGTGTGTTCCGCTTTCAAGGCGAAAACAGCATTTAAAAACTGCCGGATTGACTATAGTTACCCCGAGCACGCCAATGTCAATGTGTTCAAATTCCAGAAGGGCACTGCGCACATCGAAGGGTGTACCATTTATTGCCCGGAGTCAGATTACAAGATTGACGGCATCGATGGAGACTACCTGGAGAAAGGCGTCTTCCGCGGCAATCGGCTGTTTGGCGGGATCTCCCCGAATACCGATGCGATTGATATCGGGGATGGCAGCCGCAATATCCTGATTGAAAACAACATCATTACCGATTTTGTCGACAAGGGCATCTCTGTCGGCGGGGGAGCCGCAGCCTTGATCGACAATAACATTATTGCCAGGTGCGCAATCGGTGTCGGTGTTACGGATAGCGCACATGCCAAAGTAACGCGTAGCACCTTCTACGGGAATGATTTCGCTATCAAGTGTTACGAGAAAATCCCCGGACAGGGTGGCGGGCATGTCGAGATAGACCAGTGCGTTATTGCAAACAGCCAGGAGGCGCCTTTCCAGATCGATAAGGCATCATCGATCCGTTTTACGAACACCCTCTGCGATCAGCAACTGCTGCCGGGTGAAAAAAACATGCAGGGCACACCGGAATTTGAGGATATTGGCAGGGACCGTTTCAATTGTACTAGAATCCTCGGGCTGAACGATGCCTTGGCAAGTTGCCACCTGCCAGGTGCCCCGGTTGGCGCCAACATCGACCCTTATCCGCATGAACTGCCGAAGAGCGCGCATGAGTAATAGAATCTGGACACAACTAAAGCAGGGAACCGCTCCAAAAGGCCTGCGCTGGCTCAACACCCATCACGTCATCATCAATCCCGACTACCGCGAACTGCTCAAGGCAGCGGATCTCGACAGTATCCAGGGGGTAATCCATAGCAAGCTGGGCGACGTGATCAGCACAGATCGCAAGCAGGAAAAAAACGTGGTCAAACGTATTGAGATCACCTTCGAAGGCAAACCCCGGGTCTTCTACCTGAAGCTGTACTGGAACTATCAATTTGAAAAGATCCGGGGCCGGGCCTTCCGGGGTTCTCTCGTGGGCCGGTCCATGGTACGCGCTGAATACGAAAATCTGGAAAGGCTTGCCCGCTGGGGCTTTCGTGTCCCCCAACTGGTTGCCTGGGGGGATCACCGCTTCGCCGGGGGTGTCATCCACGCCTTCATCATCACTGAAGAAATCCCCCGGGCAATGGGTGTGGACTACCTCGCTCATGAATGGCTCGCTCGACAGCCCAGGGAGGTTCGCGAGCAAATGAAGACCGAGCTGATCGATGAAGTCGCCAGGGCTGTCAGCCGGATGCATGACCATGGCTTTGAACACCATGACCTGTTCCTCCGTAACATGATGGTCTCGGGGCAGGACATGTCAAAACTCTACATAATGGATGCACCCCGCGCCTATACCTGGCCACCATTCATCATGCGCAAACGCCGGGCGGTTGACCTGGCCACACTGGAAGCCGCCGCAGCAGAGGTCTTTACCCGCAGCCAGCGCATGCGCTTCATGCACAATTATCTGGGGCACGCCCGGTTAACTGATCAGGACAAGCAATTCATCCGGCAGGTTCTGGAACGCGCCAGGCCCATGCGAGCGCGCCAGATCAAGCGTCTGGAACGCAGTATTGCGGTAGACGAGAACGGGAAACCGGACATCATGCCAGACTAGTACGCTATGGATTGTTCTTTATGCCCTCCCGTTTCCAGCGCATTAATACATAGCCAACTGAAATAAAAGGTATTTTTTTAACAAATCACCTCATCAGGCTATCCCCATCGTTATGCCGGTTGAAAATGTGACCAACTTTGGGAATGATGGCGTCCCCAATCAGGTCATTATTGTATTTCAGAGGCAGTTATGGGCAGTACGACAAACGGCGAAGCAGTAGAAGAGACCTTAACCACGGCAGAAAAAGACAGCGGCAAAAAGCAGCCCGTCAGGAAAGCTGTTGCAAAAAAGGCCCGATCCCGCACTACCCCGGTAAAAAAGAAGACAGCTGTCAGAAAAAAGGCCGCCACTTCAGGGAAGGCGAGCAGCAAGAAAACCGCTAGCAAAGCAGTAACGGCCAGTAAAAAAGCCCCCCGGAAGAAGGCCACAACCAGGGCCGGGGAAAAGTCTGCACAGAAGCCAAACAGGCATACTGATGTAACGCCCGCCGCCGGAACGACAACCAGTGCCACCGGCACAACTACTGCAAATGCCAGACAGGGGGACTCCAAATCCCTGTCATGGATGGCTGCACAGGCGGCCAATGCGCTGCAAGCAGTCAGGGCCAATCAAAATGCGCGCGCACAGGATTTATTGGCCAAGGGTGAAATCACTGCCGCCAACCCAGCCAGCAAGGTAGCCATGCCACTGCTTGAACCAGGCGCGCCTGAAACAAGGAAGGCTGCAGAGACCGACACGGTAGCAGTTTTGGACACGGGTGAAACAAGGGAAGACACGAAGGCCGTCAAAGCGCCAATACCGGCCACAGCTGAGGCAAAGAAACCCGCTGAACCGGGTCAATCTGAAACCGGGCAAGATGAGGAGACCGTCAAAGCACCAATACCCGCCGAGCTTAATGCAAAGAAAGACACAACGGCAGACACAGTGTCAAAGCCTGCCAGTGCCACGCTAGAACAGGACAAGGAAACACCGGCAGCGGTACCGGCCGGACAATCAACACCGAAAGAAACTTCGTCACTACAGGCAACTCCGAAGATCACTGCTCCAATCACACCGGAAACCGCGAAGACAACAAGCCAGCAGGTCGCCGCTTTACGCTCGGAAACCATGGAAAACCTTGAGGAAAAACAGGTGGACATCCCGGAACCCCATGTGATTTCAGCCACGTCAACAACACACGGGAGCGGACGCTCAAAATACCTGATGCTGTTTACCGCAGTGATCGTACTGGCTGGGGCACTGGGCGCTCGCGTCTGGTTCAGTGACAATGACGACGCTGATATCGCAACGGCCAAGGACAGTGTAAAAACCGAACAGGTCTCGCCAGTGGCTGGCACACCACCTGAAGAGCCCATTGCCACAATCGCCAGTGAAGCGCCCGCCAGTACCGCGACCGAGGCCACGCAAACAAATAGCTGGTCACCCGCCGCATGGCCGGAATCGGCCGGTACCCCGGACATCCCGCCGACAGTTGCAGTTGAGGCAACGCCACCACCCCCCTCCCTGGAAACACCGTCTAACGAGGCTGTGGTCACAGAGGACCCGCAGGTACAGGAGGCTGTAGTCACAGAGGACCCGCAGGTACAGGCAACTAAACAAACCGCAGCTACGGCACCGCCGGTCGTCAGCCCGGCCGCACCGCGGCCCGGTTATTATGCGCCTGGCTACGGCTATTACCCGCAGCAGCCTGCACAACAGCAGCCGTACTACCGGCCTGCATACTCACGGCCATCCTATTCACAATAGGCAAGCAGGCAATGCGCCGGATGGGTTCACGCAGTCCTGTACCTGTCCGGCAGCTTCAATAAGTAGCAAGTGCGTACTCAGCCGGTTTTTTCAGGACCACTTTCGCGACCACGCCAAGATGGTCAGACAACACGTCAGCTACAACACGATAGCTGCTGAACTCCAGATTTTTTGATAACAGGATCCAGTCCAGACGTTTACCACTAAATGGAAATGTTTCCAGACCCTGTGCCTCGGGGTTGTGAGGATTCAAATCCAGTTCATCCGTAATCAAACGGACTGTTGAATTCTCAGGATGCCAGTCAGTATTGAGATCACCCATAACAATCATCGGACGCCCCCTGTCGCGCATAACGGCTATCAGCTCGCGGGCCTGCTGACGCCGGGTGTACTCACTGGAAAAATCCAGATGAACAGAAACAATATCCACCTGCACATCCGGCTGTCCCGGCCAGTCAATTGTAGAAACCACAAAACCTTTCCGTATCATGGCCAGTGACGGATCAAAGGTGATCGCCTGCGGCTGCTGCAACTCCAATCCGGACAGCAGCGCCGTACCATAGACCAGACCGATACCCGCTACCTGCTGCCCGTTCACAGCCCATGAATACGGGCTCCGTTCCGCCAGGTAGGCAACATGGTTAAAGTTGCCACTCCAGAAGGAAGGACCGTCCGCTTCCTGCAAGGCAATCACATCGGGTTGTTCGCGGTTTAACATCGCGGCGATAGCTTCAAGATTGCCCAGTGTGGTATCTGTCGTTTGCAACAGCTGGTGGAAACTGTCTCCGCGACCGTGGGCCATATTCAACGTCATGACCGTCAGCCCCGGGACTGCTTTACTGACGTGTTGTACCTGTCCCTTATCGGTAACCCCGAATGACTGGACGTCCGGGACGGTCAGCAGTTCGGTAGTGGAACAGGCCTGCAGACAGGCCACAGACAGCAGCGTGCCGATACGCAGTACCTGTAACCATCCGTCACATGCAATCTGTTTAGCAGTGCGCATGATGTCAGGGACTGGCGTATTCATTGCGGAGACGATAGATCTGCAGCTCGGTGTACAGCCATTCACTTGCCGACTGCTGCTCGCCCTGCGTAGTGATAACAAGGTATGGCCTGCCCGTCATCAGGCTCCCGGTTGCGCAGAGTTCGATAAATTTCTCCGGCGTATCAATGTCATCTTTAAAATGCTGGTATTTCCTGTTGATGTGTTCCGCGGCTTCAGCACCCGTGTAGCGGGTGGTATTGCGTTGAAAGGTCACATCTGATTCCTTTACGTAGTTTATCAGGTGCTGAACCGTCGCCTCAACATCCTCTGTCTGTTGGCCGGCCATACTCCGGGGCGCGATCACAATCACTAAAATCGAGGCCAACAGGAGCAACTGCCAGCGAAATGCCTGTGCAGGGCGGAATCGCCCCTCGACCGGCACGGCTGACAGCGGGGTTCGGCCTGCTTTAGTTCGACCTGGTTGCATTGTTGAAACTCCACATCATAAACCGAACGAAGTATCTGTGAATACAGCAGCTTGAAACATGACTCTACGCGCCAACCTGTTATCCGCCGGCACCCCTGGAAAACGGGCTGCGCACCCTTCTGCAGCAGCTGCTGGAGCAAAACCTGTGTCGATATCGATAAGTTAACGCAGGATTCTGACATGTCCTGCCACTGTTTATCGGTTCCATTGAAAGTCCTGCAGCGACTGACCCTGACCCTCACAATCGAGGCACTCCACCTTCACCCGAATAGCCCGGTCATCATCTCCCTGCGAATTCACCGACCGGCCCAACCCACCCTGCCGGTTATTGACGGTGGTATGAACCCCGCCGAGTTCCACCCATTCCCCCAGTCTGCCACGGACAACCGTTCCCGCAGTTTGTGTGTTGACCACCCCATAGCGCCGACCGGGCTTGTCGTCGTGCTGCACGATCTCCAGCGTCACCTCATCACCCTGCAGGCGTGGCACCACATAAAACCCGCTGGTGACATCCTGAAGCCGGGAAGTACGCCGATCATATGGGACACCACGATCATAAGAGTGTTCAATTGTCTGTAGTGGTATACGAGACCCGCTGTTGATATATGCCGGCCGTCCCTCGAGGGCCTGTACCCGGGAGCTGGAGGTCTGCACACGCTGCTCATTGCTGTCGTGAATAACTACATGAGCGCGCGAACTGCCGACCGGATAACCGGGTGAATGAATACTGATACGGCTGTCACCGGCCTTGATATCCGCACGGGCACGATAACCGGAAGAGTTGCGCACGACATCATCCTGATTACCTACCGTAATCAACAAACGCCTTGGCGGCCGATCAAGATTCACCAGTAACTGCCTGATTTCCCTTACTCTTGCCGGTGCTGCCTTGATAACCAGGTTATTACCCATACCGGTGACAGTCCCCTCCGCGCCCACAAAAGGCCGGACAACAGGGAGAATTTCATCCAGAGGGCGTGACTTGAGTACAATGACCTCAATGGGATAATCGGCAATCCCCTGTGCACTATTCGCCAGGCAAACCAGGCCAATGCACAGGTTCGTCAGTGCTCGCATGTACATTCGTGATATCTCCCGACCAAAACCGACCTCATCATGGCAGAACAAATGCGGCAAGAACACCCTTGGGGAAACCCGGATGCTAGAATCGCCACACCTGTCCAGACTACCACTACAACCCGGGAGAATAACGTCATGACCAGCATCGGTACTCCATTATCAGCTACTGCCACACGCGTCCTGCTGTGCGGTGGCGGCGAACTCGGCAAGGAAGTTGTCATCGAACTGCAGCGGCTGGGTGTTGAAGTGATCGTGGTAGATCGTTATGACAACGCCCCGGCCATGCAGGTCGCACACCGCAGCCATACCCTGTCCATGCTGGATGGTGCCGCGCTGCGCCAGGTCATTGAAAAAGAACAACCGGATTTTATTGTCCCGGAAATAGAGGCCATTGCGACAGATACACTGCTTGAGCTGGAAGGCGAGGGTTATACTGTCATCCCGACGGCCCGCGCCGCACAATTAACCATGAATCGTGAAGGCATCCGTCGCCTCGCGGCCGAAGCACTCGGCATCAGTACGTCACCGTTTCGGTTTGCCTCGAATCATGATGAGTTCACCACGGCAGTCAATGCCATCGGTCTGCCCTGCATAGTCAAACCCATCATGAGTTCATCCGGCAAGGGGCAAAGCACCGTAAGGAATAGCGCCGAAATCGATTCCGCCTGGGAATATGCCCAGGAAGGCGGCCGCAGCGGTGCCGGCAAGGTCATCGTGGAAGGCTTTGTCGACTTTGATTATGAAATCACCCAGCTCACCGTCCGCCATGCCGGTGGCACCAGCTTCTGTGAACCCATTGGCCATGTCCAGATAGACGGCGACTACCGCCAGTCCTGGCAGCCACAGCCCATGAGCGAGCTGGCCCTTGCCAGGGCCCGCGATATTGCCGGAAAGATTACCGCCGCACTCGGCGGGCGCGGTATCTTTGGGGTGGAGCTGTTCATCAAGGGTGACGAAGTTATCTTCAGCGAGGTCTCGCCACGCCCGCATGATACCGGCATGGTCACCATGATCTCCCAGGACCTGTCACAGTTTGCCTTGCATGCCCGCGCCATCCTGGGACTGCCTATCCCCAATATTCATCAGCAGGGACCGTCTGCATCCAGCGTCATCCTCGTCGAGGGGACATCCACACAAGCCAGCTTCGGCAATCTCGAGACAGCATTAAGTGAGCCGGATACACAGTTGCGCCTGTTTGGAAAACCCGAAGTCAGCGGCCACCGCCGTATGGGGGTTTGTCTGGCCAGGGCTAGCTCCATTGAAGCGGCATTGCAGAAGGCCAGGCAGGCATCAGCAGCGGTTACGACCGAACTGTAAGGCACTTTCCCGCACCACCATCTTCACGAGCACTGCTACCATAATGAATGAAACGAACCTGACCTCACGTATAGAATTACTGGA
>Ga0316194_10003167_pt1 | contig 11486 bp, 8 predicted proteins | sample CroRivsedime1_MG_FD_204936 | JGI IMG/M metagenome (GOLD analysis project Ga0316194, IMG submission 204936) | Coastal sediment microbial communities from Maine, United States - Cross River sediment 1 | ecosystem: Environmental > Aquatic > Marine > Coastal > Sediment | place: USA: Maine... | reverse complement strand
GGTGCACTCAGGCGCGGTGTTTGGTTTTGGCTTCGGCGTGGTGCAGGCCCTGTTCTGGTTCTTCCTGCCCCAATGGTGGGTACTGCCGTTTTTTGGCTTACTGGTAGGCACACTGACCAACTGGATCGCCATACAGCTGATCTTTACCCCGTTGGAGCCGAAAAAAATCGGGCCCTTCGTGTTCCAGGGCTTATTTCTCAAACGACAGCAGGCAATTTCTGCAGAGTTCAGCCGCGTGTTCACCGAAGAGGTACTCACCGCCAGGGAGGTGGTACACACCCTGATTCACGGCGAGCGCAGTGAGCGCACCATGGCCATGCTGCGCTCACATATCTCGGGCATCATGGAAAACAAACTGGTGGTACAACTGGTCACCCAGGGCGCGCTTGGGCCCGAGGGTTACGCCGACCTGAAAGACGCGGCCCTGGACAAGGCGATTCAATACACAGAAGAGCTTGCCGAAGACAACCGCTTCAACAAGAGCCAGGCGCAGGCCGTGCAGGCGATGCTGCACGAGCGCATTTCGCAACAGCCCCCCGCAGAATTCCAGGAACTGGTGCGCCCTATTTTCCATGAGGACGAGTGGATTCTGGTGGCCATAGGCGGCGCGCTGGGCGCCCTGGTGGGCTGGGCGCAACTGGTACTGCTGTTCGGCGAACGGCTCGCCAGTGGGATTCCCTTGACCTGAACCAGGGTGTTCACGCTACCTTCAACCCCCTGGCATTCACCTGCGCAGCAATAACCCTGGAGGCCATCATGGATGCAATGCAAAGACTCAGGTCGCGCTACCCGCAACAACGTGTGTTGGTCACCGGTGCCTGTTGGCCCGCCTGATACCGGAAACCTTCCGCAAACTGATTCTCTATATGTACCGGCAGCGTCGGTGGTTATTTAACGATCGGGAGTAACGGCATCTCCCAGATATACCAGCCGGGTATGACTGTAGGCCGAGTACCAGCCAAACCAGAAGGCCCGGTGGGCGGGCAGTCGATGCAAAACCTGGCCATCACCCCGGCGCAGCTGCGCTTCCGTGAGTTGCCAGGCGTTACCGTCCTCATCCAGCAACGTCGCGGCGCCGTCCCAGGTGACAAAGCGCAGATCCCGCGCTTCATAGACGCGATTGGCCCCGGAAGTATCGGTCACCACCACAAAGCGCAATTCCCCCACCTGGTCGTGGTATACCGTATGCTGTGCCAGGTAGTCTGCCGCGATGGCCAGCGGCTGGTCCGGATACTGGGGAAAGACCAGCCCCAACACTTCGGCTTTGTTGCGCAGACGCGTATCCAGCCCGGGCACCTGGAACATCAAGGCATCGGTAGCGTAGTAATCCCGGTACGCGACGCCTTCGCGATAGTCCCTGACGGCTCCGGTGGCCAGAGACAGAACCCGGGTTTCAGGATGGCGCCGCCGCCACTCGCCCCAGGTGGTAGTGACCACGCTGAGGCGGGGTAACACGATATCGCTACCTACCAGCGGACCCACTACCGGTTTACCCCAAAGGGTATTCCACAGTGACTGGGTAGCGCGGTCGTACATCAGTTTATTCGAGCGGTACAGGAAACCGCTGGTACCCAACTCGTGGTCCTGGCCGGCAACACGCGTCTGGTAAAGGATCATAGTGCCGCACAAGGTACAGTAAACGCCCACGACAGGTACACCGCCCACGTCGTCCACGAACATTTCATGCCAGCCCAGAATACGCCGCGGGTAAGCGCGCACATCTCCGTTGATTTCCAGACCAAAAACAATATCGCTGTCTGCGAGATAGTCGGCCTGCGCTGCGCTGATCATGTCGGGTTGGCGCAGCGGTGGTATACCGTCCTGCTTGACGCCACCCCAGACCACCTCGTCAAGGCGGATACTGGTAGCACGCTGCGACCCGAAATAGTTTTCGAAACGTTCGTCGAGGAGCCCGTACAAGGCGCTTTTAAATTCCGGGTATGCCGGATCAAATACAGGCTCGCGATTCCACAGCCACTGCTGCCACTGTTCAATATTGAAACCAAAAGAGTGCCCGGATTTCTTCTCCAGCAGGGCGACCAGTGATGGGGCAAAAGCGGCGTCGCGGTTGAAGGTGAGAACCTCCAGTAACATCGGCGTGAAACCCGGCTGCCACTGCGTGTCGACAAATTCCAGCGCCTGCTGCTTACCTTCGGGCGATCCCAGCAGCAGTAGCAGGAACTCACCGATCACCTCCGCACTGTCCTCCTCGCGCGGGGCGCCCAGCGCCTGGGACAATGGCAGTACAAAGCTGCACAACAGCAACAGCGTAAGAAAATTGCGACGCATTCGGTTTAGACCTCTTGCACGGGCGGCCCATGTGACAACCCCTATCCACATTTGGAGCGGCACATTGCCGGCAAGTTCCAAAAACAAAGTGATATCCCCACGGCTGCGTGCCAGCGGCAAATAAATCTGGACAAAAGCGGCTACAGGACTGGTCATGCGCTTTGCACTTCGGGTAAGCTTCCCTTAACAACAGCGCGCCGGCAACGGAAACATCAGCCGCCCCGCTCCGTCCTCCAGCTCCCGTCCCCGGCGAGCTCAAAGTCTCTCGCTCACCCGAAAAATCGTTATAACTCATTGAAATAAAAGGACTTTTTTGAGTCCAAAATGAACTAGGGAATTTTCATCTGAGCGTTGGCGTTGGAAAAAAATCCTGTATTCTTTTTTCTAACGACAGGGGATAACCGCGACTGAATAGTCACGAAGGAGTGCAGCGATGACCATTTTCAGCCATTACCAGAATCGATACGAAGCGACACTGGAAGAGGAATACAGTCTCCAGGAGTACCTGGACCTGTGTAAGGAAGACCCCGGTGTTTACGCCTCTGCGGCGGAACGTATGCTGCACGCCATAGGCGAACCGGAGTTGGTTGATACCTCTCGCGATCCGCGCCTGAGCCGCATTTTCTCCAACAAAATCATCAAGCGCTACGAGGCCTTCCGGGAATTCTACGGTATGGAAGAGTGCATCCAGCAAATCGTCAGTTTCTTCCGCCATGCTGCCCAGGGGCTGGAAGAACGCAAGCAGATACTCTATCTGCTGGGTCCCGTGGGCGGCGGCAAATCGTCCCTGGCGGAGCGGCTCAAGCAATTAATGGAGAAGCAACCCATCTACGTGATCAAGGACTCGCCGGTATTCGAGTCCCCCCTGGGTCTGTTCAATATGGAAGAGGACGGGCTGATCCTCGAGCAGGAATACGGCATCTCGCCGCGCTACCTCAAGGCCATCATGTCGCCCTGGGCGGTCAAGCGGCTGCACGAATACAACGGTGATATCAGTCAGTTCCGCGTCGTCAAACTTTATCCATCGATACTGGACCAGCTGGGTATTTCCAAAACCGAGCCGGGTGACGAAAACAACCAGGATATCTCATCCCTGGTGGGAAAAATCGATATCCGCAAGCTGGAAAGCTTCGCCCAGAGCGACCCGGACGCCTACAGCTTTTCCGGCGGACTGTGTCGCGCCAACCAGGGCCTGATGGAATTCGTGGAAATGTTCAAGGCCCCGATCAAGGTTCTGCACCCGCTGCTGACAGCTACCCAGGAAGGTAACTACAACGGCACTGAAAGTATTGGCGGTATTCCCTTCGAAGGCGTGGTACTGGCCCACTCCAACGAGTCCGAATGGCAGACGTTCAAAACCAACAAAAACAACGAGGCCTTCATCGACCGGGTCTATATCGTCAAGGTCCCCTACTGCTTGCGGGTCACCGAGGAAATCGAAATTTATCGCAAGCTGCTGCAAAACAGCTCACTGTGCCGCGCGCCCTGCGCCCCGGACACCCTGGATATGCTGGCCCAATTCAGCATCCTGTCGCGCATCAGCGAACCGGAGAATTCCAGCGTCTATTCCAAGATGCGCATCTACAATGGCGAAAGCCTCAAGGATCGCGATCCCAAGGCCAAGTCGATTCAGGAATACCGCGACAACGCCGGTGTCAACGAGGGCATGGACGGCCTGTCCACCCGCTTCGCCTTCAAGACCCTGTCAAAGGTCTTCAATTTTGACGCGGTAGAAGTTGCGGCCAATCCGGTACACCTGCTCTATGTACTGGAAAAGCAGATAGAGCAGGAGCAATTTCCACAGGAAACCCACGATCGCTATCTCAACTACATCAAGGAATTTCTGGCGCCGCGATACATTGAATTTATCGGCAAGGAAATCCAGACAGCTTACCTGGAGTCCTATTCCGAGTATGGCCAGAACCTGTTTGATCGCTATGTCACCTACGCCGACTTCTGGGTGCAGGACCAGGAGTACCGCGATCCGGAAACCGGAGAGATCCTCAGTCGCTCTTCACTGAACGACGAACTGGAGAAAATCGAGAAGCCCGCGGGCATCAGCAATCCCAAGGACTTCCGCAGTGAGATCGTCAATTTCGTACTGCGCTCCCGCGCCAACAACGAGGGTCGCAACCCCAGGTGGACCAGTTACGAAAAGCTGCGCGGTGTCATTGAAAAGAAAATGTTCGCCAGCACCGAGGACCTGCTGCCGGTGATTTCCTTTAACGCCAAGGCCTCCGAGGAAGACCGTAAGAAACACTCGGACTTTGTCGCGCGCATGGTGGAAAGAGGCTATACGGAAAAACAGGTGCGCCTGCTGTCAGAATGGTACCTGCGGGTGAGGAAATCACAATAAGGTGACGTTCTTAATCGATCGACGCAGCAACCCCAAGAAAAAAAGCGCCGTCAACCGGCAGCGTTTCCTGCGTCGTTACCGGGCGCAGATCAAGGAATCCGTGGCGGAGAATCTGCGTGGCCGCACCATTACAGCAGAGGGTCAGGGCGAGAAAATCTCTATTCCCGCAAGAGATACCCGGCAGCCCGTATTTCGCCACGGCCAGGGGGGCAAAATAACCCACGTGGTACCGGGCAATGAGGAATTTACCCGCGGCGACAAAATCCCACGCCCCAAGGGTGCCGGGGGCGGCGGCGGACCGGGGCAGGCCAGCGACCAGGGGGAAGGCCTGGATGAGTTCGTGTTCCAGATCAACCAGCAGGAATTCCTCGATGCGCTGTTTGACGACATGGAACTGCCCAACCTCACCAAGCGACAGTTATCCGGGCTGGAGGAATTCAAGCGGGTCAAAGGCGGCTTTGCCAGTGACGGTGCGCCCTCCAACCTGAGTGTGGTGCGCTCCATGCGCTCGGCCACCATGCGGCGCATCGCCCTGGGCGCCGGTAAACGCACGGAGTTGCGGGAACTGGAGCAACAACTGCAGGCACTGGAGGACAGTCCCGAAAACTGGGAGCAACGCAGCGATATCGAGTCCCGAATACAAGTCCTGCGTGATCGCCTGGGCCGCATTCCCTTTATCGACGAGGTAGACATACGCTACCACCGACATGTTAAGGAACCCATCCCCCACTCCAAGGCCGTGATGTTCTGCCTGATGGACGTCTCGGGCTCCATGGACCAGAAGACCAAGGACCTGGCCAAGCGCTTTTATATCCTGCTGTACCTGTTCCTGTCGCGCAACTACGATAAGACCGAGGTGGTCTTTATCCGCCACCACACCTCGGCCAAGGAAGTGGACGAGGAGGAGTTCTTCCACTCACGTGAAACCGGCGGCACCGTCGTCTCCAGTGCACTGGATTTGATGAAGAGCGTGATCGAGGCTCGCTACTCCCCCAAGGAGTGGAACATCTACGGCGCCCAGGCCTCGGACGGGGATAACTGGCCCGACGACGCCTCGCGCAGTACCCAGGCGATCACGGAGTTACTACCCCTGTGCCAGTACTACGCCTATGTGGAAATTACCCAGGCGGGAGACAAGCCCCTGTGGCTGACCTACAGCCCGCTGCGGGAGCAGTGGCCTGAGACTTTTTCCATGCAGCACATCACCGGGCCCGGAGATATCTATCCCGTGTTCCATGAACTGTTCAGGAAACAGAGCGCATGAATGCTATTGTCCCGCTGTCCACCGAGTCCGACTGGACCTTTGAACTGTTGCAGCAGTATGAGCGCGAGATTGCACGCATTGCCGAAGACTTCCAGCTCGACACCTACCCCAACCAGATAGAGATCATCAGTTCCGAGCAGATGATGGACGCCTATGCCTCCTCTGCCATGCCGATCAGTTACCACCACTGGTCCTTTGGCAAGCAGTTCCTCAGCGTACAGAACAGCTACCGCCGCGGGCATATGGGCCTGGCCTACGAAATCGTATTCAACTCCAACCCCTGCATCGCCTACCTGATGGAGGAAAACACCCTGACCATGCAGGCGCTGGTCATCGCCCACGCCAGTTACGGGCACAATTCCTTTTTCAAGAACAACTACATGTTCCGCACCTGGACCGACGCGGGCTCCATCATCGACTACATGTTGTTCGCGCGTAAATTCATCGCCGATTGCGAACAGCGTCACGGGGTTGATGCGGTGGAAAAGATTCTGGACGCCTGCCACGCCCTGATGTTTCACGGTGTGGACCGCTACAAACGCCCCTACCCTATCTCCATGCACGAAGAGAAGCGGCGGCAGATGGAGCGGGAGGCCCAGTTGCAGCAGCAGGTCAATGAATTGTGGAGCACCATACCCGTGGCGGCTGATAGGGGAGACGGGCAGGCGGAGTTACGTTTCCCGGATGAGCCCCAGGAAAATATCCTGTATTTCCTGGAAAAGAACGCGCCCCTGCTGGAACCCTGGCAGCGGGAAATCATCCGCATCGTGCGCAAAATCTCCCAGTATCTTTATCCCCAGCGCCAGACCAAGGTGATGAACGAGGGGTGGGCCTGCTTCTGGCATTCCCACATCCTGCACCAGATGTATAACGAGGGACTGGTCAACGATGGGTTTATGCTGGAGTTCCTGCAGTACCATACCGCGGTGGTCCACCAGCCGCCGTTCAACTCTCCCCATTACAGCGGCATCAATCCCTATACCCTGGGCTACTCCATGATGCAGGACCTGAAGCGGGTCTGCGACGCACCCACGCAAGAGGACCGGCAATGGTTCCCGGATATCGCCGGAACACCCTGGCTGGAGACCCTGGACTTTGCCATGCGCGATTTCAAGGACGAGAGCTTTATCCTGCAATTCCTGTCACCGCGACTGATCCGGGAACTGAAGCTGTTCAGCGTGGTGGATGACGAGGAACAGGATCACCTTGAGGTCACCGCCATCCACGATGAGTGGGGCTACCAGTCCATTCGCGAATCACTGTCTGCCAATTACGACCTGGGCAACCTGGAGCCGTATATCCAGGTCTATAACGTCAATGTGCGTGGCAACCGAGCCCTGACCCTGCGGCATGATATGCACAACGGCAGGCCGCTGGAAAAAGAAAACGCCGAGGAAGTGGTGCGGCACCTGCACCAGTTGTGGGGCTTCGATGTGGTACTGGAATCAGTAGCGGACGATCAGGTGAAGTCTTCTATCGTCCACTCGGAACTCTCCGCAGACTAGCGCTAACTGTCCTGCTCGGGGTTATCCGCACCGGCACTGATCTTGTCCTCGTACAGGCTGCGACGCAGGTCATTATAATCACGCCCGTCCTTGCGCGTATCGCGATGGCTGTTCCATACCTTGGGTCCGGCGGCAGGCGCGTCGTCAACGCGAACTTCCTCACGCGCAGCAGTTTTTTCACAGGCCCTGTCGGTGAAGCTGGTTTTCCCCGTCTGCGGGTCCACACACATATACACGCGCGCCAGCGCTACTTGCGATAGCGGCAGCAGTAACAACAACAGTACTAATTTTTTCATCATCCAAAACTCCCGGCGCTTGGAGCGCCCACACCATTACGTTGACCAGACTAAGGGGCTGCGGCGGTGGTAATCCAGTTAAAACTCGACTTTTTCAAAGAAAAGCCGGCTTATTCAACGTTTCAGCAGGCATTTTCAGGCAGGTTCGACGCCCGCAAGGAGTTCCAGGGCCTGATCGCACCAGGCCAGGAAGTGCTCTCCCTGGCTGATTCCGAAAGCCAGCGCCAGATATACCCCCTTGCGCCGGGCGGGCAGGCTCGCAGCATCAGCATAGTGTCGGCGGCGAATCTTTTCATACAGGTACAGCAATTTCATCATGTCGTCGCGGCGCCCGGAAATTTCCGTGGCCAGGTGATTTACATTCGTGGGATCGAGGTTGTAGAGCTTGACCAGCAACTCATCCTTGCCCGCCTGGGTGCGGGTGGTACTGAAAACCCATGCCTGCAACGCCTCCCGGCCCGCCGCAGTCAAGCCGTAGACAATCTTGTTAGGCTTGCCGCTCTGGTTGACCTCGCGCTTGTTGAGCCAACCTTTTTCCGCGAGCTTGCGCAACTCCTGGTAGATCTGCTGGTGTGAGGCGTTCCAGAAAAAACCCAGTGAGGTTTCAAAATCCCGGGACAGCTCATAGCCGGAGAGATCGTCCTCAATCAGTGCTGTCATAATCGCGTGAGCCAGTGCCATGCGCGACCCTCCTTGTTATTGTTGGTAGCGTTTATACCGGAACCACGGCCAGCCATTCCGGCTGACTGTTACAGGATACGCCGGAAGGGTGTCCTTGTGCAAAAGCTTGCATATTTGTTTGATATGCAAGCTTTTGCATATTATAGTGCCACATCACGCCACCACAACCACCCCGATCAGGAGTACCGCACGATGGCATTGCCCAACAATTTGCTTAACAAACTCGCCCTGCCCATGGTCGCCGCACCGATGTTTATTATTTCCAATCCGGACCTGGTCATCGCCCAGTGCAAGGCCGGGGTGGTGGGTTCATTTCCCGCCCTGAATGCTCGCCCCGCCGCGGAACTGGAAGTCTGGCTAGCGCGCATTACCAGTGAGTTAAAGGCTCACGACGAGGCCAACCCGGACAAGCCCTCTGCGCCCTTCGCGGTAAACCATATCGTGCACGGTTCCAATGATCGCCTGCAGCATGACCTGGAGATGTGCGTCAAATACCAGGTGCCAATTGTCATCACCTCCCTGGGCGCCAAGCCTGAAGTAAACGAGGCCGTGCACTCCTATGGCGGCCAGGTGTTCCACGACATCATTTCCAACCGCTTTGCCAGGAAGGCCATAGAAAAAGGCGCAGACGGATTAATCGCCGTGGCGGCAGGTGCCGGCGGCCACGCAGGAACGACCTCCCCATTTGCCCTGGTGCAGGAGATTCGCGAATGGTTCGATGGACCGCTATTACTCTCGGGTAGCATTGCCACCGGCGACGCGATACTGGCCGCCCAGGCGATGGGGGCCGACCTGGGCTATATGGGATCCGCCTTTATCGCCACGGTAGAAGCCAACGCGGAACAGGCTTACAAGCAGGCCATCGTGGACAATGCAGCGGCAGACATTGTCTACAGCAGCCTGTTTACCGGTGTACATGGCAACTACCTGCGCCCCTCCATCGAGGCAGCTGGCCTGGATCCGGACAGGCTGGGAGAGGGAGATCCCTCACAAATGGACTTCGGTTCCGGGGGCAATACCGATGCCAAGGCCTGGAAGGATATCTGGGGATGCGGCCAGGGTATCGGTGCCGTCAAGGCTGTGCTGCCCACCGCCGAACTGGTGGCCCGCTTACAGGCCGAGTACCAGGCCGCGCGGGAGCGACTGCTGGCCTCCTAGAGCTCCGCGAACTTCACCACCCGGGCCGACACCGGTGGGTGCTCGCTGGCGCCAATCCAGCGCCAGCATAAGGTACCCATGCGATGGCCAGCGGTTTCCACCCAGTTGGCGTGTGCCGGCTTCTGGTGCGCCACGATAATACGCACGCTGCCATCGGGTTCGTAGCTTGCAGTGTGCTTGTTGAAATGGATGTTGTGGTGGCGGTAATCCAGTGATTCCATCCACCAGTTCTGCAGCACGAAGTTCCAGGTCTGGCAGTCGGGGATAGTCGGGGCATCGATCACCAGGGCCTCGTCATCTGCCAACTCCCAGGCGCTGTGGAAATAATAGATATTCGGATCACCGCCTATTGCCTGGCAGAATCCCTGGTCCGCCGCAGCCACCTGGTTGGTGGTGGGCAGAAAGCCCTCCGCCCAGCCCTCAAACAGTCCGGTGGTGTTTTTCACAAATTGCACGGCGCCCAGCAGCGCCTTGTCCAGGCGCTCCGGTGACAGTGGCTCCGGACGCTCCAGTTCCGCCCCGATACGCTCAATGCTGATTTCCGCGCGTATCTCGTTGCGCCGGTCCTGGAAGGTCTGGCGCACATTGATGGCGTTGGTTTCCGGACCCATGGGCAGCCAGTTGCCGGGCTGTTCCCGCTGGCTGACAATGATTTCCAGGCTGCCATCCTCCTCGATGTCCATGTCCCGGGAATCCAGGAAGCCATCGGTCTTCATACCCCCGCCACTGCTGTAACGATTGATCACCGTGCCAAAGCCAAGATAATCCACGGTGCCGCGGGTACCGCTGATGCGGTAGTCATACTGCGGGTTGATCGGCGCGCTCTGGTAGTAATTATCGGGGTTGTCCGCACCCATCTTGATCGTTTCATGCACCGGGCAACGCAGCTCCGGAAAAGCGGAGTCGCCACTTTCAAGAAAACTTTCCAGGCCGGCGCGCAGCATGCGCGCCAGGTAGCGATAGCCCTCGGCGCGATTAAACGCATCATCGGGTGCCTTATCCGCATTGACCAGTTGCCCGACGTCTTTGAGGGCATCGCAAAAATCATCCCAGGTCTGCCCGTTTAATACCCTTTGTTCTGCGTTGTGTTCCGACATGTTCTCTCCTTGGGTTATTCCATCGTCAAGCCGTAGCGCTCGACATAGTCCGCAAACAGCGCCTGCACTTCGTCCCGTGAGATCGCGTAATCCTCCAGGCGGTATTCATGTTTACCGTGTTTACCCTGGGGGTGCGCCTCCAGCCAGGCCTGCATTGCCACCCTGCCCTGCTCTGACAACGCAGTGCCGCGCATGCGGTAAACAGCTTCAACCGCCGGCCAGGGGTCGGCGACAAAATCATCGTGGCGCACATCCAGAAATTGCCCGGGAAAATCCGCTTCCAGTCGGGCGCGATCGGCTTCAAAAGTGCGAGTATAGATCGTCAGCATCTCCATCCAGTCGCGACCTATTTCCGCCCGGTCCACATGATCGGAACCACTGCGACGCAGCAACTCGCTGAAACTGCAGCCGGATGCCACGAAGCTCATGGGCGCGCGGTGTGTCTGTACAATAATCGCGTCCGGGTAATAGTGCAGTATCTGCGCCAGGCCCAGCTGGTGAAACGGCGCCTTCAGCACCCAGTGCCCCGGATGCCGGGACTGCAACAACTGCAATTGCAGTTTGTGATAGGCGTAGCTGTCGCGTTGGCACAGGTTGGCATAGAGCCAGTTGGCGTAACTGGGTATATGGAACATGGCCGAGTATTCCACCGACATGAAACTGCGGTTGAGCAACATATAACACTCATCCGGTTCCTCGGCATCAATCAGGTGGGTGGTCAGGAATCCCGGCAGGAAAGTCTCCGTCAGCGCCACACCCTCGCGCTGTTTGGCAATACGCGGGTCGCTGTGATAGCTGTCGGTCTCCGGCGGCGGCACCGGGTTCTGTGCCTCCCACAGA
>Ga0316194_10003166_pt1 | contig 11486 bp, 10 predicted proteins | sample CroRivsedime1_MG_FD_204936 | JGI IMG/M metagenome (GOLD analysis project Ga0316194, IMG submission 204936) | Coastal sediment microbial communities from Maine, United States - Cross River sediment 1 | ecosystem: Environmental > Aquatic > Marine > Coastal > Sediment | place: USA: Maine... | reverse complement strand
GGCGCGTCAGCCCGGCTGTATCCGCGTAACCGCCTTGGTGCCAGATGCGGGCGAATCAGAGCACCGCCGTGCCGGTTTCGGCGGCGATCCTGTCGCGTATGAAATCGACGAAGGTATCCAGCGGCAGCATCTGGTTTTCGCTGTCGGTGCGCCCGCGATATTCAATCTCACCCTTGTCGAGGCTGCGTTCACCGACCACGACACGATGCGGAATACCGATCAGCTCCATGTCTGCAAACATGACCCCCGGCCTGGCGTCGCGGTCGTCGAACAGGACATCGATGCCGGCATCCAGCAGCTGCGCATACAGTTTGTCCGCAGCCTCCCGTACGCGCACCGACTTCTTCATCTGCATCGGGATCAATGCCAGGGTGAAAGGTGCAATCGCGCTCGGCCACACGATCCCCTGGTCGTCGTTGTGTTGCTCGATCGCCGCAGCCACAACGCGTGACACGCCGATTCCGTAGCAACCCATGGTCATGGTGACCTGTTTGCCATTTTCGTCCAGCACAGCGGCATTCAATGCCTCGCTGTATTTCTGTCCCAGCTGAAAGATATGTCCAACCTCTATGCCGCGCGCAATGGTCAGGGTGCCTTTGCCATCGGGACTGGGATCGCCATCGACCACATTGCGTATATCGGCTACTTCGGGCAGGGCCACGTCACGCCCCCAGTTGATGCCGAAGTAGTGCTGACCGTCGACATTGGCACCGGCGCTGAAGTTGCTGACCGCGGCAGCTGCACGGTCGACGATCATCGGCAGATTGAGATTGACCGGACCGAGGGAGCCGGGACCTGCACCGACTGCGGCACGGATCTGTTCCTCACCGGCCATTTCCAGGGGAGAGGCGACCAGTGGCAGTTTTTCCGCCTTGATCGCGTTCAATTCGTGGTCGCCGCGGATCAGCAGGGCCACCAGCTCGGCATCTGCGTCCTCAGCGGCGAGAACGATCAGTGTCTTCACGGTCTGCTCGATCGGCTGGTCGAATTGCTCCACCAGTTCCGCGATGGTCTTGGCATTGGGGGTGTCTACCAGCTCCATTTCACGATTCGTCTGCACCGCCGCCTTGGCGGGCGCAACCGCCTCTGCCAGCTCGACGTTGGCGGCGTAGTCGCTGTCGGTCGAGAACGCGATGGCGTCCTCGCCGGACTCGGCCAGGACGTGGAACTCGTGCGAACCGCTACCGCCGATACTGCCCGTGTCTGCTGCGACCGGGCGGAATTCGAGCCCGCAGCGGTCGAATATGCGGCAGTAGGTGCTGTGCATCAGGTCGTAGGTCTGCTGCAGGGACGCCTGGTCGACATGGAAGGAGTACGCATCCTTCATCAGGAACTCACGTGCACGCATCACACCGAAGCGCGGCCGGATCTCGTCGCGGAACTTGGTCTGGATCTGGTAATAGTTGACCGGCAGCTGACGGTAGCTGCGCAGCTCATTGCGGGCCAGATCGGTGATGATCTCCTCATGGGTCGGTCCGAAGCAGAACTCGCGCTGGTGGCGGTCCTTGAGGCGCAACAGTTCCGGGCCGTATTTTTCCCAGCGTCCCGACTCCTGCCACAGTTCGGCCGGCTGAATCGCGGGCATCAGCACCTCGAGCGCACCAGCCCGGTCCATCTCCTCGCGCACGATGTTCTCCACCTTGCGCATCACGCGCAGGCCCAGCGGCAGCCAGGTATACAGGCCGGCTGCGAGTTTGCGGATCAGTCCGGCACGCAGCATCAGGCGATGGCTGGCGATTTCTGCGTCGGCCGGGACTTCTTTGAGGGTTTGGAGGGGAAAGTTTGAGGTGCGCATGGTGGTCTGTCGTTGAGAGTAGGTCAGCGATTCTAGCGGTGCCTGTGCCCGGGGTCCAAGACATCAAGTTTCGGGCCTTTTCGCCGTAAAAGTATTGAGATCTAGAATCCCGATCCGCTGGCGTAACCGGAGTGCCCGCCGAAATGCTCCCCTTTTGTGCGCTGACCCTGCCCGATATGCCGTCGCTGCGCTTCAGTATCTCGACAATGGCGCTGACGCTGTTGTTCATGGGATGGGTCCTGGCCAAAGGGCTTACGTTCAGCGATGCGCTGCTGGACTGGATGGAGCGTGAATACGGCGCAGATGCGCGTGAACGCGTGGCTGATTTGCAGGAACTGGTCGCGACGAGCTCCGGGCTCAGCGAATCCGGCAAGTTGCAGCGGGTCAACGCCTTCTTCAATCGCGTCAATTACGATTCCGATTATGCCTTGTGGGACCAGAAGGACTACTGGGCAACGCCTTTCGAGGTACTGGGGCTGAATTCAGCCGACTGCGAAGACTATGCCATTTCCAAGTATTTCACCCTCATCAGCATGGGGGTGGAAGAGGGCAGTTTGCGTATCACCTACGTCAAGTCGCTGACGCGTAACGAGCCCCATATGGTACTTGCCTATTATCCGAGTGCCGAGGCCGAACCCATGATCCTGGATAATCTCAGCCAGAAAATCCAGCCTGCCGGGGAGCGGTCCGACCTGGTGCCTGTGTACAGTTTCAATGGTGCGGATCTGTGGCTGGCGGTCAACCGGGTCGAAGGCAAGAAGCTCGGCAATTCCGACCGTTTGTCGCGGTGGCAGGCCTACCAGGCCAAACTGATGCAACAGATGGCCGTCGGCCAGTAAAGGTACCAAGGCGATGACTCTGTCTCGACAGCTGATCATGCTGGTGGCCACGCTCGTGGTCCTGCTGTTTCTGGGGACGCTCGCGATCAGTGTGCATAACACGCGCGACTATCTCGAGTCGCAACTGGGCTCGCATGCGCAGGATGCGGCCACCTCGCTGGGGCTGTCCGCGACTAGCCATGTCGCCAAGCAGGACAGGGCTATGGTGACCTCGATGGTCAACGCGATGTTCCATCGCGGGGATTACCTCAGCATCCGCTTCGAGGACCTGCAGGGTCAGGCGCTGATCGAACGGGTGACCGATCTCCGGGTCGAAGGTGTGCCGGACTGGTTCGTCCGGGCGCTGACGCTCGAAGCACCGCAACGATCGGCGACCATGATGTCCGGATGGCGGCAGGTGGGCCGCGTGCTGGTTGTCAGCCACCCGGGCCTGGCCTACCGGAAGCTTTGGCAGACGGCGGTACAGACGACCAGGCTGTTTCTGATCGGCGCTCTGCTGGTACTGCTGGGCGGTTTGGTTGGCCTGCGTATCCTCCTGCGTCCGCTCAAGGAGGTGGAGTGGCAGGCGGAGGCGATCTGTAACCGCGAGTTCCCGGTGGTCGAGCGGCAGCCATTCACGCTGGAGTTTCGACGCGTTGTCGAGGCGATGAACCGCCTGTCGTCGAAAGTGGCGCGCATGCTCTCGGACTCGGAGCAGATGGCTGGTCGGCTGCGTCAGCAGGCATTCCAGGACCCTGTAACGGGTCTGGCCAACCGGCGTCAGTTCATGGATGTGCTGGAGCACCGCGTGGCCGAACCCGATGTATTCGAGTCGGGTGGTCTGCTCCTGTTGCAGCTCAAGGATCTCAAGGGATTCAATCAGACTCACGGCTACGCCGAAGGCGATCGCCTGTTGGCCGACGCGGGAAAGGCTATCGCATCCGTCGTCGATGACCTGCCGCGCGCCACGCTTGCGCATCTTTCGGGCGCCGATTTCGCGATCCTGTTGGAGGGCATCGGTGAGCATCGCCTGCGCGACCTGGCCGGAATGATCGTTGGCGCCGTGGGTGCTCTGTACGGCCGGTCTGAAATCCCTTCCTCGGACGTCGCGCATGTGGGCGGGGTGCCGTACGAGGGGCAGTCCGCCTCCGATCTTTTGTCTCAGGCAGACATGGCGCTGAGGGAGGCACAAAGGGAGGGGGCTAACGCCTGGGTCGTGCGCCGTCACCGCGAGGACTCCGGCAAGGCCCGATCGGGCAGTGAGTGGCGCGGCTTGATTGAACGTGCGATCCACGGTCATCACTTCTCGTTGCTGCGACAAGCCGTAGTAAGTTGTAAAGACGGAGAACTGCTGCACCACGAGGTATTCCTGCGTCTGAGGGATCCCGACAAACCGGATACGGATATCGCGGCAGCCGTCTTCATGCCGATGGTGGAGAGCACTGGCCTGGGTGCGCTGGTAGACAAGGCCGTCGTCGAGACCGTGTTGACTGCATTGGAGGAGGGGGCTTACCCAGGTCGTGTCGCCGTGAATCTGAGTGTCAGCAGCCTGCAGGAGCACGGGCTTCTCGACTGGTTCCTTGACACCTTGCAGCAACACCGGGTCGCGGCCGGCCGCCTGATTCTGGAACTCCCCGAGTATGGCGCCTCGGCAAATGTCGAATACCTGGTCGGATGGATAGACCGCCTCAGTCCGCTCGGTGTCGAGTTCTCGCTGGACCATTTCGGCAAGGGCTTTTCCTCTTTCACCTATCTGCGTTCGATCAAAGCGCATTACCTCAAGGTCGACGGCAGCTTCGTACGCAACCTCGATCAACAGGAAGACAACCAGTTTTTCCTTCGCGCCATCGCTGATATCGGACATGGTCTGGATATGCAGGTGATTGCGGAATCGGTCGAGGCCGAGTCTGTGTGGCATACATTGCAGGGCTTGGGTGTCGATGGTGGCAGGGGGTTCTGGCTGGGTAGACCGGAATAGCCCAGAGGGAGCGGCACTCTGTGAATAACCGAACTTCGCACATGGCCCACTGGCCTTGCGAATTAAATTCGTTATACTGCCCCCGATGTTTGTTTTGACCCAATAACAACAAGGTTCGCTGTCAGGTTTTTTTCCAGTCTCGCAGCGACCCCGTGCCAACCCACGGGAACCTAAAGCAAAAATAACTGGTTCGGTATTTGCTTTGGTTCCGGACTGACCCGGTGGTGTTTCCGGGAAGCCTCGAAATCTTGTCCGGGATTAAACGATTTGGTGCACGAATTTGACACTCTTCCACCGTTCGGCCGCCGATTGGCGATGCTTGCGACGTTGATCCTGCCGGTCCCGGCGGCGGCTGCCCTGCTGGATGAAATTCTTGTCGCCGCCGACCGGGGTGAATGTATCGAGGGTGTCACCTTCCGTCTGATCCAGGAGCGTGGGCCTGGTGATGCCACCGGGATCGTCGAAGCGGCTTTAGAGGCTGATAAACAAAGACAGCAGCAACAGCGCTTGCTCGGATGCGCCGGAAATATCGCTGCCCAGGCGATAGCTGCCGGTGCGGATCCGGACCAGGTACTCGAGGCGACTGCCGCCGGGCTTTAATCTGAAATTTGCAGTGCGCCTGCTGTCCCGATCCGGCCTGTCGGTCGCGGTATTCCTTCCCCCCCTGTGTTTCCTTGTCGGGCTTTCATTGATCTGATTTCGGCTTCGACCCGATGTCATCAACGGCACTGCAAAAAGACACGACCCTGTCACATGCCGGTTCCAGAATTTCGCCCGAATTTCAGGATTTGCTGAAATTCGCTTTGGATTGATGGTCATGGTGAAAACTGACTGTCAATTGAGACGAAACTGTCCCGTGGAGACTATTGTGTTTACAAAGAGATTCGTGTTTGCAGTCCTCTCAGCCGCAATCATTTCTGGCACCAGCCAGGCCGCTGCAGTCCGTGATTACATCAGCATCGTGGGTTCCTCAACCGTCTACCCGTTCGCGACTGTCGTCGCGGAGCAGTTTGGAAAGACCACCAGATTCAAGACCCCGAAGGTCGAATCGACCGGCTCCGGTGGCGGGTTGAAGCTATTCTGTGCCGGCGTCGGTGTTGAGCATCCCGATGTCACCAATGCCTCACGCCGGATCAAGAAATCCGAACAGGATCTGTGTGCAAAGAACGGCGTCAAGGAAATCGTCGAGGTCAAGATCGGCTATGACGGCATCGTATTGGGCCAGTCCAAGGCAAGCGAGACGCTGAACTTGACCCGCAAGGACATCTTCATGGCGCTTGCCAAGCTGGTCCCGGGTGAAGACGGCAAGCTGATCGAGAACCCCAACAAGACCTGGAAGGATGTGAATCCCGCCCTGCCTGCAACGAAGATTGAGGTTCTGGGCCCCCCGCCGACCTCGGGTACGCGCGATGCCTTCGTTGAACTGGCGATGGAAGGCGGTGCAAAAAAGTTTGACGATCTCAAGAAGCTGCGTGGGTCCAAGGACGAGGCGGAGATCAAGGGTCTGATGGCCAGGCTCGGAATCCCGGAGAGTGCATACAACAAGAAAGGCAAGAAGGTTTTCCAGGCAGTTGCACACGGTATTCGTGAAGACGGTGCCTTCATAGAGGCCGGTGAAAACGACAACCTCATCGTGCAGAAGCTGGAGGCCAACCCGAGTGCGGTCGGCATCTTCGGTTTTTCTTTCCTGGATCAGAATGCCGACAAGATCCAGGGCGCCATGGTTGACGGCCAGGCACCGACCTTCGATGCTATCGCGGACGGTGCCTATCCGGTCTCGCGCTCGCTGTATCTTTATGTGAAGAAGGCGCACGTTGGTGCGATTCCGGGCATCCAGGAGTATCTGGCCGAGTTCACCTCCGACAAGGCGGATGGCGAAGAGGGCTACCTGACCGAAAAGGGTCTGATCCCGATGCCTGAAGCGGAGCGCGCCAAATTCCGGCAGGATGCCAGATTGCTGACGCCGATGAGCGCACTATGATTCAACATTCGTTCGGTTGAAAAACGGCGGGCGGCGGCGCATTCACAGTGCGCCGCCGTCAACCCGAGATGAAGGTGTGAACAGGCCCTAAAATGCAGCTTTCTATTCTGATTCTTGTACTGCTGGGTGCGATGGCGCTTGCCTTCCACTTCGGCCGTCGACGGTCTTTGGGGACCGTGGGGGGCGCCAGCGGTATAAGGAATCTACATTCACTGCCCGCCTACTATGGTTTCTACACGGCACTCTGGGCCGGGCTCCCGGCGTTGCTCGTGGTCGGGCTCTGGGTTTCTTTCGAGGGCTCGCTGATCAACTCCATGGTGATCGGATCCTTGCCGGCGGAGATGAGAAACCTCCCGCCCGCACAGCTCGGACTCCTGATCAACGACATCAGCAATCTCGCCAACGGCAATATCGTCTCCGGAGAGATCACCGCGGCCATGCAGGGCGCGGCCGATCACATGAACGAACTGCGCACCGTCGGTAAAGTCGCAATGGCTGCTGTGGCACTGAGCGTTGCGCTCGGCGCCGGCTCGCTCGCATGGCTTGCGGTGGCTCCTAAAATGCGCGCGCGCAACCGCGTCGAGTGGATCATCAACAGCCTGTTGGTAGCAAGTTCACTGATTGCGATATTGACGACTGTCGGGATCGTTCTGTCCGTAGTATTCGAATCGTTCCGCTTTTTCCAGAAGATACCCCTCACAGATTTCCTGTTCGGGCTCGAATGGAGCCCTCAGACGGCCTTGCGCGCAGACCAGGTGGGCGCCAGCGGTGCCTTCGGTGCCGTGCCCTTGTTCGCGGGTACCCTGCTGATTTCTCTCATTGCACTGCTGGTTGCAGTGCCGATTGGTCTGATGTCGGCGATCTACCTGTCAGACTACGCCGGTCCGAGGTTGCGATCCTACGCAAAACCCATACTCGAAGTGCTCGCCGGGGTGCCGACCGTCGTTTACGGTTTCTTTGCCGCCCTGACCCTGGCACCGGCAATCCGTGGAGCCGGCGAGGCTGTAGGATTGACCGTGTCGTCAGAGAGTGCGCTCGCCGCGGGCCTGGTGATGGGCATAATGATCATCCCCTTTGTGTCATCGCTCTCCGACGATGTCATCAACGCGGTTCCCCAGTCGCTGCGCGATGCCGCCTATGCACTGGGGGCGACGCGCTCGGAGACCATTCGGCAGGTGATTCTTCCTGCCGCGTTGCCGGGCATTATGGGTGGAATCTTGTTGGCGGCATCCCGGGCCATCGGCGAGACCATGATCGTGGTAATGGCCGCGGGCCTGAGCGCCAACCTGACGGCAAATCCACTGGACAGCGTGACCACCGTAACGGTGCAGATCGTTACCCTGTTGGTAGGTGACCAGGAATTCGACAGTGCCAAGACGCTGGCCGCATTCGCCCTCGGGCTTCTGTTGTTTACGGTAACCCTTGGTTTGAACATAGTGGCTCTGCACATCGTGCGGAAGTACCGCGAGCAGTATGAGTGACCAGTTCATGAACAAGCCCGAAAATGCCCGCGTTCGCACCATCGACAAGGTCAAGGCTTCCCTGGAGAAGCGCTATGCCAAGGAACGCCGTTTCCGGCGGCTGGGCCTGGGCGCGGTTTTGTTGGGATTGTCCTTCGTCCTGGTGCTGTTCATGGATATCACGAGCAAGGGCTATACCGCCTTCGTACAGACACATATCGAGCTGGAGGTGTTTTTCGATCCTGCGTTGATCGACCCGGATGGCACACGCGATATGGACGTGATTGCGCGGGCCGATTTTCGGAAGATTGCGCGTCAGCCGCTGCGTGAAAAGTTCCCGGAAGTGACCGGCCGAAGGGACAAGCGGGCGCTGGATTCTATACTGAGCACGGGCGCCCCGTATCAGCTGCTGGAGATGGTCCGGGCAGATCCCGATCTGATCGGCACCCGTCAGATGGTTGAGCTGATTGCCGACGATGATATTGACATGCTGGTCAAGGGTTATATCGACCGCAATGCCGCAGCCGAGGACCGTCGGGTGAACGACAGCACGATTGCCTGGATCGAACGCCTGGATTCAGATGGTTTGATCAGTCTGAATTTCAATACCCGGTTCTTTACCAACGGTGATTCGCGTGAACCCGAGCTGGCTGGCATCGGCGGCGCGGCCGCGGGTTCCTTCTACACGCTGCTGGTGACTCTGGCCCTGTCTTTCCCGATCGGCGTGGCGGCCGCCTTGTACCTCGAAGAATTCGCCCCGAAGAATCGTTGGACGGACCTGATCGAGGTGAATATCAACAACCTGGCGGCGGTCCCTTCGATCGTGTTTGGACTGTTGGGGCTGGCCATGTTCATCAACCTGTTTGGCCTGCCGCGCTCCGCTCCGCTGGTCGGTGGTCTGGTGCTGACGCTGATGACCCTCCCGACCATCATTATCGCGGGGCGGGCGGCGCTCAAGTCGGTGCCGCCATCGATCCGCGAAGCTGCGCTGGGTGTGGGTGCGTCAAAGATGCAGACTGTGTTTCAGCACGTGGTCCCATTGGCGATGCCGGGCATGCTCACGGGGACCATCATCGGAATGGCGCAGGCACTGGGCGAGACCGCACCCTTGCTGATGATCGGGATGGTTGCCTTTATCGTCGATGTTCCGGGTGGCCCCCTGGATCCGTCGACCGTTTTGCCGGTACAGGTCTATCTGTGGGCCGACAGCCCGGAACGTGCATTCGTCGAACGTACTTCGGCCGCCATCATGGTGTTGCTGGCCTTCCTGATTGCCATGAATACCTTCGCAGTGGTCATGCGGCGTCGCTTTGAACGTCGTTGGTGATTGCTGTGTCAGATGAGGAAACACAAATGACAAACCCGCAAACCGTTATAGCCGAAACCGAGTTGGCAGATCAGGTGGTGCGCCCTCATGGAGGTGCGCAGGCCCTCGAGGGTGGCTTCCAGACCGTGGGGGACGTCCGGGTCGCCGATCCGCGAATGAGCTGCACCGGCGTCGATGTTTACTACGCCGACAAGCAGGCGATAAAAGACGTCAGTCTGGATGTGGGCAAGAACCAGGTGGTCGCGATGATCGGGCCCTCGGGCTGCGGCAAGTCGACCTTCCTGCGTTGCCTCAACCGCATGAACGACACGATCGATGCCTGCCGTGTCACTGGCGAGATCAAGCTGGACGATCAGGATATCTACGATCGCAGGCTCGATGTGGTGCCGCTGCGTGCCCAGGTCGGCATGGTGTTTCAGAAGCCAAACCCGTTTCCCAAGTCGATCTACGACAACGTCGCCTACGGGCCGCGCATCCACGGTCTTGTGGCGAGCCGAACCGAACTGGACGAGGTTGTGGAGATCAGCCTGACCAAGGCGGGTCTGTGGGACGAGGTCAAGGATCGGTTGGAGCAGCCCGGCACAGGACTGTCCGGTGGTCAGCAGCAGCGCCTGTGCATAGCACGCACGATAGCGGTGGAACCGGAGGTGATCCTGATGGATGAGCCCTGTTCAGCCCTTGACCCTATCGCGACCGCGAAGGTGGAGGAACTGATCGACGAGCTGCGCGAGAACTACACCATCGCAATCGTGACCCACTCGATGCAGCAGGCTGCACGCGTCTCGCAACGCACAGCCTACTTCCATCTGGGTAAGCTGGTCGAAGTGGGGGAAACCACACAGATTTTCACCAACCCGCGACACAAACTGACTGAAGATTATATTACCGGGCGATTCGGCTGAATTCGGTATAGAGCCGTGCCTCGGGAAGAAAGTGTCAGCTCAACTGCTGAGGGGCATATCCTCTCGCGTTTCGACGGTGACCTGGGCTATTTCCGCAGTCTGGTCCTGGAAATGGGCGCGCGGGCGCAATCACAAGTGGAATTGGCGAGCGACGCCCTGGCCTCATGCGATATAAGCAAGGCGCGCAAGGTGATTCACGATTACCGGGCGATCCGCGACCTCGACATGGAGGCGCAAGAGGCGAATACGCGCTTGTTTGCCATTCACAAGCCCGTCGCCCGCGACCTGCGTTTCGTTCTTACCCTGTCGCGTGCGGTCTATGATCTCGAACGCATCAATGGTGAGGCAGTCCGACTGGCAGACATCGCGCAGGGCCTATACGAAAACCAGCCCACGGTTCGTGATTGTGCGATCTTTGAGGACGTGCAACGCATCGCCGTCCCGGCATCCCGGCTGCTGGAGCGCAGCATGGTCGCGGTGGCCAGGGAAGATCTCGATCTGGCTGTCGGGGTCGCGCTTGACGGCAAGGATCTTGAAAACCTTTTCCGCGCTGCCGTTCGGCGCCTGGCCACCTATCTGATCGAGGATCCCCGCAACATCGGCTGGGTAATTGATGCCACGCTCGGGATCAAGGCAATGGAGCGTGTCGGCGATCACGCCTGCAGTATTGCGCGCAATCTGATTTTCTCGGTCACCGGAAAAGATGTCCGGCACGTCCATACTGCCAGCCTGCATGCCACCTGAGACCTACGTCTGCAGCAGGCTGCGGAAATAGTTTCCCCAGACGATCAACAGGCCGGCGCCTGCCAAAAGGTCCAGCCACATCCGCTGACGTCGAACCGTCTGCATCTCGGGTGGCTGCTCGATCATGAACACCCGGTTCATCAATGCGTCGAGCATGAGGACGAAGAAGAACAGCACCACCAGTGCCGGAATGATGTAGGCGGTCAACACGCCGAAGCCGGTCGGTTCCAGGTCGGCGAAGAGCACCATGGGCAGGCTCAGGAAGGACAGGCCGAGCAGGGTCAGTCGCATGCCACCGATTTGTTTCAGATTCAGGTTCATGGTTACTTCGCTGGGCTCTTGGATTGAATGTACCGCAGCTGCTAGTGGGCCAAGTGGAAAGTTCTGTAACATTCAGAGCCACTGTGCGAGTGCGAATCAAGGCGCGTTTCGCAGGCAATGGCCCCTCCCTTGGCAAGAAACGCAACACAGAGTCGCACTC